>Ga0172371_10011220_pt1 | contig 11973 bp, 11 predicted proteins | sample Lak12m_FD_114543 | JGI IMG/M metagenome (GOLD analysis project Ga0172371, IMG submission 114543) | Freshwater microbial communities from Kabuno Bay, South-Kivu, Congo - kab_022012_12m | ecosystem: Environmental > Aquatic > Freshwater > Lake | place: Democratic Republic of the Congo: South-Kivu...
CCCCAGCGGCGGTAGCGTGAGATCGAGAAGGAGGAATAACAACTGCCATACCTCACCCCCCTTCTCGATTCCCTCACACAGTTCCATAAAATTCGGGCCACCCTACCCATAGACGGAAAACGGTGGTATACTGTTGCAATTCTATCGATTGCACTATACGTCAAGCTATAGACGCCTTCTTCACAACAATATCCGCAGCACGAGTTACCGATAGCGTCAGCGACTCCGAAACGACTGGATGACAACTACGGAGCAAGACATGAAGGTATATCAGTTTCGCGGTTTCCTCTACTGGCTGGCCCGGCTGCTGGGCGACATCAACGCCGTGCAGAAGGGCAAGATAGGCCGCCGTATCGGCAGACGCATCGCGGGCAAAGCCACCGGACGCATTATGCGCAGTATATTCAAGTAAGGAAGGCCTGATGGATATCCCCGCCGGTGTGTTTATATTTGCCGGAATCAAGCTCCTTATCGGTACATTCATGCTGATCACCGGCAACAGGTCAAAAGAGGAACCTTGGGCGCATTGCCGGGCATCGGCGATCTCCTTTTACAAAGTGATGGGGATCTTAATAGGCATCCTTTTGGTGCTGTTGCTGATTATTATGATCGGCGCGGCGATTTCCGACTCAAACTAACGGACTACCGGGAGGAGCAATCGATGCGCGATCCGGGATTGGAAATCTTTCGGGATACCCTGGCAAAAGGGGACAGCGCTTTTCGGAGTGGCGACATCGAGGTAGCCACCGACTTCTATGGCTTCGTAGGCATGTCTATCGAGCAGCTTTTAGCGAAAGATAACCGCAACGCCGGTATTGGCGGCGCGGTAATCGGCGGTATTATCGGAGCATTAATTCCACTCGCCAACATTATCATGATACCTTTCGGAGTCCTGGCAGGCTACAAAATAGCCCAGGCGGGAGTCGGCGACAACCTGTTGAATACCGAGTATGGCGACCTGTATCGCCGCGCGGTGCGAGGATTACTCGACTGCGAAGACGCCAGGAGGCATGGCAGGCGACGGTAGGCAAAAATTTGATTTATTATTCGAGTATTGAAGTAGAGTACGAATGACAAGGTGGCTGTATTGACAGTCTATTGTACAGATACACAAGTATTACTTGGTGAGTACCATGCAATGCGGGGCAAGATTGCCCGTGCATTGTGTCAAATTCGTGATACAGCAAATTTAATCAACGCATGCGAAGTGGCCCAAGATGCTCATCTCTCGCTGATGAACTTACAAGATGACTCTTTCCGCATTGTCGTAGCAGGAGAGTTCTCACGTGGAAAATCTACATTAGTAAATGCTTTACTTGGTGATTTAGTTTTACCAGCCTCTTCGCAACCGACCACTGCGATGTTGAATCGTATTCACGCTGCTGATGAACCTACGTTTATTCTGCATTATCGAGATAAACGACCTTCGGAGACCTTGGCAAAAGAAGCCTTCCGCCTTTTTGTCGCACCTCCAGAGCCAATCCCAGGTGATGAGAACTCCGAAGAGCAGCATCGATGTGCTCTTGATAAGTTCAAGGAGATCGCTCATGCCGAGATCGGTTATCCTGCTGCGCTTTGCCAGAATGGCGTGGAAATCATTGATACGCCTGGCACAAATGACCTTGATCCAGTGCGTGAGCAGATCACATATGACATAATCCCCTCGTCTGATGCCATTATTATTGTCCTATCTGCTCGAATGATATTAGCAAAGACGGAGATGGATTTCTTAAAGGATCGCATCTTGAAGGCAGATATCCGGCGTATCTTCTTTGTGATCAATTTTGCTGATCACCTGCAAACACCTGAAGACTGTGAAAAGGTACTGAGCTATGCCTGGGAGCATCTTCGCCCAGTGGTAGGTGAACCTCGGATATACTTGGTTTGCGCCAAGGCAGCGCTTAATCACAGACGGCAAAAAGCTTCAACAGTAGAAATGCCTTTTTCTGCGACAGGTATTCTCGACCTGGAACGAGATCTTGCGATGTTCTTGCTTGAAGAGCGCATGTCTGCCAAGTTAGAAAAACCTGTTGCACATGGCCTGCGCTTATGTCATGAGATAACCGATGGACCTTTAGCAATAGCCCAAGCTGCAGTTGGGCTCCAGATTGATGAGATTCGAAAAAGGATCGCTGCTTTAACGCCGGAATTACGAAGAATTGAGGGTGAACGGGATCGGGTGATAACGAGTTTGCGCGCTGTCCTAATGAATCGTGGGCAAGAAATTGCATCTGAACTACGCTGTGGGCTTGAAGAAGTAGCCAGAACTGCGGTGGTTGCGGTCGACACATATACCGGACCGTTAACAAAAGAAGACCTGGCGCATGCGATTGAGCGGGTAGTGGCACCTTGCCAAACTGAGTTACAGGAGCGCATTCGAGAACGTCAGCGTGATATCCTTATAGAAGAATGTGGACGTGCACAACGTGACATTGATCGTGCCTGGGAACACCTGCATATATCAATCGATTCAGTATTTACATGCGCTCCTGCACGAGTGGAAATCAATCAACCAGAGATACCGAATGAAGATGAATTAGTTGTGAAGGCAGGTGTTGGTGCAGCTGGTATCGGATTTCTTGTTACTGCTCTGCATATCGCTTTTCCAGTAGCAATCGCGGCTGCCATTTTCGGAGGAAGATGGATGTTTACCCTATTTGGCTTACAAGCGCGCGACAGAGCTTTGGGTCGTGTTCGCGCACAAGTAGACAGTCGTTACCGAGACATCATTCCTGCGACCATGAAGGAATTTGAACAGAGATGGGATAGCACTACCGGTGGTCTACTACAGTCAATTGGTGAAGAATTTAATCGTACGCTTGATGGAATTCGTAGGCAATTCAGCCAACTTCAAGAGGCAGCGCAACAAGCATCTGTTCAAGCAGATACGCGGAGGAATGAATTGTCTTGCATGGCTTCAAGTATCGAGGAGGCTCGCAATCTGTTGGAGAAGGTAAAACAAGGGGGCGATTATGAACTATACTGAAGCATGTAAACAAATTGATGAACTGCTTAATGCTATAGAAGCGATTGAGTTACCATATTCGCAAATATCCTCTGGTATCGGTGTGTTACGTCAGGATTTGCGGGCGAATATGTATTCTGTGGTTGTGTTGGGTGAGTTCAAACGGGGCAAATCTACATTATTGAATGCTCTTATTGGTAATCAATTATTACCCGTTGATGTTACACCCACCACAGCGGCTATTCATGTATTGCGATATAGCGAGACGCCGTTAGTACGTATACACTATGCAGACGGCACAATACAAGATAGGTCATATTCGACCGCAGTGTTGGAAGAATATGTCGCTGGAGCTGATTTCTCCCCCGAAAGTCTGCAATATATCGAAGTCGGCATTCCATCACCGCTGCTACAACATGGTATGGTATATATTGATACGCCTGGTGTTGATGACTTGAACCAGCAGCGGATGGATGTTACTTATCGATTTGTACCCCGAGCAGATGCAATCATATTCCTACTAGACGCAACTGCGCCTGTACGTCGTTCAGAACAAGAGTTCTTGGTTTCTACAGTGCTCGCTAGTGGAGTCGAACGCATTCTCTTTGTAGCGAATTTCGCTGATATGGTTGATGATGATGAGAAAGAGGAATTGCTAGGACAGACTGAACGGCGACTGGCAGCAGTATTGGGGAATCAGCAATACCCAGTGATATTACTCTCTGCTCGCCAAGCACTCCAAGGGGTATTAGAAGATGATACCGCAGTCATCGAGGTTTCAGGCTTTCCATCTTTGCTCGCACGCCTTCGAGATATCCAATGTCATGGACCTGCCAGCCAAGAGAAGGTTAGCAGGTATTCTGGGCGTCTCCTCCGATTGCTCCGTGATGCATTAAGAGAGTCCGAAATGCAAGAGATGGTATTGGTGAGTTCTGATGAAGCGATCGGTACGCAATTGGCTTTATTGCGCGAAGAATTACAACGAAGAGAAGCCAGAAAAGCGGCTATTAGCCAATGGGTTCATGATCGCGACCAGGAAATAATAGCGATTGTTCGCAAATCCCTAAATTACTTCGCCGCCGAGATGCAAGATGATGTCGATGAATTGGTAAAGGGATTTAAGGGAACAGATTTTAAGGAATTTGTTGAAGATCGTATTCCTACATTGGTAAAACGCCGTCTCAAAGGATGGCTCGAATCACACACAGCCCCTTTAGTATCACTGTTGTCGCAACTTGACCGCCAGCTTGCCAGCGGCCTTGCGCGAGAGTTTCAAACTCAGGTCGGTTCTCTCGCTTTGCGTAGAGTTTCTCCGTATGTTGCACCAACGACTGAACTATCACTGACTGCTGATGATGTGTCAAACAGCACGATGGTCGCTGGTTTGATCACTGGAGGTGCGGCAGCGGCGATTCTGGTACTTGGTGGGCCTGTACTGCTTCCACTGGTCAGTATGGCAGGCTTCCCTCTCTTACAAAAAATCCTGCTGGAGAACAATTTATCAGCAGCAAAGGCAAAGTTGCTCCCGAAGCTTCACGCATTACTTCATGATGTGTTAGAACGTTTCACCACCGAAATGATCAAAGTGATAGAAGCAGAGATATCGGCGTTACAACAGGGAGCAGAGGCTCGATATGAAGCGTTACTTGAAGATTTCCGACTCCGTATGGCGTCCGAACAACAGCGTCGAGCCATTGAAAGGCAAGATACTGGAATGCAAATTAATGCTTTGCGTGCCATGCGCGAGAGAATCAAGCAACTGATCTGTGAGGTAGAGCAAATTACTCACACAATGAAGGAGGCAGTATAATGCATGATAACTCGCACCAGTTTCTTCATGTTGGAGATACTACACAGCACATTGTCGATGGCGAGTTAGTATCGACGAGCATAAAGAACGTTTTCGGCGGTCAAGACATCTATGATTCGCATGGTCATCTGCATACCCAGACGATGCCAAATGTGATGGGCGGGGATGACTTGTATAATCATGGCCATCTGGACGACCGTACGGTGCCTAATGTTCAAGGCGGGATAGACTTACATCACGACGGTCATCTCGATGCTTCAACAATTCCCAATGTGCATGGCGGTGAGAATCTAATGGTTGATGGACAACTAGCTGTTTCTGGTGTACCTATTGGGCATGACTTTGCGACAGTGATAAACTACCACGATCCGTTGATGCATGTGAATGAGTATCTTATGCAGCAGTTGTTATTATAATCTACCGAGGATGACGGTAATATGAATGTGTTTGCAGTGTTAACAGAAAAGCTGCGATCTTTGTTTTCGCCTAAAAAGAAGACTGAAGACATTGTGGAAGGTACAACTTCTGGTAGGGCGATTCGGGTATCAGAGAGAACGCTTACCCCTGACGTGCCTTTTTATAATTTGCGTAAGGTACTTCGGCATGCCAGGCTGCAGTTCGCTTCCTTCGAAGCATTAAGGCCGTTATGCGCTTCACTTAAGGAGATTGAAGATGATTCTGGCGACCCGCTATTATTAGTTATCATGGGACAATTCAAGACGGGAAAATCTACTTTTATTAATTCAATACTTGGACAGCAGTTGCTCACTATGGATGTGACTCCTGCTACTGCTGCAGTCACTCGATTAAGCTATGGTGAAGAGGAGAAATTGATCGCACACTTTCATGATAGGTCCTGTAAGGAATATCCCATGGATTGGTTGGTACGTATTTCTGCAGAAGGAGACCCCAAAGGTGAAGCTATACGGTCTGAATTATCATACTTAGAAGTTCAAATACCACTGTTTTTGCTGAAGCACGTTAACATTGTCGATACACCCGGTTTGAATTCGACAAATCTTTTGCATACATTAGCAACTAAAAATTTTATCTCACGTGCAGATGCCGTTATCTGGGTATTTTCGGTTACGCAAGCAGGAACAGCATCTGAACTCTCTGATATTTGCACGCTGCCTGCTGATTGCCAGCCATTAGCGGTGGTGAACCAAATCGATACACTTGACCCAGAAGAAGATGACATCGATGAAGTGTTAAAGCAAATTTCTCGAAAACTTGGCGATATAGTTACAACTCCACTCGGTATTTCTGCACGACAAGCACTAATTGCTCAAGAAAACGATGACAAAGAATTATTACAGAAGAGTGGATGGATACAATATATGAAATTATTCGATACGCAGATCATACAGAAAAGTCATTGGAAAAAAGTCCAACGTCTGCGTATTAGGGTGCGAGAGTGCCTGGAACATATAAATCAAACGGTTTCAGAGGCATACCAAGAGTATCAGGAGGCTTCTAAGTGGATCAGCCAATATGACATGAACCAAAAGGCGGTCGAGCAACGAATTAACATGTTACATTCACTTCAAATGCGGTGGCGGTCACCAGGGAATTATATGACTGCTTCTACGTATATCTGGAATGCATCCCCCATCCCCAATTACGTTGAGAACGCAACACAACTAAATTCCCAGTGCGAACGCCTGAAAGGTGTATTACAAGAAATTGAAAGTCAGAGAAGGCGAATCGACACACGTCTTCAAGAACACAACAGCCGTCTAGTTGATTTTCAGAAGAAATGCGATAAACATAACGCTGACGCCGAAAAGTACAATACTTCGAGCATTTTCGGCGGACCACCAATCTTTGGCCCATTATTTGACGAGGGATGGGGTGAACGTATCAACCAACGTATTGCTGCCTTGGAACAAGAAGGGGTCGGGTTAGATCAAGATGCTGAACGTATCAATTCAGACATGAGGGCACACCAAGCTCGCGTTGGACGTGCTGAACAGGAAAATATTCGATTCATGCATGATCTCTACCAGCAAATTGAACTAACAATATCTAACCTACATCGCCAATTGAAAGATAAACGTGGACAAATCGAGAAAGCAAAACAAAAAATGCGAATTTTATATTGGTCAGTCAAAGCGATTTCATTATTAAAAGATGATATTGAACCAGCAATTTGGGATAGCATTGTAGAATATGAGATTATAATAAATGAATCAGAAGGATTGGGCGTGAGTGTATAAGCTATAGGTTATCGGCAAAACATGCAGGAAAATTTTGATATATTTCGGTTGTCTATGCATCTCTCTGCCGCCCTACTACATCCCCCCCTCCCCCTCAAATTATCTGAAGGGTGGCTACTAAACGGCCATCTTTGTTAACTCTCATGCCGCCGGTATTGTCGATAATGTCGACAACAACAAGTTCCGGCCTGCTTGATGACTGCTCGTATTCTATATGTATTGCAGGCGTAAAAAGGGAGGGGGTCGAGAAGGCGGGTGAAGTGGTTACTAAAACCGCCAGGTATGAACACCTCCCTTTGACGGCGAATGTCGGAGGTGCCGACCACCGATCCCAGCGATGTCGATTACCCAGTCAGACACTGACTACCGGTATCGCCATACGGTGCGAGATCTTCTCGACTGTAAAGACACCAGGAATCGATAGGACAACCGAAACGGTATGCCCATGCGTCAGGCAAGAGATCAATAGTTACCTGGAATCCACCACATATGATCGTTAATCTGGTAGACAAAGGTAGATTGCTCGTGCAAGGCAAGCCCATCGGTGTGAAAGTCTTCATCATGCAGGAGTTCTACAGTTTTTAACGCTTTCTGATCCTCCAAATGTTGCTCGATGAGCTCAACATGTTCAAAGATCGTCATATCCTGTCTCCTTTCCACTTGGGATAGTTGCGGGACGATGCCTATGTTAGTAGCATGTAATTGAAAGTCAGGGTTGCAGATTGCGATTTATTCCAGTCCATCATAATTCTTTAATAACCACAAATAATCTCCACTCTCTACCCAGCGTTGTAGCTCCAAGGTGCGCATTACTGTCCAGGGGTGCCCCTTTCCAAGAACTGCTAAAAACTTGACTGCGGTGTCTAGGTTATTCTCATCCATGCTATCGAAGGTGTTTGCTTGTTGCATGAACTCGTTTGGTTGCATGGAGGCATAATGCGTTGGGGGAACCCCTGCCAGCTTCATCAGTGCGGTAATGCAGGCCTGGAAATTCTGGCAAGCCAGTAATCCTGCGCGATCAGCGGTATACTCGGATATGCGATACCAATTGAGCAAGGCAATCTCTAATCCGGTGGACAACAGCTTTCCTACCATCAAAGTAGCTGCGCCAATAAGGTCACTAATGACGGGGAAGGCATGTGCCATCTGGTGATATAAGATATGCTGACTTTTGATATGTCCGACCTCATGCCCTAAAACAAAGCGCAACTCGTTATGAGACAACAGAGCAACAGCAGCTGTGCTGATCGTAATGAGAGGCTGTTCAACACCAGTCGTGCTCGCATTGATAAAGCCCGGTTGGATATACAGCTCAGGTACTGGTGAGACATCGAGGATCTCGCACACCTCGCACAATGCACCTATTAGTTGGGGATAACTTCGATCACTAGCTTTGATGTAGCTCCCCATGTATTGCACCTTGAACCAGCGATCGAGACCATGCTGATTGAATGCCCTCACTATGCGATCAAGACCGGCGGTATTTTCCAGTCGTCTCAAAGCTTCACGATCAAGCGGATGTTCATATGTTCGTGATCGAAGGGATGTTAGCGGAACTCTCTGGCAGTATACGCCATGCTGAGCCGCCTCAATCACGACCGTATTGATCCAATTCACTGTGGTTTCTGTTGGCATTGAGATCGCGAGTATCGCTGGCCGCCCATTCAGCGCTTGGTTTTGATCAAGGTGACGTAAGTGCTTTGCGAAGTGATCAACGAAATTAGATTCTATACGGAGTTTGTTGCGCAGACGACGAAGGCGAGTGTCACCGGCTAAGTCACGCTGATATAGTGCGCCATATAGGTGGGCATACGCTGTTAAAACAAGGCGCTGGTGAATGGTCATCGCTAATGGATCGATCGCAGCGAATTCGCATCCACAATCCTTTTGTAATGAGTCATGTGCTGCACTTCGCTCCTCATCCGATAGTAGCTTGGAAAGATTGTCGAGATACACGACATCTGAATCATCAAGGATAAACCGCAATAATCGCAGGGTATCCAAAGAAATAGTACTCATTTAAACTCCCCTGTCCATCAGGCTCAAGCTCTCGTTCTTCGGTTAGGTGATTTACGGACCAACGGTTAGTGAGTCACCTTGCGAGTCGCTCGGAGAGAGCGCGCGAAAGTTCCGGATTGGTAATTTCGACAAAGTCATGGGTGTAATAGCTAGTTGCCGCTTCCATCAACGATTTGGCGATCCAATAATTGATTCCAGCAGAAACAGCCCCTCCGAGGAGGGGAATCCATTTGGCTCCAGCTTTACCAGCAATCTTGCCAGTAATTTTGGAGGCAATGATGGGGGAGACTTTGTGCAGAATGACATTCGCAAATAGTGAGGGAACTAGCGCACCAGTAGCCATCCCAGCGGTGACCGCGAGCGCAGCCTTGCCAGAAACTTTAAAAAGCAATTTCCCTGCAACCACATGCCCAGCGGATTTCACGGCTTTACCGGCATCAGCCCAAATGGTCAGAATCAATGGCATGTCACGACTGCACTCCACCTCGCGTCCTTTAATCATACCTATGCCAAAGCACCCTCTACCGCATTGTCGTAATAGATACGCTAAATCTGCTGCCTCCATGGCAATTCCTAGCGGTCCCCCCCAGATACCAGTGACCACGCCACACCCAGCCACTTTTATGAGGATGTTGTCCTGCCACTCGCGCAGGCTCTTCCCGGAGACCTCACGCCGAAGACTGGCTAAATCACTGGGGGTTCCCACAGACGCCATGCCCGTGATGGCTTGAGATACTGCTGCCGTAAGGTTCATTTGATATTCTCCCGCGCTTTCCCCAAATCGATAAGGGGTATTTGCCCACCGTTGGGTGCGTGAGCCATGAAAAGCCACCTTGACGCAATGGACACAAGATTTTTTACTATTCGATAAAAAAGAGAAGTATAGTTATAGGCGTGGTAATACTGTCCGCCCCTTCGCCTCCCGCTTTCAAGAGAATACGGCAAACTTGCGTCCACTGTGTCCGGTGGTAGTGAAGACATTGACCCACCATCCACCCCTCTTCTGACAATCAACCGCTGCCCGCTTGCAGTCGTAAGCATGGATTCAAACGTTTTCGTTCCTTCAACACTCTCGCCCGTGTATCCGCAACCTCTCGCAGTATGGAGTCTTCATGCGATTTTCCATTCCGCAGGTCGGGGCTGTTGGCTATCAGCGCGCCGAGAGGCTTCCACTTTTGCTCCCGTTGTGCAGCGGCGACGATGTCCAGCGCTGGCTGTGCGGTTGCTTCCGCCTGCCGGATCTCCCGTTCGGCAACCTCATTGGTCTCTTCCAGTAGAATCGTATAATAGTCCGGCCACAGCTTATAACGCAATCGCCCCTTTCTGTTGGCAACGATACGCTCCACTTCCGCGCGGGACTGCCTCATGCGGTTGATCGGCGCCATGATCTGCCTGCGCAATGCTGGCAATTGATTGCGAAAGCTGCGTCCATAATCATCGAGGGCATGATCGAGGCGGGAGATGGCCGTCTTCAGCGGCAGCGATTTCCACCACTCCGCGACTTTACCGCCGCATAGCGCACCACCGAGGCCGAACAATATTGAGGAAATAACTATTCCCGGTGGCCCGAACGAAGTGCCGACCAGTGCGCCCAGCTTGGCGCCCGCAACGACGCCGCTACCGCGCCCGATCGTTTCCACAACAGCATGCCGGACGGCGACCGCTGGCTCTTGCTGATGATTCCGCCAGAGCTTAAAGTTCCGGTAACCGGCAAACAAGGCAGTCAGCAGGGGAAGGTGGGGCAGCAGTCCGTCAAGCGCTGCATCCCCCTTCGCGGCGGAGATGCCGTCCAATACACCGGCCTTGATATCCGCGTGTGCGAAACCGTCGAGCTGAAGCATGTTCTCCGTCAGCTCTCCCTGGACATCCGTCGGTATCGTATATATGACATCCGGGTGCGCGACGGCCTGCTCGATGATGGACGAGGTGTCCGCAACGCTTTTGACATTCACCAATTGCTCGTTGACGATAAGATCCCAGACGGGTTGATTGGCGGTTTCAGCGAACTGCACCGCATGACCGGCCTGTTCCAGCAATCCGGCAACCTTCTGCTCGGCGAGATAGCCGGACAGCCGATTGACAAACCCCGCCTTGCCTGCCTCGCTCAAACTCGCATAGTTGTCATGTATGTACCGGGCGAAATCCCAGCCGGAGTTGATGGCCGCGCGGCTGGAGAAGTCCGCCGCCTGGAGAAGATCGGGATCGATGGTTGCCCAATGCCAGGCATATTCCGTGGCCGTGACCGTGCCGTATGTCGCGAGTTCGGCTACGTCCAGCTTCTTCCGTAATGCTGGCGGCGCTGCTGCCGCATTGAACTGCTCATGTACCTGCTGGCGCAACCCGCGAACATGCCTGTCCCGCGCCCTTGCCCACAGCAGCAGGCCCGCGGCGATGACAATAACGCCCAGCATGAATTCCAGCACGGCTCGCTACCTCCATATGGCGTCCAGGCAATGCAGAAAAACGAAGCGACCTCTTATTATACCATACCAGCAATGCGGATGCTGACGTATGTCGGTAGGAATGATGGCTCACCACCTCCCCCCCCTTCTGACCACTCCATATGCAGACACGTGGAATGGTATCAATTGTAAGGCAGGTGGACGCTGACACGAGGCAACCACAACGAGTGGACGGCGGCAGTTGCGACCGGCACACAAAGTGTGCCGGCGCGACGCGCCGCCTTTACCGCGAGAGGTTCGACCGCCTGAAATTCCAGCGGCAGGAATTTGTCCGCTTGAGGGAGAATATACACCGAGCCAACTTAAGACTCACTTCGCGACGAAAGGCTGGAGGCCATCATGCCACGTAAAAAGCGAACCGAGAGCGAAGATCCCTCCGTACTCGATTACCGGTACGATTCCAAGCGCAAGAACATCCCGCCTGCCGGAATGGCGGCGCAGGGACAGGTGCGCGAGGTGGCGAAGATGATTTTCGCCTACAATCCCCACCTGCCGCCC
>Ga0172371_10011221_pt1 | contig 11973 bp, 7 predicted proteins | sample Lak12m_FD_114543 | JGI IMG/M metagenome (GOLD analysis project Ga0172371, IMG submission 114543) | Freshwater microbial communities from Kabuno Bay, South-Kivu, Congo - kab_022012_12m | ecosystem: Environmental > Aquatic > Freshwater > Lake | place: Democratic Republic of the Congo: South-Kivu...
AAATACAGCCCTTCCAGCGGACCCCTGCTGGGCAAACCAGTCATTCCAGGCTGGCGTCTCTCGTTAAATCCCGTGAAGCTTCCACCCGGATTACTGGTATACCTTGTATTGGTCAGCGGGGTCGCTACCTCTATTTCCTCTATATGGTCACGTATTCCAGGTGCCATTTTTTCCGCAACCTGTATAGCGCTCTCGGCTATCTTTTTCTTGGCATCCGTATACCTGGATGGCGACAACTTTAGCCAGGCATCTTGATAGGCTGATAAAGTAATGACAACTACCGATGTACCGGGGGGAGAGAAATCCTTGTCTGCTACGTTATAACAGGTTACCGCACAACAGGTTTCACAAATATTAGAATCAACGTTTTTTCTGGATGGTTCAATGAACTCGATGCTGCTGCTCCAGAATGTTTCGTGTGATGGCAGTCCTAATTCCTCTGATGTACAATCCAGACCCAGATATATATTTATGGTGGATAAGCCGGGTGTCCACAGATCCAATCTGTTCAAATACCAATCAGGCAATTTATCTTTACCAATTAAATTGTGGCAGGTGGTAATCGGATTGGCATTGCATAAAACATATTTACAGTCTATCTTTGTGCCGTCTTCTGTCAATACTCCCTGTATCTTATTACCATCAGTCAGTATCCTTGCTGCACCATTATTGAACCGGACCTCACCTCCGCTCTCCTCCATCGCATCAACAAAAGCCTGGGATAAAGCCTGCGACTTCCCCTTGATATGCATCGGTCCATTGGTTATATAAGTCGCTACGCCCAGGCAATAGACCGGGAACACTAAAATGGCAGGAGGAAGGCCAAAGTAGCTGCTGATCTGAGCTAATACAGAGCGGGCTCTTGCATCCTTCAGGAAAAGGTTGAGCACCTCTTCGGTCGTTCGGTCGCTGTATTGGCGCATTGCAGGATATTGCGAGAGGTCCACCTGGTCAGGTCTAATCCCCGACATATTGATTTTCAGCGCTTCGTCCGCAACGGCATACATGGTTGAGAGGAATTTCTTGATGCCTTCCGCTGATCCGGGAAATGCATGGCACAGTGTTTCTTCAAACTCCTTACGGCCTACAGGCAATGTAATATCGATCCCGGGTAATATGCACCTGTAAAACTCATTAATCTGAACAAATTCAACTTTTTGTGCTACCCCCCATGCATTTAAAAACATCCATAGCGGGCCCCTTGCATCCGGTTTTCCCAGGCCGGAAAGCTCATGCAACGATATCTCAAATTCGAATCTGCCTCGTAAAAAAGAGGACGCATAGCCGCCGGGGATATTATGTTTCTCCAGCAGCAGCGTCTTTTTACCGGCTTTGGACAGAACAGTTGCGGCCGCAAGGCCGCCAAGACCCGAACCTATTACAACCGCATCGTATTTTTCCACTGTTCCCCCTCCGTTTACACATATTTTCCAGAGCTTCCTTTACGCCCCTCAGCCTATGCTGACAGCTTGATTAAGAGCTAATAGTACCTATCTAAATATAACATAATAATGTATAACGTGAATATTGTGTTATAATTAATTATAGCATTGAAAATAAATATGTCAATGACCGGTATCTTCGCTGTATAATTTTTCAAACAGCAGCTCAATTGATGGATGACTTGAAAAGAAAATGGAGATATGGCAAATTGTTATGGCAAGTAGCGATGTTTTACATATAAGGTACTTTTAATGGCTAATACAAGAACAATACTATTCTCGATTTATGCCGATTATCTCGGGATTTTCTGGCGGTCGCGCGATAGAGAGATTGGGATCGGCAGTATAATTAAATTGCTCAGTAATTTTTCAATCAGTGAACCTTCCGTGCGAATAACCGTATCAAGAATGTGCAAGGAGGGTTTATTAAAATCAAGGCGCAAGGGATTAAAAAGCTATTATTCTTTAACTGATTATGGTCTTCGAATCGTATCCAAGAGCGCAAACCGTCTCTTCAATGCGAAAAGGGTTGAATGGGATGGATCGTGGAGCATAATTATATATTCAATCCCCGAGAAAAAGAGATCCGCCAGGGATAAACTGCGCGCAATGTTAAAATTCTACGGATATGTTCCTCTCAGCGACTCAGCCTGGTTATCCCCAACAGATTCTTTCAGCGAAATCGAAGATTTTGTAAATGAGCTAAGTATTAATGATTTTGTGCAAATCTATGATGCTAAACACCGCGGATTCACAGATCCCAGGAAACTGATCGAACGTAGCTGGGACCTAAAAAAGATAAATGCGCAATATGGAAAATTTATAAAGAAATATCAACCGATGCTCGACGAGGATAAAAAACGTATTCAAAATGGTGACTTGCCTGAGCCCAATAAATGTTTTGTCAACGTATCTAACATGGTCCGCAAATACAGGGAGTTGCCTTTCATGGATCCCGGCTTACCGGTAGAAATAATCGGAAAAGAATGGTTGCGGTCACGCGCAGATGCACTGTTCCTTGAATACCATAGTCTACTGTTTCAAATGGCAAAGGAATACGTTATGTCGGTTTATGAGGAATATTAACTGTACTGGCGTGACTGCTATTTCGGGCATAAACGCCTGCGTTTTCCCGTAGCTGTTGTATTTGGGGCATCCTTGAGTTCAGGCTTTGATGGATGACTGAATGCTCTGATCACATTGATCGCACATGATCTTGGCTGAAGGTCCCTCTTCATTTAAAGAATGAATCTTGCAGAGGAATAGGTTATCCTTTCTGGGCATCGACCTCTTCCCCTGCAAGATAATACTGAAATGACCGCGGTAACATCTTTGATTCGACCGGGACGGATTGAATTCACTCCAAGTGTATTTTAGAGCAGGCTAACTACAGTTACCTGCAGCACATATACCTTTCTGCATGGATACTCAACCACTTTCCTTATGTTTTAAACAGTCTCTGATTCCCTTTGTTATCGCCCGGTAGGCCGTTAGAATTTCCATTGCGGGACCGGATTGAAGAGTATCCTTCCATCCACGACCCTTCTGGGGGCATGGTTTTCTTTCAGGTAGTTGGCTACCATGACAATCGGGCGTGAGGGTGTATGCGGCATACACATGGCCAACTTGAACTTTACATTCTTGTTGGTTGATTTGCCGAGTTCGGATACGATCTCTACTATCGTGGCCTCACCGATTGCCCGGTGAGCGGAATCGGTCCCGGCAACCAGATCGCGGTAATAATCTTCATATAGCTTGTAGAATGCGATGCAATCTTTCCTGCCCTGGGCCAGGATTGTCTCCTGTATAGGTGCCAGTAATTCAACCCCCATCATTTTGAGCCGCTCCTTTCCCGGGTATCTGGTAGCCTGCCGGTGTGCGTCAGTGGCCAATTCGATAAATCCTGCTTCGGCCATGATGCGGCACTTTGTGGCAATATCGACGAGGTTTTTCATCGAGCCGTCAAAAAAAGGCGGATTGATCTCAATAGTGGAATCGCCGGTGAGCATAAGCTTATTGAGGGGATCATAAAGGCACACGTGACCGGGACTATGGGCTGCGTCATGGATGACGAAGAAGCGCCCGACCTGCCAGCCGTAAAAATATACGGGGCCGATCCATCGCTTTTCCCTGGTGTCAAGAGGTAGGAGTTCCGCCCACGCGGACATATTGTCATAGTTCCCCAGCATTATCCTCTCTAGATATAGGTGGAAGACCCAACGTTTTTGTTCCAAGGAGGGTTTTTCCGGCAGTGCCCGTATGGCATCCCATGCCACCTTGTAGTAGGGATCCGAATAAGCCGGGTTTGTCCGCGCCTCCTCCTCAAGCATTTTCATGGCAAATTCCAGGTTTTCCAGAGGATCCTTTACCCATGCCTCCAGATCCTTCGCGTCGTTGATAAAGTGGTTAGCAATATCTATCACGTTTCTCTCCGGTTCAGGCAGCAGGAAACGGACATTTTCAAAACCGGCTTCCCTGATAATACCGTTGTTAATGACATGGTCCCAGTGCCCCTGTGAAACCATCATTACGAGGGTCTTGGCACCCTTGCTGGAATACTTGCGCAGTATTTTAAGAATCCGTTCTCTGTAAAACGGCAGGGCCCCCGTATCGAAGAGAAAGACCATATCCCCATCGCGCAGAATGAAGACGTTGGACGAAGCGGGTTTCCGGAAGAAGTCTATACCTAAGTATCCCTCGAGAAACCAGACATCGGGAGCGATCTCTTTTATGAAAGAGTCTTCCAGTTCATCCAACATGGAGAGCGGGCAAAAAGGATTGATTAACAATTTTGCATCTTTTGCAACAGCCATAACCTTACCTCCTCTTAAATTTTAAGTAAATATAACACTTATAGGATTTAAAGTCAATATTCTGTTATAACAATAAGATTCAATATAGAATGACATCTAGCGCTGTCATTTCCCCGTTTATAATACAGTCGTATCGCCAATACGAAACATATGACTCCTTGATGAAATCAAATTGACCATCAGCATAACTACTATGATCTAATCATGTTAAAATATAATGTATGTAGATGATGTAATAACACTTGGGTATATAAAGTGTAGATATATATCATAATCACTGTGTTCTTGAAAAGTAAGTTAATTCCTAATGTGCGAGTTTAATCCGAGCAATTTGATATTACTGAAGCAATCGGTTCGCGAAACTTGAAAAGGAGAATCGGGTATGGCAAATTATTGTGGCAAATAGAAATATTACAGATAAGGTGCTTATTAATGGCTAATACAAGAACAATACTATTTTCATTTTATGCCGATTACCTCTCATTATTTTGGCGCACACGCGATAAAGAAGTCGGGATTGGCAGCATAGTAAAATTACTCGGTAATTTTTCTATCAGTGAACCTTCCGTGAGGATAACCGTTTCGAGGATGTGCAAGGAAGGCCTGTTAAAGTCGAGACGCAAGGGGTTGAAGAGCTATTATTCGTTAACTGACTACGGGCTTCGGATTGCATCCAAGCGTGCGGACCGGCTCTTTAGAGATAATAAATCTGCCTGGAATGGGACCTGGAGCATCGTTGTGTACTCAATTCCAGAGAAAGGGAGACCGGCCAGGAATAAACTACGTGCAATGTTGAAATCCTACGGATATGTCCCTCTCAGTGATTCAACCTGGATATCCCCAACGGATTCTTTCAGTGAAATCGAAGATTTTGTGAATGATCTTAAAATAAATGATTATGTGCAAATATATGATGCCAAGCACCGGGGGTTTACAGATCCTAAGAAACTAATAGAACGTAATTGGGACCTTAAAAATATAAATGCGCACTATAAAAAATTCATTAAAAAATTTCAACCGATGCTTGACGATTACAAGAACGGCATTCAAAACGGTATATTGCCTGAATCCAGCAAATGCTTCGTCGATGCTTCTAACCTGGTACGTAAATACCGGGATTTGCCGTTCATGGACCCTGGTTTACCGGTGGAAATAATTGGAAAAGATTGGCTCCGGTCGCGTGCCGATGAGTTGTTCCTGGAATATTATAGCTTGCTGTCTCAGGGGGCTATGGAATACGCCAAGTCGGTAATGGACGAGTATAAAAAAAGCCGTTAATAATGAGATGATCTTTGGTGCTAATCCAAACGCCTGCGTTTTTCCGTAACCCTTTTATTGGGGACATCCTTGAGTTTAGGCTTTGATTGATGCCTGAATGCTTTAATCGCCTTAATTGCATTTGTTGACCATTCTATACGTGCTTTAAGCTGCGCAATATCGCAATCAAGGACAAGATTTCGGTGAAGTTCGTCTACCGGATAATCAGAGGCTTCAGCTGATTTATGTACTATTACCTTGGCCTCAGTCTGAAGCCATTTCATCTGGCGTTTTGCTTCATCTGAATAAGCCTTTATATTATCGATTACCTGGTCGTTTTCTATATTTGAGCTGAGCCATAATTGTGTCAGGAAAGGATCACGTTCAATATTGCTCAACAAAGGCTTGCGAAGCCAATCATCCAACTCATCACGTCCTCTCTTTGTGACTGAATATACTTTTTGTGCAGGGAGTTTTTCCTGCTCAACCTTATCATAACTTACGAGCCCCTGTTTCACCATACCTGAAAGTGTCCTGTATATGCTGCTCAGGTCAGGTTGTAAAGGCTCAAAGGCCCTTTTACGAAGAGCATATCCACTCCTGGGCTTTTTAACGAGCATACCAAGTATCCAATATTTGAGCATCTGAAACATCCTCTACAAACAAGAAATCACAGTATGTGCACTCCCCTATATTATAACAACTTGTGCAGGAGTCAATGCAGGTTGATATTTCTCTAACCCGCGTTCACGTTTCCTGTATTCAAAATACATAACACTATAGACACGCATAAACAAAATATGTTATATTATATCAAAATCTCCTATATGCAATAGCATCTATAGGCACGTGCAATTATGGTGGCAAGGGCATACGGTCTTGGCGGGCAAAATGGTTCTTAAAAATATAAGGGGGTACGTGATTATCAAATGGTTGCGAAAGAAGGGGAAACGCAGTTCAAGATGTTCTATGGCTATTGGATAGTCTTAGTTGCTTTTTTATGCAATTTTGTATGGTCCGGTTTTGCTTATTATTCTTTCAGCCTGTTCGTAAAATCTCTGGAAATTGATTTCAGTTGGCACCGCGGGGAAGTAATGCTGGGCTTTTCTGTCTTCTTCCTGGCTTCGGGATTGGTATCTCCGTTTATAGGTAAGTTAATTACACGCTATGGAGAGCGGAAAGTTATATCGATCGGCGCCATTATTATGGCTGTGTCCATGGCTCTATTAGGCAGTGTGAATAACATATGGCAGTTTTACGCATTTTATGCACTGGTCGGCATTGGTATGGCAGGAATGGGCACTATCCCTGCAAGCTCGCTGGTCTCCAAATGGTTCAGCAAACGCCGGGGCCTGGCAATAGGCATTATGGCCTTTGGGGTGGGTATCGGGGGTTGTATCGCAGCACCTATCGTGGCAGGAGTACTGATACCTGCCTTTGGGTGGAGAATTACTTACATGATCCTGGGTGCAGCGACGTGCCTTATTATCGTTCCATCCGCATTAATTATCATTAAGGCCGGTAAACCGGCGGACATGGGGCTTTATCCGGATGGCATAGCACCTGCCGGGCAGATGGTCCAGAATACGCCTTCATCAACATTGCCTACCAAGCTCATGGAAAAAGCAGCATTGGTTGCCCCTGCGTTCTGGTTGATTGCCGTTTGCGTTGTATTAAGCCAATTTAGCATGGTTGGTGTTTCTCAAAACCAGGTACCGTTTTTGGTTGATATCGGATTCCCGGTTCAAACGGCGGCTGGCGCTCTCGGTTTCCTCGCGCTTATGAGTGCCGTGGGCAAATTGGTTTTCGGGTGGCTTTGCGACCGTATGAAAGCTAACTATGTTACTGCTATCGGATTCATTCTGCAGGTGATCGGCATTATTATCCTTTTAAATATCAATAAAGAATCGCCAATTGTAATGCTGTGGGCATTCTCTTTCACTATGGGATTGGGCATAGGTAGCTGGCTGCCGACTATGTCGATGCTTGTCAGCCAAAATTTTGGGCTGATTGTTTACCCGACAATATTTGGCATTATGACGCTTTGCCAATGTTTAGGCGCATCTGTCGGGCCCGCAGTTGCGGGAAGGCTTTACGATGTCATGGGTGACTACAAGTTGGCCTTTCTTATCCTGCTGGGATTATATGCTGTTGCCCTTCCGGCCGTTCTATTTGTACGCCAACCCAAGCAATTCGTTGAGAAGCAGCCAGTTGTTCAAGCCATGGCAGCAGGTGCAGAAAAATGAGTAAACGACTGAATAATTGGCTGATTTAAGCTCAATACACCACTAATCTAAAGGAGTATTGCATTAATGAATATTGCAGAAATGCTTGCCAGAAATGCCAGGGTATATCCCGATGATGTTGCCCTCATCCAGAGGATTGCAGGGCAGGATACCAGGGAAGAGATAACCTGGAAGGAATTTGATAACAGGTCAAACCAGATAGCCGCTGCTCTTATGGCAAGGGGCGTCAGAAAGGGCGACAAAGTAATACATTTGATGATGAACTCAATAAACTGGCTGGTAGCATATTTTGGCATTATAAAGACAGGCGCCTGGGCAGTCCCGCTTAATTTCCGATTTACCGGAAAAGACATCAAGTACTGTGTTGATGTCGCCGAAGCCAGGACGATGATAGTGGGGAAGGAATTTAATGATACGGTCTCAGGTATTCGTTCCGAGTTGCCCATAGAGAAATACATTTATGTCGGTGATGACACGCCTACAGGAATGGAGAATTTCAACAAATTGTTAGCTGAGAGTAGTGTACAGCCGGTCGAAGTGGAAATAAATGATTGGGACCCATGCGGCCTCTATTTCACCTCCGGCACGACGGGGCAACCCAAGCCTATACTGCTCACACACAAGAACATGGAATGCGCCGCTATTACTGAAAACAGGCATCATTACCAGACCCACGAGGATAATTTCATCCTAATTCCTCCCCTTTATCATACAGGGGGCAAAATGCACTGGTTCGGCAGCTTCATTGTCGGCGGCCGCGCTACCATCCTGATTGGAGTTGATCCCAAGGCAATCTTCAAAACGATCAGTGAAGAAAAAGGCACTGTGGTGTTTCTGCTGGTCCCATGGGCCCAGGACATACTAACAGCTCTTGACAGGGGGGATTTAAAAATTGCTGATTATGATCTGTCGCATTGGCGACTAATGCATATGGGAGCGCAGCCAATTCCACCGAGCCTGGTAAAGCACTGGAAAGAGTATTTTCCCTCTATGCAATACGATACCAACTATGGCCTCAGCGAATCTACCGGTCCGGGTTGTATTCATTTAGGTATCGAAAACGAGAATAAAATTGGTGCTCTGGGCAAACCGGGATTTAACTGGGAAGTCCGCATTGTTGATGACAAGGGTAACGATGTGCGCCAGGGCGAAATCGGCGAAATAGCGGTAAAAGGCAACGGGGTTATGACAGAATATTATAAAAATCCGGAGAAAACGGCAGAGACGCTCAGGGAGGGCTGGTTGTTCACCGGTGACATGGGGCAAATACGCGATGACTGTTTCATATATATGGTTGACCGTAAAAAAGATGTTATAATAACCGGCGGCGAAAACATCTATCCCGTGGAAGTTGAAGAGGTCATCTTGAGGCAAACAAAGGTCAATGATGTTGCACTAATCGGTATACCGGACGACCGTCTAGGTGAGGTTGCTGTGGCAATTGTTGAAATCAAGCCCGGTGAAAGTCTAACTAAAGCCGAGCTGGAAAATTTCTGTGAGCAAAATCTCCCTCGATATAAGCGCCCCAGGTATTTTATATTTGATAAGGTGCCAAGAAATCCCACTGGAAAAATTGAAAAACCTAAACTCAGGGAGAAATACAAACGAGCGATTTTACAGTAAAACAGCCCTATTTTACATGGTCGTCTCGCCGGAGGAACAGATATGTCAGGATGAAATATTGGGAGGCAGCTATTATTTTGCTAATGAGCTCAGCAGTGTCCAAACGTAATCTAATTTGAAGGAGGTTGTTGATAATATGGCACAAAAGGAATTTACCGTTGGCGGAAAAGGCGCCTGGACTGTATTTACTGTACTGACACTTCTATACCTGATCAACCGGGCCGATGTTGCGATAATATCAGTAGCACTTGAACCAATCAAGCAGGCATTTGGCCTGACTGACGCACAGGTGGGCATGGTGCCGGCCATGGTCACGTTGGGCATGGCCATACTGACAATCCCGGCTTCCATGATAGGAGACAGATGGGCCCGCCGCAAGGGCGTAATGCTAATGGGACTTATCTGGAGTCTTTTTACATTCGTAACTGGTATTGCAACCAACCTGTGGCAGTTACTGACAGCCAGGTTCATGGTAGGCGCCGGTGAAGCGGGCTACATCACAACAGGTATTAACTGGCTTGTAGGTTCATTTAAAAATGAGATGAGGCAATTAATCATCTCTCTATTCTGGGTTGGCGGTCAGCTTGGTATGTCAGTAGGCATGCTTGTAGGCGGCGTACTTGTAGCCATGTATGGCTGGCAGTCGCCTTTCTTCTTCTTCGCTGTGCCCGGTGTTATCCTGGCCATTATAGCCTTCTTCCTGCCGGATTTTCAGGTACTCAAGCAGAAAGGAGAGGCATTTTTCAGCAGAGAATTTTTCAAAGATATTGGTGACCTGTTCAAGAATAAAACCTACGTGCTGGCCATAATATCCCAGCTTTTCTATTTCTTCTTTATGTTCGGGTGGATGGCATGGTCGCCGGCTCTGCTGATGAGGGCTTACAATATGCCGGTACAAACAGCGGGTCAGATCACCGGACTGCTCATGCTTTGCTTACTGATAGGCAGTCCGCTCGGCGGATTTATTGCGGACAGGTGGCAAAAGAGCAATAAAAACGGCAGGCCTTATGCCCTGATTATAATAAAGTCCATAGAAATTGTGATTGTTGCTGCAACATTGTGGTTCATGACACAGTCTCTGACTATTTTCATCGTCGGGGGTGTGTTTATGGCAATATTCATCGGTATGATTGCTCCGGCCCATATTACAATTGTCACCGATGTTAGCCCGCTGAGGCTGCGTGCCACAGCCCTGGGGATAGGCAGTTTCATATCACAGATAACCGGCGCAACCCTGGGAGCGCTCCTGGTTGGAGTGATATCCGACAGGGTGGGCGGGGGCGCACTGGGAATACAACTGGGAATAGCATGGATGCTTGTCGGATCTTTGCTGAGCATTATCGTGTTATGTATAGTGCCCAGGTTTTATCCGAGTGACAGTGCAAATACGGATATAGCAGTTCTGGCAAGAGGTTAGCCAACAGTACGGGATCACCAGGAATACATGCGAATGGTCTGATATCTCTGCATAAGCAGTATTTATCAGTTGAATTGCAGTATGTTAGCGTAATACATATACGCTGATTATGTGGCATTATTCCGGGTCCAAGGCAACCCTATTTCTGATTGCCTTGGACCCGGAATAAAATAAGACAAAATGCTCTCGGTTGCGCCGGAATGGCAGCGTCAATAGAAGAAGCCAGGAAAATTCTCGACGCAAAGTGATACGAAAATCTATGACACAGCTGGAATTTGCCCGCAAAGGCATCATCACGCCGCAGATGAAATTCATCCATCAAACCGAGCAGGTTGATGAAAATTTTATATGTGAAAACGTTGCCACGGGTAAGATCGCTATCCCCACTAACATCAATCATCCCGTATTAAAAGCATGCGGCATTGGCAAGGGTTTGCTTATTAAAGTGAACGCTAATATAGGAACATCTTCAGATGCCAGCACGCTAGCATCTGAACTTGATAAGCTGCGCGTTTCCGTTGAGTACGGCGCTGATACGGTGATGGATTTAAGCACGGGCGGGGACATCAGAAAAGTGCGGCGCTCTATTTTGAAGGAAAGCCCGGTCCCTATAGGCACGGTCCCGATTTACCAGACCATGGTGGAAGCCAGGGAGAAATATGGCCCGATTATCAAAGCCAAAGCTGATGATATCTTTCAAGCTATCGAGGAGCAGGCAGAAGAAGGCGTGGATTTCATCACCGTTCATTGCGGGGTCACACAGGCTGCGATTAAAGCACTGAAAACTCAGCACCGGGTAACAGACGTAGTATCACGCGGCGGTGCATTCCTGCTTGGTTGGATGATATATCACGATAAAGAAAACCCGCTATATGAGCATTATGACCGGTTACTAAATATAGCGATTAAATATGATGTGACGTTAAGTTTAGGAGACGGCATGAGGCCGGGCAGCCTGGCTGATGCCACTGATAGACCCCAGATCCAGGAGTTGATAACACTGGGTCACCTGGTAGAAAGGGCCTGGGAAGCGGGCGTACAGGTCATGGTCGAAGGTCCGGGGCATCTGCCGCTTAATCATATCGGTATGAACATGCAGCTTCAGAAAAGCTTGTGCAAGGAAGCTCCATTCTATGTACTGGGGCCACTCGTCACCGACATCGGGGCTGGTTATG
>Ga0172371_10011225_pt1 | contig 11970 bp, 15 predicted proteins | sample Lak12m_FD_114543 | JGI IMG/M metagenome (GOLD analysis project Ga0172371, IMG submission 114543) | Freshwater microbial communities from Kabuno Bay, South-Kivu, Congo - kab_022012_12m | ecosystem: Environmental > Aquatic > Freshwater > Lake | place: Democratic Republic of the Congo: South-Kivu...
AGTCTGTTGAGGTTAAACCTCAACAAGTCGCCGAAGAGGCGGTTTTTTGGTAGGATGAAGCAATTATGTTGTTTTTTAATTATTCGACGCTTATAGACCCTTTAGTTCGGGATATCAGGGTATTTGTCCCGAGATTTGCCGGCATGAAACCCGGCGATAAAGTTTTAGATATCTGCTGCGGGACAGGAGATCAGGTTTTTTATTACGGCGAGAAAGGAATTATCTCTTTCGGCATAGACCTAGATCCTAATATGATTCGCGCCGCAAAAAACGACAGGCGAATAAAAAATAATAATAACGTTTCTTTCCAAATAGCCGATGCGGCGAAATTACCTTTTGAAGACAGCTTTTTTGATTATGTTTCCATTTCCCTCGCCTTGCACGAGAAAGAAATAACCGTCAGGGATAAAATAATATCTGAAATGAAAAGGGTTGTGAAAAAGGACGGCTCCCTGATTTTTATTGATTTTAAGATACCTATGCCCAATAATCCTTATTCTTATTTGATTAAATCCGTGGAATATCTTGCCGGAAGAATCCATTTTGGATATTTTAGAGATTACGTTAATCAAGGCGGGTTGGATGGATTATTAGAAGAAAACCAATTATATGAAGAAAAAAGAAGTTGTTTTAAAAATAATAATATTGTGATAATAAAAACAATCAGAGCAAGGGATTATAGTTTATAAGTCTGTTGAGGTTAAGTCTGTTGAGGTTAAACCTCAACTAGTCGCTGAGGGGGGCACCCGTCTGTAGTCAGACGGGTTTTTTTGGTAGAGTGAACCCATGGAACCTCTAGCTTCAAAAATAAGGCCAAAGACTTTGAAAGAATTCGAGGGGCAGGAGCATCTGGTCGGTGAAGGAAAGCCTTTGAATGTAGCCATAAAGCAGAAACATCTGTTTTCTTTTATCCTTTGGGGTCCTCCGGGGTCTGGCAAAACAACTCTGGCCAAAATTTACGCCAACAGCCTGAACGCCAAGTTTTACGAGTTGTCAGCCGTTTCTGCGGGAAAAGCTGATATCAAGAAAATCGTTGACGAGGATACCAAACAATATCCCAAAGTATTGTTTCTCGACGAAATCCACCGCTTCAACAAATCCCAGCAGGACTATCTTCTTCCTTTCGTGGAAAGAGGGGAAATAACTCTTGTCGGGGCTACGACCGAAAATCCGAGCTTTGAGGTGATCTCTCCTTTGCTTTCCCGCTGCAGGGTGTTTGTTTTGAACGAGCTTTCTGATAAAGACATGGAAGCCATTATTAAGAGAACCGGGTTTAAAATGGACAAAAAATCAAGGGATTGGCTGATAAATATGGCAAACGGAGATGCCAGACAGGCCATTACCATGCTTGAAAATACAAGGGAGCTTTACAAAGAAATAACCATAGATAATTTAAAGAACGCCCTTCAGTCAAAGTTTCTGAGATACGATAAAGTCGGGGAAGAGCATTATAATACTATCTCGGCTTTCATAAAAAGCATGAGGGCCAGCCAGCCTGACGCAGCTCTGTATTATCTTGCCAGAATGATAGATTCGGGCGAAGACCCGAAATTTATAGCCAGGAGAATGGTTATCTTTGCTTCAGAAGATATTGGGTTGGCTCAGCCCACGGCCTTGGTGGTGGCTAACGATGTTTTCAGGGCGGTGGAAACCATAGGGCTGCCAGAATGCGGGATCAATTTAGCCCACGGAGTGGCTTATTTGTGTCAGTGCAAGAAAAACAGAACAGCTTATAACGCATATATGGCTGCCTCAGAAGATGTAAAGAAACACGGCAACCTTCCTATTCCTTTGATGATCCGAAATCCTGAAACAAAGCTTATGAAAGAGCTGGGTTACGGGCAAGGTTATGAGAAATATACCAAGGAAGATTTCTTGCCAAACAAATTAAAAGGGAAGAAATATTTGAAATAATATTATGGAGCTTCCTATTGATAAAATATTCTCAGTCTCGGAGTTCATCTCCTTGCTTAATATTGGGTTGAAGAGTTCAAAAGCTAAGATCGTCGGAGAAGTCGGGGAAGCTAAAGCGGGTCCCACTGGCCACGTCTATTTCACTTTGAAGGACGAGAAAGACCAAAGCATGATGAACTGCATAATTTGGAAATCGAGATACCAGCTGTACGGGGTGAAACTGCAGGAAGGGATGAAAATTATGGCTTCGGGGTATCCTGAGATATATCCTCCTTCGGGGAGATTATCGTTTATAGCCGAGACCATTGAGCTGGCCGGGGAAGGCGAACTGAAGAAACAATACGATGAGCTGAAGAAAAAACTGGAAAAGGAAGGAGTCTTCGCCGAAGAAAGGAAAAGGCCCATTCCCAGATATCCTCAGAAGATAGGAGTTATAACTTCCAAGCAGGGGGCTGTCATAGCCGATTTTCTTAATAATATCGGCAAGTTCGGTTTTAAGATTAAGATGATTGATTCCAGAGTAGAAGGCCAGGAAGCGGTCAGAGATTTATTAGCCTCAATAAAGACATTCAGGAAAAGAGACATAGATGTCCTTGTCATAATCAGAGGGGGGGGATCTTTGGAATCTTTAATGCCTTTTAACAACGAATTGCTAGTCAGGGAAGTATCAGGCTTCCCGGTTCCTGTCATAGCCGGTATAGGACACGATAAAGACGAGCCTCTGGTGGCTTTGGCAGCAGATGCTTCAGAATCTACTCCCACTGCCGTTGCTAATCTGCTTAACGAATCTTGGGAACAGGCTTTACTACTCCTGGAAAGATATGAGAGAGATATTATTGGCCGTTATGAAACGATCTTTGATAACTATAAAGAGATTGAAAATGAATTAAGGATTTCTTTGGGCAATTTCAAAAATGCTCTGTTAAATGCTAAAATCAGGATTAGAGATTCCCTGGATGAATCTTTGTCAGGCTTCAGGACGCTGTTATCTAAAGTTAACCAAAAGGTTATCCAGGCGGAAAAATCTATTTTTCTCAATAATCCTGACCGCCAGCTTCGTCTGGGATACAGTATTGCCAGGTGTAACGGGAAAATAGTAAGGAGAACAGGGGATACCAAGATTGGGGAAGATATAGATGTCAGTGTTTTGGACGGCGTAATAACTTCAGAAGTTAAAAACATTAAAAAACAATAAAGCTATGGCTAAAGATAAACAGGATTCAAAAAATTTAAACAGCAATCTTAAGAAGCTTTCTGAAATTACGGAATGGTTTGATAATCAGGAGGAGATTGACGTTGAAGAAGGATTGAAAAAAGTAAAGGAAGCAGTTTCTTTGATCAAAGAAAGCAAAGGACGATTGAAAGAGATCGAAAACGAGTTTGAAGAGATAAAAAAGGAAATAGAGCCGGAAGAAGAATAAAGGTATTACTGAAATTAGAAATCGCCCTTTTGGGCGGTTTTTGGTTGGGCGGTTGATTTATTTCTTATGATTTGGTAGATAGAAATATAGCGTACCTTTCGGGAGGTTATATCATGGATAAACACAGTGATTTGAAGCTTTGTTTTGCCATATTAGCCGGTTGTATAATTCTTCTTGCTGCAATTTTCCTATATATAGCTAGTTCGTTTAATTGTGTGAGATTCTAGTAGCAGTTTAACAATAATGTTTTTAAGGCTATTCCTGGGCCATTGTAAGGTTCCGGGATTTTTATTTTCACCACTTTCCCGGCCAAGCGGTTTTATGGTAGTATGGGCGCGGAAGATTTTATGGAGAAACAACCAGACCGTAGTTATAATTCGGTAAAAAGTCGCCCTGGGCCAGCCGGGTGATTTTTTGGTAAAATGAAGCCGTGAAAGAATATTTTAAGGTTTAACGTATTAATATACCGGACTTTATGCCTTTAAACGGAGATCAACCGAATAAAACAGACGAAGAATTGGTTGTTTTAACTTTGAAAGACAAGGAAAACTACCAGTATCTTATCCAAAGATACAAAGACAAGCTGATGCGCTACGTGGTCAGATTGTCCGGGGCAAAGACAGAAGATGCCGAAGACATCCTGCAGGAAGTGTTTATCAAGGTGTACCAGAAGCTGAACGATTTTGACCCCTCTCTCAAATTTTCTTCCTGGATTTATCGTATTACTCATAATGAGACGATAGACCATTTGAGAAAATCAAAGACCAGGCCTCAGGTGGTTGGTTTTGAATCAAATCTTATCATTATGGATTTGCTGAAAGCGGATCTGGATATAATAAAGGATATTGATAAGAAATATTTCGCGGAAAATATTGAAAAGATTATCAGCGGTTTAGGCGAGAAATACCGGGATGTGATTATCCTCAAATACAAAGAAGATAAGGATTACATGGAGATCTCGGATATTCTTAAGAAACCGCCGGGGACAGTTGCCACATTGCTGAAGTGGGCCAAAGCCCAGTTGAAGAAGGAAATATTAAAAAACGGCCATTTATTACAAAATTATGTCTGATATCGCCAAAGAAACATTAAAAACAATTGAAGAAAAGAATATCACCCCTGAACCAAGGTGGCATTTTCTGTTTAAGGAATATGCCTTCCGTTTTTTATTTGTGGTTTCAACGATTCTCGGAGGTTTTGCCGTAACCACCATGATTTTCATACTGAACGGATACGACTGGGATATTTATAAATATCTGAATAAAAGCCAGTTTGAGTATATCTTAGCCGCCATCCCTTACTTATGGATAGCCACTTTCATATTGTTCGTGGTTTTGGCCTATTATAATTTCAAGAATACCAGGAGCGGCTACAAGCACGAAGTATTAAAATTGGTTTTAGCCAGCGTTCTGATAAGCATGGCCATGGGCACGATTTTCTTCGCTGCGGGGCTTGATTCGGAAATTCATGAAACGTTTTCAGAACAGGTTCCTTTTTACGAAGCTCTTATCTATGACAAGGATGACATTTGGAACAATGCCGAACAGGGGCTGTTGAGCGGGGAGGTGATGGAGGTGAAAAACAGGCAGGAGTTTATCCTGAAGGACTTCGGGGGCCATCTTTGGCAGATAGACGAGAAGGGGCTGGGAACGACAACCTCCTCCGTCCAGAAAGGATCTGAGATAAAACTGATCGGCGACCTTGACGGTGGCAATATCTTTTTTGTGAAAGAGATAAGGCCCTGGCATTGCTGCGGGGAGAAATAGGCCAGATGAAAGAAAATTCTTTTGTCCGCGTATTAATAGGTGAAAGGCCGAATAAGTAATAATCAAATAATACTATAAAAAATATGTGCCCGTTTCAATAAGAAACAAGGAGGACAATTTAATCGTCATGTATTAACCGAAGCTAACTCGCAGTTCTGCGAGTAAGTTTCGTAGAAAAGGGGCCCGGTGACGGGCGGTTTTTGTTATTTTTGACAAACTGCGAATTTGTGTGTTATAATATTATTGCTAGGGTAGGCTAGCAAACGAATCTTAACCACACCGAGGTATGAGCCCGGGTGGAAAAAAGGAGGATTCTTGAGAGTTCTATTGAAACCAGAACATTCGTCAGAAGAAGGCATAAAGAGGCTGAAGGACGGCTTCTTGCCGCTGGGAGTCAGGATCAGAGAAGATCCGGAGACCGGCAGGAAGTATTTCAATTATGTGTTCCGCCTCTCTACCGACGTGGAGTGGAGGAAGATCGGGTCTGCCGTCGAGGCGGTGAGCAACGTGGTGGTCACCCATTGCGACTTTGTACCGGAGGGTATATACGAGGCGGACGGGATCACGGCCATAGTGATCCTTAAGAGGAACACTATTTCAGGCATTTCCTGGGAGGAGATCGAATTTTACGGGAAGGGTGCCACGCCGGAGCAAATCAGCAACGCGTACGACCGTTTCCGCAAAGGAGATTTTAAACCGGTGACCAGGTGGTCCGGCGGAATTCCCAGCCCCGCGCAATCAGCTGCGGCATAGCGCAATCATCAAAGTCTTCAGCGGCTTACCACGCTGAAGACTTATCCCTAATAAAAATTTGTCTAGGTAATAAGCCAACTCTAATGAGTTGTTTTTTATTGCCAGGGAACTTGATTTTTTATTTATTTAATTTTGAAAATCTATTATAATAAAGACTATGAATAAAAAAATATTAGTTATAACTGGAATAATTTTACTTGTGGCGGGGACAATCACTTTCATTTTTCTTTTTCAATTTTCGGCCCCGCAGGCAAAAGCCGGAAAAGAATCTTTAACTGTGAATCTTAATACTACAGAATCAAAACTGATTCCCAAATTGAAAGAGCAGGGATATATAAAGAGCGAATGGGCCTTTAATTTCGTTTTGAAGAATAAGGGTTGGCAGGGGAAGATTGAGCCAGGAGGATATCTGGTTTCAAAAAGCATGAATGCCTGGCAGCTGGCAGATGTTTTGGTTAATAAGTCCTATCAGAAATGGGTGGTGATACCAGAAGGTTTGAGAAAAGAGGAGATAGCAGACATTATCCAAAAGGGGTTAGCCTGGCCAGACAGCGAAAAACAGAAATTTATTGATAACGGCAAGGAAGGATATCTTTTCCCTGATACTTATTTATTCGGGCTTGATTATTCCGGCCAGGAAGCTGCAAAAAGAATGGAGAACCATTTTAACGAAAAAGCGGCAGATGTTTTTAAAAAGGCTGACGATGGGAATATCAAGAATGACACTTTGGTTGTTTTAGCCTCTCTTATCCAAAGAGAAGCGGCAAATGGAGAAGAGATGCCTCAAATAGCCGGAGTCATCTGGAGCAGGTGGTTAAAGGGTATGCCCTTCCAAATAGACGCAGCCATCCAGTATGCTTTGGGAGAGCCGGGGAATTGGTGGAAGAAGGTTACCACAGAGGATTACAAGATTGATTCGCCCTACAATACATATACCAATAAAGGCAGGCCTCCTGGTCCTATTTGCAACCCGGGACTAGCTGCTTTAAGAGCAGTTGTAGATTCTGAAGAAACGGGTTATCTATATTATCTGCATGATGGAAACGGCCAGATTCATCTTGCTAAAACTTATAAAGAGCATCTAGAAAACATCAAGAAGTATTTACTTAACAATTAAAATGACTGCTTAAAAATATCCGAAAGGATATTTTTCTGTTAGGATTAAGATATGGAAGGTAAAAGAAATCTCAAAGTTGGTTTGGCCTTATCTGGGGGAGGGGGACGGGGCTACGCCCATATAGGCGTCCTTAAGGTTTTGGAAAAGAACAATATACCCATTGATTTTATAGCCGGCTCAAGCGCCGGAGCTTTGTTTGGCGCCCTGTATTCTTTTTTGAAAGACAGCCAGGAACTGGAAAAAATATCTCTCAATAATGATTTCAGAAAGTTTCTTAATTTTATGATTGACCCTTCCTCAAAGGGAGGCTTGATAAAAGGGGACAAGATAAGGAAATATATTTCTGAGGCAATAAATGATGCTAATTTTGACGATTTGAAAATTCCTTTCAAGGTGGCGGCTACGGACTTTGATACAGCCGAAGCAGTAGTTTTGTCAAAAGGAGACGTTTCTTTGGCTGTCCAGGCCAGCGCAGCATTTCCTTTTCTTTTCAAGCCAGTTTTATGGGGAGATAAAACGCTTTGGGACGGAGGCATGTCAAATCCTTTGCCCATAGATATCGTCAGAGAGATGGGAGCCGATATTGTGATCGGAGTGAATTTATATAACAAGACAATGTTTGAGAGCAAGAAGAAATCGAAAGAGAATGCTTACTGGATTTTTGTAAAATCCCTCGGGGCCCTCCAATACAGTCTTGCCAAAGAATATCTAAAGTCGGCAGATGTTGTCATCAACCCTTCCGTTGAAGATTTCGGGTTGATCGGCTTGGATAGTTTTTTGAAGGGAAGGGGCAAAGATTTCATTTTAAAAGGGGAAAGAGCGACTGAAGCTGTATTGCCCGTAATAAAAGAATTAGTTAAAGGGAATTAATTGTTGGCAGGGTTATTCTTTGATACAATAAAAAAATGGAAGAATTGATCTCGAAAAAAGAGCTGGAGGAGTTGATGAAAATCAAAGGAGAGACAAGGGGGACAACATTCAAAGAGGACGAGGATTTTATTTTACAGGAGAGGGGGAAAGAAGGGCTGGAAAAGATGAAACAAGCCCTAACTAAGCTTGGCTGCCCTATAAATCTTGAAGACATACACGGGTGGGAATTCTATCCGGTCTGGCTGGAAGCGGTAATGCTGCTGCTCATGAAAAGACTTTTGGGCTTCGGGGACGATAAGATTGAAGAGTGCGGATTTTTCGGGTCAAGAGCCTCTTTCATTATAAAGGTTTTTCTTTCCCATTTTGTTTCAATCAAGATGTTCGCCAAACAGGCTCCCGTGATGTGGAATAAATATTATACGCTGGGTTCTTTGAAGATAAAAGAGCTTAGCGAAGATAATAGACAAGCGATCATAATAGTAGAAGATTTTTGTCTTCATCCGCTCCATTGTTTGCAGCTTAAGGGGTATTTCCGCGGAATCCTTGGCATGATTGTCAGCCAGAAGGCAACCTGCGAGGAGATAAAATGCGTTCACAAAGGGGACGAATACCACGAATTTTTAATTAAATATTAATTATGGAGAAGAATGCCGAAAAGAAGAATCCTGTCTCGGAAAAAGAGTTTAAGGAAATGATGGCAACCAAAGGAGAGACAAGGGGAGTAACATTCAAAAATTACGAAGGTTTTATTTTACAAGAGAAAGGGAAAGAGGGGGTGAAAAAAATGGAAGAAGCTTTGGCTCAGCTTGGCTATCCGATGAAATTTGGAGAGTTGCACGGGTGGGAATTCTATCCGTTGGGGCTGGAGGCGGTCATATTGGTGTTGATGAAAAGGCTTTTTGATTTCGGGGACGATAAAATTGAAGAAAGCGGGTTTTTCGCATCGAGGGTCGGTTTCATCATCAAAATTTTTCTTTCCCATTTCGTTTCAATGAAAAAGTTCGTCGAGCAAGCTCCTGTGATATGGAGGAAATTTTATTCGGAGGGAGTTTTAGATTTAAAGGAGCTCAATGAGGAAAAAAGGTATGCGATTGCAACTGTCAGGGATTTTCCCCTTCATCCGCTCCATTGCATTCAACTCATAGGCTATTTGCGTGGCGTCGTTGAGATGATTACCGGCGGGAAGGTAACCTGCGAAGAGACAAAGTGTTTTTTCAAAGGGGACGGATACCACGAGTTTATTGTTAGATATTAGTATGGAACAAATAATTGAAAAGGAAGAACTAAATAAGCTGGCCAGAATCAATGGAGAGGTCAGAGGAATAGCTTTAAAAAGCCATGCTGATTTTATTCTCCAGCAAAAAGGGCAGCTTGAGCTGGATAGACTGGAAAATGTTCTGGCCGAACTGGGTTACCCCATAAAGTTCAAAGAAATAAAAAACTGGGATTTTTATCCGATAGGGACAGAGATCGTTGAGATGCTGGCTATAAAACGCCTTTTCAATTTTGAAGACAAGAAATTTGAAGAGATAGGAACCTTCGGATCGGTAGGCTCCTTTATCATGAAGCTTTTCATGAGATATTTCAGCTCAATGAAGATGGTGGCAAAGCAAGCCCCTGAAATGTGGAAGAAGTATTATACGGTAGGGGAATTAAAAGTTAAGAAGCTGGACGAGAAGGAGAGATATATAATTTTGACAGTTGAGAATCTTTTTCTCCATCCCATTCACTGCTTCCATCTCAAAGGGTTTTTCTCAAGCGTTGTCCAAATGGTGGTTAAAGCAAAACCCAGTTGCGAAGAGACAAAATGCGTTCACAGGGGAGATCTTCTCCACGAATTCGTTATTAAATGGTAAATTAAACTATGGATGAACAAAGCGAATTTAAAGATATTTTAACCAGGGTAAGGGCAACTTTCTTGCTAAGAGAGGTTTTGATATTCGTGTTTACCGCGGTTGTTCTGGTTTCTAAGGTCACAGGCACCCTTTTCCATACGGTTAACGCTACAGCCCTTATTGCTATTCTTGTGGTCTGGCTTTTGACCGGATTTTTATTCAGGATTCTGGTTAATAAACAGAAAATCTCTTCTGGGGTCGGTAATTTGTATCTCATTTATCTTTTGCTTATAGAGCTTCCTTTGCTGACGGCCATAATTTATAACGTTGGGGCGATAGAATGGATGGGTCCCATTTTCTTTCTGTTCCCCATAGTTTATTCAGCCATAATTTTCCCCAGAGGAAAGGCCCTTCTTGTCTGTACAGCAGCCAGTATTTATTATTTGGTTATGGTCCTTTTCATGCATTTTAAGGTTGTTCCCTACGAATATTCTTTTATCGCGAAATTCGGTCCCCAGGAATTGAGAAATTATCTTATAGACAGCGTTTTTTTCGTGGTGGCTGTTTTTTACGGGATAGGACTGAGCGCCAATCTTTTCAGCGGTATGCTCATGAAAAAAACCGCGGAGCTGGAAGACACGAAAGAAAAACTGGAAGAGGAAAGGGGATTTCTTGAGGTCAGAGTCAGGGCCAGGACAAAAGAGCTGGAAGAGATGGCTAAAAGCTTAGAAGGCAGGGTTGGAGAAAGGACAAAGGAAATCAAGGAAAAAATGGCTGAATTGGAAAAATTTCACGAGTTGGCCGTGGGCAGGGAATTAAAAATGGTGGAGTTGAAAGAACAATTGAAAGAAGCTGAAGAAGGGCTGAAGAGGATAAGAAGCAAAAAGAAATGATGGATTTTTTAAAAAATATGGGCAGCTCCGAAATGGAGCTGTTTTCTCTTGCCAGTATAGTAGAGACAGTATAGTATATAGGAATGAGTTTTTTGGCCAAGAAAATAAGCTGGTGGAAAGCGGTTTTGGTGATATTCGCTTTCATCTGCTTGACTATTTTATTAGAAACATTATTAATAAGGTAATACGTTTATGACAGAATATTTGACTCCGGCTGGGCTGGAGAAATTGAAAAAGGAATTGGATTATTTAAAGAACGTCAAAAGAAAAGAAGTTGCCGAAAAGCTTAACTATACGGCTTCTTTTGGCGATCTTTCAGAGAACGCAGCTTACGACGAGGCTAAAGACGCCCAAGGTTTTTTGGAGGGTAGAATTGCTGAACTGGTGGAAATAATTTCTGCGGCAAAATTGATTGAGAGGAAAAAGACAAATGAGGTCCAGGTGGGTTCTACTGTTTTTCTTTCGTCTGCCGGTCAAAAAGAAAAATTCCAAATCGTAGGTCCCGAAGAAGCGGACATTATGAGCGGCAGAATTTCTTATCAGTCTCCTTTGGGCCAGGGTATTTTGGGAAAATCCAAAGGGAACAAGGTGGTTATCCAAACTCCGGAAAGTAAAATAGAATACAAGATTGTTGAGATAAGCTAGCTTCGGCTTGATTTTTTTCAATGTTTTATAGGCTGTTGCCGGGCTAAGAAAGGAGGACTTAGATGGACGAAAGAGAATACAGGGTGAGATTGGTTATCATTCGCACTGCTACCCCGCAGAAGCAGTTCAAAGTTTTTATGGAGAAGGGGATTGCTAAAGCTAAGAAAATCATTGTCAGTTCGTTAAAGAAAAATATTCGTGGTTTGGAATACGGTGTTCTGGAAAAACTTGTTAAGCAAGGGCTAGAAGGCGTCAGTATCAATAATTGGAATAACGCCTGGAAGATAGACGCTTTCATGCTTGCTCTTGCCGGGTTGGAGCTTGAGGATAAAAAAATAAAAAGAACAAAAGGCATTTTCTCTCTAAATAAGGGGCGTCCTCGTCGGACTTGAGAAGCCCTTTTTTATTTTGTCTTTCGGCTTGATTTTTTCAGGGAACAGGCGTAGTATAGGAGCAGAGCCGAGAGTTCGGAACTACAAATAGCCGTACTATTTGCAGCTCACAGATGTTAGGAGTTGTTTTTTATTTAAAATGACCGTCATGATAAAAAATATCACAAAACAGCGTTTTTTAGACAACCAGAGGCAAGGGCTTCCTCCGGCTGAAAATCATAACTCTCAGAAGCAGCAATTCCTGCTGGAGCATAACAGGCTGTCTCCTTCAAGCCTGCAAGCCACAATAGGTCTGCTTTCCATTTTTAGGATAAAGAAAGCATCTCTTTTCAAGGATGACACTTGGCCGATAGACAAGCTTCGC
>Ga0172371_10011226_pt1 | contig 11968 bp, 13 predicted proteins | sample Lak12m_FD_114543 | JGI IMG/M metagenome (GOLD analysis project Ga0172371, IMG submission 114543) | Freshwater microbial communities from Kabuno Bay, South-Kivu, Congo - kab_022012_12m | ecosystem: Environmental > Aquatic > Freshwater > Lake | place: Democratic Republic of the Congo: South-Kivu...
GGCTCTGTCACTGCCGACCATGGGCAATAAAATCGGTTTCGCCCGGCTGGGAGCATTCGCCCTCGGTATTTATGCCTCTCATGCCCTGTTCCTGCCCCTGATGCAGCCACTGAATAACAATTTGCCCAAGCACCTGGGGGAATTCGGCCCCCTGCTGATACTGACCCTTTCCCTGCTCCTCACGATTGCCTTGATGCAGGTGCCATACGCGCGCAGGATCGTTAAGTAGGGATCTGCTTCCCGCGGGTGCCATCCGCATCTACTGGGTCAGCCGCACCAGCCGCCGCAGGCGGTGATTGACCGCAGATTTGCTCAAGGGAGGATCGGCCATCTTCCCGAGTTCGGTGATGGTCGTTGACGGATGAGCCAGGCGCAACTCGCCGATCTCCACCAGGCTTTGGTTAAGCCGGTCCCATTCACCGCTTCTCTGCAGCAAGCGGATGGCTTCGATCTGGCGCGCGGCCGCATGGGAACAACGGGCGGCGTTGGCCTGGTCGCAGTTAGCCCGGCGGTTCGCCTCGGCCCGAACGCGGCTGACAACTACCCGCTCTTCAATCTGCAGCGCCGATTGATGGGCACCGGTTGCGACCAGAAAATCTGTGATCACACCAAGATTTTTTGTATAAACCGCCGGGTGACGCCGCCGCTGGATTATCGAAAATTTCAACCCCAGGCTGCTTCCCGCCTCCCTGATCGTCTCCAGGGAAGACTCATTATCGGAATAGATTTCCAGATGCGCCGGAGTGCCGGGATGCGCAACCGAGCCGGAGGCGATGAAAGCGCCGCGCAGAAAGGCTGCCTGGCAGCAAGGACGCTTGATGATTCGCTGCGGTATCCGCTCCTGCAGGGACATGGAGTCGGAAAGGACGCCGATCTCATTGAGGAATTGTACCAGGCGCGCGCCTCCTTCCAGATGAATCTCGTAGCGCTTGTGAGGGCCAAGGCGTCGTTCCTCGCGCACCCTGATCTCCATGGGCAGATCGAATGACCTTACCAGGGACACCGCGGTTCTCGCCGTAGCTGAAAGACTGAATGACGCGTGCAGGCCGAAGTCACCCTGCGCCTTGATATGAAAACTGCCGGCGGCGCGAAACAGGGCGGCCAGTTCCGCGGTACGGCAGCAAGGGCGCCTGCGTGCGACCCGATTGAGTTCCTGTTTTACTTGTGTGGTAAAGGACATCGGAGATAATCTCACGCAGAAATTAACACGCTATAGCAACGATATAATCGCCGCCGCCAGCTTCCGGCTGTCGTGTCGAAAGTAGTTGCCGCCTGAAGCCACTTCGGCAAGCAGGACCCGGACCCCAAGCCGGGCCAGCCGGTCCTGGTCGATTTCCACCGGCAGCGCTCCCGCGGCGCGATAAAACTCGACCACAGGCGCTGGCGGTTTGGCCGTGTTGATGATGATACTGTCAACCAGGCCCGGTCGCGAGTGCGCCAGTAGCGCTTCCACGTGATCGACCGCTGAGAAGCCAATGGTTTCTCCGGGCTGAGTCATGACATTACAGATGAAGACCCGCGGGCAGGTTGCGTCAGCTACAGCCTCGGCAATTCTGGTTATCAACATGTTCGGGATAATGCTGGTAAACAGGCTCCCGGGGCCGGCGACAATGATGTCAGCTCTGGCGATAGCTTCCAGCACAGCTACGGTGGGGCGGGCATCTTCGGGTTCAAGCCATATATGGCGGCAGCAGCGGTTCGAACCGGCGATGGCCGATTGCCCCTCCACTAAACGACCGTCGTCACGCTCGGCCTTTAACGAAACAAGATCCAGGGATGCCGGCAGAACCGTGCCGCCGGTTTTCAGAATCCGGCCAGAGTAGCGCACCGCTTCCTCAAAGTCTCCGGTAACCCGGGTCAAGGCCGCCAGAAACAGGTTGCCGAAACTATGCCCGGAAAGAGGTCCCTCCTCAAAGCGGTACTGGAAGAGTTCCCCCATGAGCGACTCATCTTCAGCCAGCGCCACCAGACAGTTACGGATGTCGCCCGGTGGTAGAATTCCCATTTCCCGCCGTAGCCGGCCCGAACTGCCGCCGTCGTCGGCAACGGTGACCACCGCGGTGAGATTGCTGGTGTAATGTTTAAGGCCGGAAAGCAGCGTCGCCAGACCGGTGCCGCCGCCCATTACGACCACCGCCGGGTTTTCGGGAGTGACATTATTCATGTTCGAAGCTGTTGACGATGTGAACGAAGTTTTTCCTGGCCGGGTGATGCATTGCGATAGTGGGAGCCGAATCTCGTTTCAGGCCTTTGTCAGATCCCGGTGACGGGTTACAACGTTATAGTTGTATTTCTTGTCCCGATAGTGCCTGGCCAGCCATTCAGCGGCCGCCACCGACCGGTGACGTCCACCGGTACAGCCAATGCCGATCACCAGGCCGGATTTACCTTCGGCAATATAATGCGGTAGCAGGTAGTCGAGCAGAGCCGTTAATTTCTCCAGGAATTCCCGGGCCATTTCACTGCGAACAACATAATGACTAACAGCCTTATCCAGACCTGTGAGCGGGTTTAATTCAGGTACGAAATGGGGGTTGGGCAGGAAACGGATGTCGAAGATAAGGTCGGCATCAAGCAGCGTGCCGTATTTGAACCCAAAAGAGGCGAAGGTGACAATGAACTCTCCGGCTCCTTCGGGAACGACGTCTTTGACGATGTCCGCCCTCAGTTCGTGAATATTGAGATCGGTGGTGTCGATGACCCAGTCGGCGCGAACCTTCAGGGCATGCAGCATCTTCCGCTCAAGCCGTATGCCTTCGGGTATGTCGCCTGCCGGAGCCAGGGGATGCGGCCGGCGGGTTTCCTTGAAGCGTCGCAGCAGCGCTTCATCGGACGCCTCCATATAGAGTAGGCGGTAGCTGATTCCCTTGCTGTCGAGTTCATTGAGGCAACTGTCGATCTCGTCGAAATACTGGCCGCCGCGAACATCGCTGACCACAGCCACACGCTGGACCTTGCTGCCTTCCAGCGAGAAGAGGTCGGCCGTCGCCGGAATCATCTGTGGTGGCAGATTATCGATGCAAAAGAAGCCGGCATCCTCGAATGCAGCCATGGCATGGGATTTGCCCGCGCCCGAGAGGCCGGTAATGATTGTGAATTCAATTCTACGATCCAATTCCATAAGCCTTTCGCCCTATCGGCCGGGTAACGTTGTGACTGGAGCCAGCGGGCTGGCGCCACCTTCCCGCTGTCCGAGTTTCCTTAAAACAAAGTCTATTGGATTCAATCGGGCCGTGGAAGGGCAAACCCATGATTGTTCCCGATTCTTGCCAGAGGCCGGCCGCCCTCCAGTTCCAGAAGACGTGCTTTCCATCCTTCGCCGGCTGAGTAATTCCCCAGAGAACCGTCACCGCGGATGACGCGGTGGCAGGGTATGACAACCGGAAATGGATTCGCAGCCATGACGTTGCCGACGGCACGGCAAGCAAGCGCATGGCCGGATGCCCCGGCGAGTTGTCCGTAGGTGATGGTCCTGCCGTAAGGGACTGCCGCGAGCGCCCGCACAACATCGTGCTGGAAGGGCGTCATGCTTGCAAGGTCAAGAGGCAACTGCTCGATCGGAAAGGTCATCGGCTCCCCTGAAAAATAAGATTCGAGCCGCAGGATGAGATCGTACTGTTCCATAGTTCGCGCGCTAGTGCTATCGGCTTCGGCCATATCCGGATTGGCTCCGGTGATGCCGCTTATTTCCGAATCGCTCGGTATAACCGGCGCGCCGGGCAATTCGAGGCCGGCCAGTAATTTCCCGCGCCACAAAAGTTTGCCGTTACCGAATACGGTTTTATACGTCATCAACCGGAGTCTGTCCGAATTTATGGACAAAAGCATACACCTCCCTGGCAACCTTGTCCGGCAATCCCGGCACCGCTTCGAGCTCGTCACGGCGTGCCCTGAGAAAGTGCTCGGGTGAGCCAAAATGCTTCAGAATGGCCTGCTTTCGTGCCGGTCCGATTCCGGGAATACCGTCAAGAATCGAGCTGGTGACGGCCCGTCCACGACGTTGCCGGTGAAAAGTAATGGCAAACCGGTGCGCTTCGTCGCGCACCCTCATCAGCAGACCAAGCGCGGGTGAATCCAGCGGCAACCTGAGAGGATGCGGGTCCCCGGAGCGGTAAATTTCTTCCAGGCGTTTTGCCAAGCCTATAATTGGAACTCCCTTGAGTCCTGCCGCAGCGAGCGCTCCCGCCGCAGCTGAAACCTGGCCGGCGCCGCCGTCAACAACAATCAGGTCGGGACGGCTGGCAAAACTGCCGTCGGAGTCCGCGGCGCCTTCCTGCTGTCGCGAAAATCGCCGCCTCAGCACCTCGGCCAGCATGGCAAAATCGTCCGGACCGGCAGCCTCGCGAATACCGAACTTGCGATAATTGCTCGATAACGGTATCCCGTCCTCGAAGACGACCATCGAGCCGACCGGATGCTCAGCGCCGATGTTGGAAATATCGTAACACTCAATGCGCCTGGGTAAACGCCTCAGGCGCAGCTGCTTTTTCAGATCCGCCATGGCCCGGGCTGGACGAGCATTTATTTCCTCCTCCCGAAGCCGGTCCTGTTCCAGAGCCAGCGCGGCATTCTCGGCCGCCATGCGCGACAGGTCGCGGCGCTTGCCGCGCACCGAAGTGAGCACTTCTACACGGGATCCTTTCAGCCCCGACAGAAACTCCTGAAGCTGATCGGCACTTTTAAATCCCGCCGGGACGACCACCTCGGCCGGCAGACCGATCGGCGTTGAATAATAATGGATTATGAACTGCTCGAGAATTTCAGTTTCATCCTCCCCGGCGACATTCTGAAGAAAGAAACTGCGACGATCGCTGAGGGCGCCGTCACGCATCTGCAAAACCTGGACGTTAGCGGCATCGTCATCGATATGGATACCGATGAAATCGGTGCTGCCCAGACCCGTGGCGCTCGCCTGCTGTTTCTCCAGCAAATGCTCCAGGGCACGCAACCGGTTACGCAGAACCGCCGCCTCTTCATAATCCTGGTTCGTTGCCGCTTCCTCCATGGCCCGCCGCAATTCCTCAGCCAGTCCTTCCGATTTGCCCGCCAGGAGCAGCTCTATCTTTTTTATCATCTGCCGGTATGTGACAGAATCGACCTTCCCGGCGCAGGGCGCCAGGCACAAGCCGATGTGATAATTGAGGCAGGGGGAACCGCTGTGACGGCCGGGCTCAGACCCGCGGCATTTTCGATAAGGATAAATCTTGCCAAGCAGCTCGATGACTTCACGCACCTTGCCGGCGTTGGCAAAGGGTCCGAAATATTCCACGCCGGCACGGTGCGGCTTGCGAGTGATCATCACTCGCGGAAATTCCTCGGAGACGGTGACCGCCACATAGGGATAGGACTTGTCATCGCGGAGCATGACATTAAACGGCGGCCGGTGATGCTTGATGAAATTTGACTCGAGCAGCAGCGCCTCGGTTTCGCTGGCGGTCACCACAAAATCAAAGTCATGCATGCGTTTCAACATGCGGGCAATCCGCAGGTTGTCCTCCACGGGACCCCCTTTGCGAAAATAAGATACCACCCGCTTGCGCAGCGACTTGGCTTTGCCAACATAGAGCACCTTGCCGGAAGAATCGCGGAAGACATAGATGCCGGGGCTGTTGGGCAACGAGTCAAGCAGCCGCCGGGTTCTCTCTGTGGTTTTCGTGGTGGAACCAGTCATGGTCATCGAAATATTGAGCTTGGCTGTAAAGCTGGGAAATCCCGCTCACGCAGGTATTTTATCTTTCAATTGATAATCATAGCATCGATGTGCCAAAGGGACGGATATCAGGAACATGGATAGCGAAAGGGGAGCCGGACGGCTCCCCTTTCGCGGAGGTGGTTTGAATTTTTTATTGTCATGCATCCGTCTGCGGAGAACGGGAGGCGCGGCGCCTGTAGCAATAAATCTTCATCTACCCTGGACCGCGCTGGTCTCTCTTACCTGCATAACTTATTTAGCGATTTCGCCACCGAACATCTATCCCCTTCTCCCTTTAACATTGAATTTGTCCGGCGGTGATTCAGGTTTAGCGCCATTAAATCCAACAGTAATTTAGACGCCGGTTCAGACGTTGGGATTCAGGACCCGGCCGGTAAGAATGGCTCCCGGGTACAAGCCGGCTCGCTCTCTACTCAGACTGGCAGTTTGCGGATCACTTTGTCAGAGATTTTGCTCATGGTTTCGCTACCCGGCTTGGGCGCAAACAGGATGCCCAATACCAAACCAACAAGTACGCCGAACAGCAGCTTTTTCATATTGCTGCGGCAGCGCTCATGCCCGCCATCCTTATGCCTGGAACAACATTTCATTTCCAATCGCCTCCTTATGGCTTAAAAGACACAACGGAGACCTCGCGGCCTCCGTTGCAGTAGTTCGGATTCTGAAAAGAAGCTGCCTAACGCTTCCTGGCCTTCGGCTTTGCCTTGACCTTGGCTTTCGCTTTGGCAGCAGTCTTTTTGGGTCTGGCCGCGGTCTTCTTCGCGGTCGCCTTTTTGGCAACGGTCTTGACCTTTGCTTTGGCCTTTGACTTTGCCTTTGGCTTCGGCTTGGCGGCCTTGGCCTTTTCCTTTTTCTTCAACTGCTTGTCAATGTCACGCTTGAAAGCCTTCCAATCACGGCCATAGAGCCGGTAAGGATTCCAGGCAGTAACGGTTTTGGTATAGCGGTTGAATTCATGGAAATTGGGAGCGCGGCCCAGCTTACGGGCGATACGGGCGCCCTCATCAATATAACGCTCACGGGTAGGTTTGCGCGGCTTTTCCAGGCCAACGGAAACCTTGAGTTCGCGAACGCTCATACCCATCCTCAACGCCGGATACTTGGCGTCGACTTTACCAAGCTTGACGAGCTTCTTCATCTCATCCTTGGTGCGGCGAGCCGCCGGGATCATGCCGGCTTTTCGAACGGCATTGGTCCAGCCACCAAAACGAGCCCTGATGGCCTCAGCGCTGGGCCTGTTTTTCCCGGCAAGGTACCCATGATAAGTGGGTCCCATAAGCCCATCCTTGTCCTGTTTCTTACCCTCAGCCTTGAGTGCATCCAACAGGTTCTGGTCAGTGTACAGCTTATCCATACTCCTACCTCTCTTTTATCGCCCCGTCCTACCGGGGTCAGGAATTGAGGTCCTCGCGGACCTCCCCTACCGTTATGCCGATTGGAATCGGCGGCCTTAACAGTCCCCCGAGACTGATAGAGCCTGCTTCATAAAAGTTGACATTGGCACCCTCCCGCATTTGAATCAATCCAGCAAGTCTGCAACCTGATCAAGTATACGCTCAGCGCAGTCACGCTTGGATGTTTTTTCGACAAAGACATCCTCGCGATCCGGCATCATGATTGTGATCTCGTTCAGGTTGGATTCAAATCCGATATCTTCACGCGAGATGTCGTTGAATACGATCATGTTCAAACCCTTCTCGCGAATCTTTTCCCTGGCACGCTCGCGTTTATTTTCACCATATTCTGCTGAAAATCCTACCTTTAGCCTACCGTTCCCATTCCCTTTCAGACCAGAGACAATATCACCAATTGATACCAACTGCAAATAATTAATTGCCTTCCTTTCGAGTTTGCCCGTTGGCTCAGCGTCTGAAACCTTATAGTCTGAAACAGCCGCCGCCATTAGCAGAACATCACATTTTTCAAATTCGTTTTCAACTGCCATTTTCAGTTCCGCAGCCGTGGTTACATTTATATATCTCACGTTTGTACTTCGCTCCATTGCGCAGTTTGCAGCGATAACCACGACTTTGGCGCCGCGATCGCGAGCCGCATCGGCAAGCGCCAAGCCCATCCTGCCACTTGACCTGTTTGTGATATATCTCACCGAATCAATCGGCTCCCTGGTACCCCCGGCTGTGACCAGAACACGAACGCCTTTGAGGTCAGACCTGCTTACCGGATCGGTTGACCTCTGCCCGGCCAGGACCGGTTCGATTTCGGCGACGATCTCAACTGGATCAGCCATTCGCCCGGCTCCGGCATCTCCACATGCCAGCGCGCCGAAGCCCGGATTAACTATTTGAACCCCTCGGCGGCGCAGCTTGCCGATATTGTCCTGAACGGCGGTATGCCCCCACATGTGCTCATTCATTGCCGGGCAGACCACAACTGGAGCGCCCGTGGCCAGATAGGTGGAAAGCAGGAGATTGTCAGCGATGCCGGCGGCCATTTTGCCGATGATGTCGGCGGTCGCCGGCGCCACCAGCATGAGATCCGCGTTTGCGAGATCGATGTGCCGGAAAACGGAATCGCCCCCGCCGTCAAATTGCTCACAGGCAACGGGATGACCACTGAGCGCCTGAAATGTCATCGCGCCGACGAACTCTTGGCTGGAAGCAGTCTGAATGACATGCACGTCGTAACCGTCACCGGTAAGCAGGCGTAACAGCTCAACCGCCTTATAGGCGGCAATGCTGCCAGTAACTGCGAGAGTTATCCTTTTATCTGAAGTGGTCATGGCACAAGACTGTATTGTCTAGATGCCGTCCAGATGCCGGCCGGGGAATACAGCAGACTGAAACGGTCAGACGCGATAGCGGTAGGATATACGACCCTCCGCTATTTCCTCAAGTGCGATAGTAAGGATGTTGCGGCTCCGCGTGTCAACCAGCGGCGGCGGAATGTCATCGATGCTGCCTTCCTCGCGGTTACGATAATAGTTGTTTATCTGCCGTGCCCGCTTGGCCGCAATCGTCACCAGGGCGTACTTGGAATCGACTTTTTCGAGCAACGTGTCAATCCTGGGTTTGTTCAATTTATCCTCCCTAAAAGGTTCAGCCTGACAGGGCCTGGCTGGCCCTGATTACTACTTCTAGCTCTTCTGCCGCTTGATCAACGGTTTGATTAACTACAATGTAGTCAAATTCATCACTCGACGCAAGTTCTTCAGTCGCGCGTTCGAGCCGGACCCTCATTTCTGCATCGGCTTCTGTATTCCTGCCCGTGAGCCGCGCTCGTAAATCTTCGACACTTGGCGGCGCGATGAAGATCAACACTGCCTCCGGCAGCTGCCGCCTGATGTTGCGCGCTCCTTCGAGCTCGATCTCCAGTAATACATCCTTACCCGACTCAAGCTGATTAGCAACCTCACTCCGAAGCGTACCGTAACGGTTCGCTCCATATTGGACATGTTCGAGGAAGTCCCCGGCCGCTACCCGCTGATCGAATTCCTCCGGAGAGAGAAAGAAATATTCTCGGCCCTGTTTTTCATCAGCGCGGCGCGGGCGCGTGGTAGCCGAACGGGAGAGAAATGTATTTTGCAGATGCGGCAGGACCTTGCTGATGAGAGTTCCTTTGCCAACCCCGGAAGGACCCGAGATTACGAGGAGACGGCCGCGGCGCCCTTCCGGGCTGGATGCCCTAGGGGCGAAAAAAAGTCACCAGCTCCCGGCGCTGACGTTCTGAAAGACCGCCGACCGTCTTGTTGGGGCTGATGCGGCAGTGGTTGAGCACCTTGGTCGATTTTACCTTGCCACAATTCGGCACGGCCAGTAAGACATCAACGACCTTGGCGGTCTTGATGAACTCAGGCGGCTCCGCCAGGATCTCGTCGATCTTGATATTGCCCTTTTTCAGGTCCTTTTTGAGCCGGGCTCGCTGCGAGCGGATGTCATTAGCCCGCCTGAGCGCTTCGAGCCGTTGCTCAAGGGTCCTGATCGGGGTTGCGGATGTCGGTTCGGAAGGAGACATCAACGGCTATTATATGAACTCCGCGATGCAGTTTGCAAGACGCAACTTCTACCCGGCACCTTATTAAAAATCATCACCTGCGCGGGCATATTCTATTTTGGTGTGATATTGTATCGATCTCTATATCTAGAAAATGCTAAGTCTCGATGAAAGGATTCAATATGCGCAGGATACTAGTTGCGGCAACATTTTCCATCGCCCTTGGCATCATCGCCGTGTTGCTGTTGACCGGTTGCGGTGGCGATACAAAGGTCGAGCAAACGCAGACCCCTCAGATTCCGGGCGATAGTAGCGAAACCCTGGACAAGCGCATTGAAGAGCTCAAAAACATGGAGATGACGGTTGAGATCGTCGAGGACGGCAAAAGCACTAGCAAATGGACCCAGAAGGCGGGCAGCTGGCGTTATGACGATCCCAGCGACAAGAGTATTTACATTATCTATAACAATCAGCAGAAAAAGACATGGACAGTCTCGGACGATACAGCGATGGAGACCAGCGGCTCGACGGAATCATCTTATGCCGGATTCAGTCCGGCCATGATCATGAGCGTTTACAGCATGATGCCACGCACCGGTGGCTCGGATGATACCTGGGAGTACAACATCCCCGGCGTCGGCAAGCTGACAATGGAAATGAAAGGCCCGCAGGGGCTTCCGACCAGGATGACCATCGAAGATACGCAGAGCGGCGAGACCAATGTGACCGAGTTCAAATACAGCAATGTCGGTAGCGTTCCCGATAGTACTTTCGAACTTCCGGCCAATGTGAAGGTCACCACCGTTAATGGCACCGGTGGCTCGATACCCGACACCAGCACCAGCATGATGCCGCCTGCAGGAGGCAGCTCCTAGTAAAGATGCCGGTAATAAAACAGTCAGGCAGTTGATACTACATCCGCGCGGGCGGCGATGATATGAAATATCATCGCCGCCCGCGCGTCTTTCCTGATAATCAGATTGTTCTACTCGGCAGAGGCTACGCCGATGAGTTCCGAAATCGAGCTTATATCCCTTATCTCCATGAGATCGGCAAGCTCCCGGGCCAGGCGCATCGCCAGCAGCGGATCGCGGAAACTGGCAGTGCCGACAGCCACCGCCGAGGCGCCGGCAGCCAGAAATTCCAACACGTCCTGTCCCGTGGTGACTCCGCCCATGCCGATCACCGGCACCTCCAGGGCCCGGCTAACAAGATACACGGCTCGCAATGCCACCGGTTTTATCGCCGGTCCGGAAAGGCCGCCAGTGGCGTGGCCGAGCACCGGCTTGAGCGACCAGGGATCGAGGGCCATCCCATGAACCGTATTGATAACGGAGATGCAGTCGGCGCCGCCGGCAACCGCCGCCTTCGCCAGCTCGACGATATCCGTCACATTCGGAGTAAGTTTCACAATCAGATACTTGGAGGTCGCCGAACGGGCCTGCGCCGTAGCGCGTTCCGTGCGGCCAGTGTCACAACCGAGGGCTTTGCCGTCAAGCTCGACATTCGGGCAGGAAACGTTCAGCTCCACGGCGGCAACGTCCACGCAGCCATCGAGCATCCCGGCGCAGAGACCATAGTCCCCGGTATTCTCGCCAGCGATACTAGCGATCAACGGCACCGGCAGCCCCGCCAGCCGCGGCAGATCATCGGCGATGAAATTATCAATCCCCTTATTGGCGAGCCCGATCGAGTTGAGCAGTCCGGCGGCCGTCTCATAGAGGCGCGGCGGCTCGTTGCCAATGCGAGGCTGCAAGGTCACTGTCTTGGGAACATAGGCGGCAAAAGGAAAGTTAGCGAACAGGTCAGCCGCAAGAATGTCATCGGCCGCCAGCACATCGAAAGTACCCGATGCATTGATAACCGGATGGGTTAGCTCCAGGGAGCCGAGGCGCGTTTTCAGATCATTTACCATTCGATCTCTCCCGAAGAAAATACCGGCCCTTCACTGCAGACGCGGCGGTAACCCGCTTTCGTCCTGATGACGCAACCCTGGCAGGCTCCGATGCCACAGGCCATATGGGCCGCCATTGACAGCTGGGCGTGGGCTCCGTGCATATTGGCAACCCCATCGACGGCGGCCAGCATGGCATCGGGACCGCAGGCGAACATTTCCCCTGACTTCGTTACCTTGAGAATTTCAGGCAGCGGCTCACTGACCATACCCGCCGCCCCCATCGACCCATCCTCGGTATAAATTTCCACATTGGCGTCGCGGAACAGCTCCGCCGCCACAGCCTGGCCTCTGGATTTAAAGCCCAACAGGCAGCGCGTTTCTCTTTCCCTCTCCGCTAGCGCGCGAGA
>Ga0172371_10011229_pt1 | contig 11968 bp, 10 predicted proteins | sample Lak12m_FD_114543 | JGI IMG/M metagenome (GOLD analysis project Ga0172371, IMG submission 114543) | Freshwater microbial communities from Kabuno Bay, South-Kivu, Congo - kab_022012_12m | ecosystem: Environmental > Aquatic > Freshwater > Lake | place: Democratic Republic of the Congo: South-Kivu...
CTCGCCGTCCACAAGCCAGCCGGCCTCGGCAAGCGCGTGAAGCGGCGTGCGGCGTCCGCGCCATTGCGCGTAGTCTTGAGAGGTCACGAGGCCGTGGGTGAACGTCGTCTGGCCGGTCAGCAGCGAGACGATGGGCGGGAAGGTGTGGGCGGACACGGCGATGCAGCGCTCGAAGCGCACGCCTTCGCGGGCGAGCCGGTCGCAGTTCGGCGAGGTCGGTTTCGGATAGCCGTAACAACCCAGATTGCGCGCCCGCAAGGCATCTTCCAGGATGAAGAGGATGTTCATTGCAGGCGGCTTCCTCGTAGTCTCAGTCGCCGTACGCCACGGCGGGCACATCAAGCATGGTCTTGAGGCCGGGGCTGGCGGTCATAGTTGAGCGCACGGCGTTCAACACGATGGCGCACGTCGCCACATCACCGTTCACACCGCCATCAATCTCTGAAACCATGTCAGGCTGTCCCTTGATTTCAATACGGTCAAAGGATCGAGGCTCTCCGACTGCCGCGCGGAAATGCAGTTTGATGACTTCGCGACTGCCGACATAGCCGCGGCCGATTTGTTCCACGCCACGGGCCATGCCCTTCTCGATGGGCCTGTAGCCGGTTGTCAACCGCGGCGCTGCCATCACGGGTTTGAGCGACTCGGTGACCTTGGTGAGTTTCCAGTTCATGGCATGCGCGATCATGTGAACTGATTCCGTCAAGCCGACGTGGCGCAAGGTGCCCGCAGCTTGCTTTTGGCGAAACTCAGTCAGGGTGAGAGCAGCGCCGATCTTCTGTTGAAATGGAATGCGACGGACCGACGCGTCCTGCACACGTTGTACGGTAATCTTCCGTACGTTCTGGTTTACCGCCGTCAAAATGCAGGGCAGGAAATCCATGAGATAACCCGGATTCACGCCTGTGCCCAGGCAAGTAACGCCGTGTTTGCGGCAGGCGGCATCAATGCGCTTGGACACCGCCGGAGCGGTGTGCCAAGGGAAGGAGAGTTCCTCGCACGTGCTGACCACATCCAGCCCACACTTCGCCGCCTCAGCCACCTGGCTCTCCAGCTTCGCAACACTGGATACGGTCGTCAGCACGGCGCAATCAGCCTTCGTGTCCTTGAGAGCCGCCCTGAGATTCGGGCTGATGACCACGCCCAACTTCTTCAGCCCGCAGTGCGTGCCGAGATCCTTGCCGACGAGGGCTGGGTTGATGTCCACCGCGCCGACGATCTTGATGCGCTTCCGTTCAACAGCGAAACGCACTGTCTTCACGCCCAACGGACCGAGACCTACGATGATAATTCTTGCCATGTTCATGTCCCTCTCATTGCTTTCGTGTTGCCGGCGCCGGCTCGCGCCAGATGTTGCTGGGCCGGGTGTGATATTTGCGCGCTTGGCCGATGATGTCCACGCCAACTTTCTTGCTCCACGCGCGAATGAGCTTCGTGAACAACGATCCGGGACATTGTGCGAGTTGGACGTGATTGACGCGCGGGCAGGGAAGCATGCAGTAGGATGAGGTTGTCCAGAACGCTTCGTCGGCGCGATAGACATCAAACAGCGTGAGGTCTTGCTCGACGACCGGGATGCGCAACTCCGCAGCCAGTTCGATCACGGCGCGTCGGCTGACGCCTTCGAGGATGTTGCGCGTGGTGGGCGTGTAGAGAACGCCGTCCTTGGCCACGAAGAAATTCGCGCCGGTTCCCTCGGTGACGTAACCCTCGGTGTCCAGCAACAGGGAAAAGGCGTGCGGGTCAATCGCCTGCGACTGGAGCTTGGCCATAAAATAATGCAGACGGAAGCGCGTCTTGCCACGCGGGTCAACGACGCTGGGCGGCACATTGCGCACGGTCGGAACGACAGCGGCTTTCCCTTTCGAGTAAGCGTCGTAATACTCATCGTACGGCAACGGGCTGACGTAGCACATGACAGTCGGCTTGGTCTTCGAGCCGCCCTTCATCATCGGATGCGGGAAACCGTTGCCCGGCGTCACCTGCCAGCACATCCAGCAGTCGTCGTCCTCGGGAAAGAGGTGCAGGTTGGCGTCCACCGTTTTCTGCACGATGGCAGCCATGTCGGCCTTCGAGACCAACGGTTTCAGCCCCACATAACGCATCGTGTCGTCCATGCGGGCGAGATGATCGTCGAGACGGAAGATTTTGTGCTTGAACGTGCGTCCCGCTTCCATGAACACGGCGCTGTACATGAAGCCGATGTCCCAGATGGAAATCTTGGCGTCATCTTCCGGGACCAGTTTGCCGTTGAGGTAGATCAGGGTCTTCATTATGTCGTCCTTTCGTCGTAGGCGCTAGGACGGAGCGCCGCCGTCCCGGCGGTTTTGGGCCGGACTCCGACCGCCGGGACGGCGGCGTTCCTCTCGTTTGCCAAAACTTCGAATTGCACGCTAGAGGTAGGGACGCGCCGCCGGCGCGTCCGTTTGGTTTGACGATGCGGGCGAGTCGGCGGCTCGCCCCTACCATTGCGGCTTCGCCCTGTTGGATAAATCAGCGTTTTCATCGTGGTCTCCTTTCAACTAACTCGACAATTTCCTGTGCGAAGATCGTGTTTCTCGCGGCGAAACATTCCAGCAGGCGTTCGAATGTCTTGAAACGGTCGGCGAGCCACTGGCAGATGGGGTGACAAAGCACCGTGGCGATTCCGCTTTGATCATCAATGGCGATTGCTTGACGCAATGCCAACTCGCCCCAGTCTTCGATGGTGTAGCTGACCGCGCCGAATTCATCCGCGCCGTAACCTTGGGCGTTGATTCGCTCGACGTATTCGCGCGTGCGGTGAGCGTGGTAAAGATGATCGTGGTCGGGAATGACATTCATGGGGTGACTGATAATTCCCGCTTCAATGCGTTTCGGCCAGAGATTGTTTTTCTCGACGGCGTCGGATGTCAGTTTGAGGCCGTGACTGGCCATCAACTCGTAAGTGTTCCGGTCCACCTTGTAACTGTGCGCTCGCCACGAGACGATCTGACGTCCGGTTTTCTCTCTCGCGACCTCAACGTTGCGACGGATGTCCCAGTCCTGATACCAGCGCGGGCCGTTCCAGAGCCCGGTCTGTTTGCCGTATTCGTCGAAACATTCGCGCGGAAACCGCGCGTTGAACATGTGTCCGCCGATCTCGACCAACGGGCTGGCCACGACGGGTGCGAGGTCGTCCCATTCCTCGGTGAAACACCGGCCGCAAATGTATAGCGTGGCTTTCACACCGTGCTTCTCCAACAGCTTCACGTACTGTTGCGCGATGCGAATCTCCGTCAACTGCGGATCGCCGATATGCTTCTGATCGTTGATCTGAAGCGAGGTATGATGTACGTCGCCGGTGAGGCAGATCATGTTCGTATTGCTACTGTGTTTTTCAGTTTCATGTTTTAGCCTGCCAAGGGCAGACTATGCGACCCGCAGTGTATCCGAAAACATCCCGTATTGCGATAATCCGCAAATCCGTTGTGGTTATCCGCAGGGAGGATGGAGCGGCAGAATGGCCGCAATAAGGCGCAAGAAGGCGCAAAGAAACGCAAAGGTTCTGGCGCTGACGGTTGACTACTGACCGCTTTCCCCTGCGCCGTTGCCAATTGTGCCCACCGCGACGAGGCTGCGGCGGCACAACTCCCACACGACGAAGAACTGACTGGCATCCCACCGATGTCCCTTGTCATGCCGTCGGGCACTGTTGGCTTTTGAGTTGCCGGCTTTCATCGGGGTTGTCCTTCTTCGAGTTCTTTGCGTTTTAGGCCACAAGTACCAGTAAGTCGTGATCGATAGATTGCCATGGCTGATTCAGGTTAATGGTGCGTATGCTAATCTTCCGGCCCTTGTTGGTGTAGCTTGCCGACAGAGGCTTCTCGACGGTGGGATAGAGTAGCATCACCTCGCAGGTGTCCGCGAGCTTCCCTTCCGGTAAGTTGTCGAGATACGCATAAATCTGATACAGATGCGACGAGCGTAGGGTTTCAGCGTCGTAATGGGTCTGTGTGGCCTCGGGGGTAAACTTGCAGTCGATGATGATTTTGCGTGTGTCAGAGGTAAGGCTAACGTCGGTCTGCATCTTTGGCAACAAACCTGCCGCGTGTTGATCAACAGGCGTCCATCGCCACCAGTAGATGTCTTCTCGCTTAACGTCATACGACGTATGGATGCGGTAAAAGTTCCTCACGAAATTCTCGAAAAGGATCGCCATTTGCCTTCTATCGTCTTGGATGAAGTCTCTGAACTTTCCGGTGCCTGACTTTTCCGAGATTAAGAGGTTCTGGTAGATGAGTTCGCAAACCTTGAGGAGAAAATCATAGAAGTGGTTGTTCCGATGGAGTTGCACCTGACCAAAAACCCGTCTGGTCAATTCGACGTCCTGTATTTCGGCAAGCAGACGGCAGAGCTGCGTTAGGGCCTCGACGCTCTCCGCTGCCAAGCCCTCCGCGCGGGTGAGTCGTCGCATAGTCGCTTTCAGAATGCGATTGTGCAGAACGTTGTAGCTTAACTCATCGAAGTCACAAGGAAGACGACTGGTCGCCACAGCGTTTCTACGGATGGCTTCTTGGAAGCAAATTCGTCCGCGAAGGCGGCCCGTCCACTCATGCTGCGCCACGTAGCCACGATCAAAGCCTCGTTTGAGTAGATGGTGGCTGCCATTGATGAGCACTCTGGCGAAAAGGTCGGCCAAGTTAGTCGAATCGATTGGCTCAACCGCAACAATATCCTTTTCTGTCAGTTTGTCCCAAGCATAGCAAAGCAAGTAATAGATGTTCTGAATGGGAATCTTCACGGCTTGGCTCAGGCCAGCAAAGCTGCACGCTGTTCCTTCACCTTTTGCTCGTTGTCGAACCAATACTCCTGAATGAGGGGCACGATCTCCGCTTCGACGATGCGACGATACCAGTTCTCGTTTGGCATGATTCCATGCTGCGGGCAAAAATAGCTGTGGCCTATCCGGTATCCGGGGCCGAGGTTTTTGGAATCTGCAGCGATGACCTCATTCAATGCAATCATTCGGTCAACGATCTTCTTCACCAACTCCGGCTTCACGCCGGCATTAGTCAGGAAATCACGGAAAGCATTGCTAGCAAACTCAGGCTGCAGCGTTACGAACCGGAACCGACGGCGTAGGGCATAATCCACCATCGCAAGCGAGCGATCGGCTGTATTCATCATACCGATAAAGAAAAGGTTCTCCGGAATGTAGAATCTCTCGTCCGAATCCGTAGAGTATGCGAGTGGGATGGCATACTCTTTTCCGCGTTTGTCGGGTTCAATGAGCATCATCAATTCGCCAAAAATCTTGCTCAGATTACCCCGGTTGATCTCGTCGATGATGAACACATAGGGTTTGCCTTGTGCCTCTTCTCGTTGTGCCCGGCGACAAAACTGATGAAAGAGTCCGTATTTCAGATCGAAATGGCCTTTCGGTGCTGGCCGGAAGCCTTGGATGAAGTCCTCGTAAGAGTAGGATTGATGGAACTGGATGGTCTCGATTCGGTTCGGATCGTTTGAGCCGATGAAAGCGTAGGCCAATCGTTTTGCCACGAAAGTCTTGCCAACGCCGGGCGCTCCTTGAAGAACAACGTTCTTCTTTTCGTTCAGGGCATCCAGCATCTCGTCAAACTGGGCTTCGGCAAGGAACAAGCCTTTCATGGCTTTCTTCTTGTCGTAGGTTTCGAGCTGAACCTTCGGCGTGATGTTTGCCTCGTCGATCAGGTTGCGGATGACCTCGTACTCTTGCTCAGTAAGTTTGAATAAGCTGCCCTGATTGCTGACAATTGGCTCGCTGGTCGCCAGATCAGGATTGACCTGTAGCGTTTCGTACGCGATGGGTTTTGACAGTTGCTCGACTTTCTCGAATTCAATCACCTCACCTTCTTCGGTCTGGTGAAGACCCTTGGTGATTTTGCAGATAGCTACCACCTCTTGTTGTGGGCTGGTCACATATCCCACTACGATGTCACCGGGTTTGACCTCTTGGAAATATTTGAACTTCTGGCGCTTGTTTCCCTTTTCGTTGTGGGATGTATACGTCTGCTTCTCTCCTACCGGTGTTTCCTCGAAGTTCCAAATTTTCGGATTGGCGTTAAGCCACCAGTAGCCGGTAGCCGTCGATGGCGTTGTGGTGACAACGTCCTTCTTACCGGCGCTCAAATGCAAGCCAACCTTACCGGCAATCAAACTGACGAAATCGGGCCATGGCGTAACATTGGTCAGCGTCTTTAGCGCCATCTTACTGTCTTCCGGCATTTCCCAATTACCCTTCGCCACCCACTTCACTCTGCGAACGTGCTGATAATTCTCTCGTTTGGAATCGAACTCATAATCCCCCTCGACTACGCCGTAGCCGAGCAATTGCGTAAAGCCTTGCTTGGCGAAAACAATGTCGCCTTTCTTGATGTCATGCGTAAATTGCCAACAAGTATGCGCGTTGTTCTTCTGAGATGATTCTCCCGGCCAAACTTCACGCAGTTTTTCCCTAACCGCTTCCTTGTCCTTATAGGCACGCAGGTCGCCGAGCTCGTCCCACCCGATGGCCATAATACCGACGGAATAAAACTCGTCCCACATTTCGCCATCGCGCCCGGCGGCAAATGTCCAATAGCGCCTCACTCCATCATTCGTTCCTTCGACAGGTTCGGCATCTCCAAAGTTCTCGTAAATCCAGCTAAAGAACTGGTCGAGTTCTAGGTTGAGTGGGAGATCCGTCCGTTTGCCAACTACGGTTTCGTACTGTTTGGCAATTGGTCGCGTGGCGTTGGCGAAAGATTCAAGTTCATCGACTAAGTCACCGCCACTTGGTGTCCCCAATTTGATGCCCAAGAAATCAGCAGCAAACCGGTCGCGGGCGTTGACGAACATAAAATCCTTCGGAAACACATAGCCAACCAACTCGCTAACGGCAGAGTCGCCGAAGTATTTCAGCCGATATTCATCATCGGTACAGAACCGACGGATTCTTTCTGCTGGCGTGCCATCTCCGTGGGCCAAATACATGAAACTCTTCCGGTAGTGTTCGATGGGGTGATTGGGATTGCCGAGGGCGTTCTTCTTCGCAATCGCCATACTATTGAACGAATGGATGTGATCTCCAAGTCTCTGAATGTCGGTCCATTCGCACTTGGCCAAGTTCTCCTTCCGGAAAAACTCCTTGAAGAAGTTGAAGTACTGAGACACGAAGCCGCTTTTGGCAAACCAGTCGTCAGCGATGGCTTTGAACCGCTGCAGATACTTGACGACTGGTTGTTCCGCTTCCTGCGTACTGTCTGCTTCGCGCACGACGTTGTCGGTAACACCAGCAAAGAACTGCCGGATTGCTTCCCGGTCGGCGTCCGGATCTGTACTAGCCATCCGGTGGTTCAGCCGGTCACGTAACTTTCCATCGCCTTTGGTCAACCAGTCCCACACCAGTGCCTCAAACTCGTCCGTCTGAAGGTCAAGTTGACGCGAGTACTTGTCCAAGACTGCTTGCGTTGTAATCTTGCGCATCTTTGCGACAGCATCGGTTGTTTGGATTCGCGCCGTTCGCAACTCCCCCATGGTTTTTGGCCTTGAGGTGTGAATCCCAGCAAGCACCTCCAGAATCTCGCCAATCCTGCTACTTACGCTCTGAGGTAATGAGAGCATTTGTCATCTGTCTCCTTCACTTGCAAAGGGCGAACCGGCGTCCGACGAGATGCCGCTGTTGTGTGCGGCAATCGGCGAGGCCCTGACCGGTCTGGTGTTCAGGCCAGACAATGGCGGTGTCCCATGTGTCCCAGCCCAACTCTTGCAGGACGCGGAGGACGATGCCTTGATAGATGCGGTTCATTGTCCTGTTTCCTTTGCCCAATGTGTGGCGGAGTTATACCGCAAGGAGACGGCTCTGCGCCAATCTCTTTTTCAATGGTTCCGTCTTGAAGCACGGGGGTACGGTCATTTCAGCCCGGTGCGCAAGAACTCTGCGTAGCGCCGCCGGTATTCTGCTTTGTAGTCGGCGACTGCCTTCTCGTAGCTCAATCGCGGCGCATCGCGTCGGATGCGTCCAAACAGAACTAATTCCTTGGTCGTCACCGGAACGACGATGTGCCCGTCCTTGGTGGCGGCAGTCTTGCGGTCGAGCGCGAAGAACCACGGCACGCGCACGAGCACGCGTTGCGGAGTGTTCCGGTAATGTTCCGGCAACCGAAGCGTGATGCGGTCAGCGGCGGCTTGCACCGTGAAACTGATCGGGCCGAACGCAGACGGTTCGTCGCGCACCTCGATTTTCTTGCCGGGCTGAATCCATTCGGGCGAAATGGCAGAGAGCAGATACAGGTCGTTACCTTGCTCGCGGACCAGCATGTTGCGCAGGAGTTGAATGGTGTTGGCGGAACTCGTGCACTGCGGCGTGATGTTGAACGGATGCGTGTAGCCGCGCGTGCTCCACGGAATCGTGCCGAACTCCGCCGGCAAATGCGTCGAGGTCGAGTGCAACAGCATGGCGTAGAGGTCCTTCACCGCCCACTCTTGGTCCCAAGCAGTGCCACGCACGAGCGAGACCTGCGCATTGTTCGGCGTCTGCCAGTAGTGCAGCGCCGCTTTGTCGTTGAAGATGAACTGGTCGCCCTGCTTGCCGACGCAGATAGGCCAAGTGTAAGCGAGGATGCCCTCCAAGTAACGGCCACGCACGGCGCGCAACGTCGCCTCGACGCGCGGATCGGCGGGATCGAACAGGATTTCCGGGTGCAACGTGCGGAGGTTGTCCCAGTCGTTGCCGCCGGTGGTGCGCTCCAACGCGGGCGGGATGTAGCCGCCGGTCTTCGCGGTCTGTTGGTCGAGCAATTTGTCGAACGCGGCCCGGAACTTGCGCTCCTGCGCCTCGAACCGCGCAACGTCTGAGGCGCGCCCCATTTCCTTGGCCATGTAAATCGCGTTGCGCAAACCGATCAGTCCCCAGATGTGTTGCCCGGTCTGTCGGCAGTCCTTGAGATATGCGTCGTCGGCAACCGTCGCGGCCGGGAACAGGCCGAGCGGATCCTTGGATGTGACGCTCTCAAGGAACTCCATCGCCTTGACGACCCCGGGATAAACGTGTTCGAGGAACGCCCGGTCGCGCGTGAGTTGATAGTGCCGGCCCCAGCCCCAGAGGTTGTAGCCAAACAGCTCCCAATACTCCAACTTGCCGAGACGAAACGCTCCATCGGGCGATTGGATGCTGTTGAAATACACGAACGCGCGCCGGGCGACATCGAGAAGTCCCATATACTCGAACGCGCGCGCCATCTCGGTTGTGTTGCCGCCGCCGCACGGACGATGGTAGTGGAACTTGTTGACGTTGACGATGAGGTCGTCGCCGACGAGGTCAATGGTCAGCAGATTGTTGATCGTGTTGGCTAGTAGATAGTCCTGCACTTTACGTTCAGGAAAACGGAGCGGCGGTTTGGCGGCGACCCACTTTTCCCAAAACGCGACCATCTCAGTGAAGAGCCGCGACGCATCGGCGTCGCGCACCAAGCGCGCCTCGGCGGAGTCGTCCGGCAACGGCACGAGCGGCAGCGTGAAGGTCAATGTCTGGCTCTGGCCGGGCTTGAGTTGCAGGCAATAGGTGACGATGCCAACCGGCGTATGCGGGTCATGCTTGTGACGTTCCATCGGGACGCCATCAATCTCGCCGGAGTGGTAGCGTTTCAAACCAAAGCCCATGCCCCAATCTTCGAGCGCCAGCGCACGCCGGCTCGGCGCGGGGTTGGTCGGGAACGTGAAAAGCATCCGTCCGTCGCGCCGGACCGTGTCGTCGGCCCAAGTAAGCACACAAGTCGGTTGCGAAAGGGTCAGACCTTTCGTCAGATGCGACGGGATCAAATCCACGCGCTGGCTGAACCGGTAATCTCCCCGCGCCCTGTAAAGTGTGTTCTTGGGTGAACAATACCGCCAGCCCGCGCTCAGATACGCAGCGCGCGGCTCGGTCTTGAGGGTGTTGGTCGCGGTGACCTTGGCAAAACTGACCGGCAACCCTTTGAGTGCGCCGCCCACGTCGGCTGCAAACAACTGGAAAGAGTACCGGACGCCCTGCTGCACAAAGTCGTACTCGACCGCCGGCAGATAACCCTTGTGCAGTGTGCGGATGCGCGCCTGAACCGGCACCGGCGGCAAGCCGGTGAAGAACATCAGTTCGCCGAAGCCGGTCCAGATGTAACCTTCCGGCGTCACCTCGACCGCCGCGGGCGCGCCGTATGAGCCGAGCACATCGGTCGGCCACGCGAAATACGAGAACGGTTTGTCGGGCGGATCGAGCAAGTCCGGGTCGAACATACCGCCCAACCCACTGCCCGGATGTTGGCCGTTCACTGGAGCCAAAGTGGCAACGCCCATGAGCAAAACAATCAGTCGCAGTGTCATATCGTTCTCCTATCAATCGGGTATTTCCCGAACTGTTGCGTGGCGCGAACCATGGCCACGTAGTTCTCCGGGCGGACACACGATGTGATGGTGTTGCCGGAGGACATGATGTGCGCGCCCTTGGCTGACACATCGCGCAAAAGGCGTTTGGTGGCAGCAACGACCTCCTCGACGCTACCGCGAGCAAGCAGGTCCACTGGCACATTGCCCATCACCGTGATTCGACCGGGATATTTTTCCAGAATCTTGTCGAGTTCCATGCCGGGCACGTCCTGCAACGGGCCGAGGGCGTCCAGTCCGGTGCCGATAAGTTGGTCCATGATCTTGCGGATGTCGCCGTCGGTGTGCTTGATGCAATAACCTCCGGTTTCTTTGATCGCGGCGACCACGGCGGCATCGTGCGGGAGGATGATCTCCTCGAACATCTGTGGCGACATCATCGGGCCGCGGTTGTCGGAGTAATCGTCGCCGAGAAAGACGACATCCGCGCCGGCCAAAGAGTAAAGTTCGGCGTAGTAGGTCGCGCCGATGCTCATCAAATCTTTCGCGAACTGCGGACGCTCGGCGAGATCGAGAAACAGGTTCTCGATGCCGCCGCGCAGATAAACCGCCGGTGCCCAGCCCGATTCGCCGACGACAGCAACGGCTTTGTCGGGAAAGCGCGCCCTTAGCCGTCGCACCTTTTCGATGATGGGCGACTTGGCCGGGTCAGGCGGCTTGTAGCGGGCGAGGTCCTCCACTGTTTCGATGAGCGCCGGAGCAGACGGAACGGGAATGGCTTCTTCGGTCAGATGCTGAAGCGCGCCCCATTTGTCGCGGAAGATGCCGTTGTCGCGGTCAACCCACTGGACTTCGTCCGCTTCGTAGATCATCGTAGGCACAGTGACCATGTCGAGGCCGAGATGCTCGACCAAATCGTTTGAGTCGCGCGCGTTGGGCACGATGGCTTTGACGACGTGCGGGTCAATCCACATCTCCGCGACAGGCACGCGGTCGGCTTGCCGGTGCCTCAACGTCGTCAGGACGCGTTCGCGTGAGTTCATGTGAGCAGTCTTCGGACGCTCGCGACGATCTTGGGTGTCGAGAGGCCGTATTCGTTCAAGAGCCATTCGTGTGTGCCGACTTTGCTGACGTAAAGGTCCGGCAGACCGATGCGCAGGAACTTCTCCGGCATCGCGCCTTCGTCGCACAACACTTCGCTGACGGCGCTGCCCATGCCGCCTTGCAACTGGTGTTCCTCCACCGTGATGATCGCGCCGGTCTCGCGAGCCGCTTTCACAATGGCTTTTCGATCAATCGGCTTGACCGTGTGCATGCTGACGACACGACAACGGATGCCGTGTTTCGCCAGCGCATCGGCGGCGGGCAACACTTGGTTGCCGATGGTGCCGGTGAAGAAGATCGTTGCGTCGGTGCCGTCGCGGACTTGGATGGCTTTGCCGAGTTTGAATGCGATCTTTCCCGAGTGCACCGGTGGTTCTTTCTTGTAGCCGCAGCGGTAGTAGAACGGTCCGTTGTGCGCGATCATAGCATGAACGCCGGCCTCGGCCTCGGCGAAATCGCACGGGCAGAACACCACCATGTTCGGCAACGCGCGCATGATGGCGATGTCCTCGGTGGCTTGATGACTGAC
>Ga0172371_10011231_pt1 | contig 11967 bp, 12 predicted proteins | sample Lak12m_FD_114543 | JGI IMG/M metagenome (GOLD analysis project Ga0172371, IMG submission 114543) | Freshwater microbial communities from Kabuno Bay, South-Kivu, Congo - kab_022012_12m | ecosystem: Environmental > Aquatic > Freshwater > Lake | place: Democratic Republic of the Congo: South-Kivu...
AGGCTCATTGTGTGCTCTGCCGTGGAAATGGTATTGCCCGACGGAGAATTCATTACTATAATCCCTTTGTTCGTGGCTGCCTCCAAATCCACATTGTCCAAGCCTACGCCTGCGCGGCCTATAACCTTAAGGTTGCTGGCGTCGATTATTTCCTTGGTCACCTTTGTGGCGCTGCGCACAAGAAGGGCGTCGTATTCCGCGATAATCGATTTTAACTCTTCTGGCTTAAGGCCTGTTTTTACGTCAACCTTGAAATCCTTATTTTCTTTTAGGATATTTAATCCTTTTTCCGATAGCTTATCGCTGACTAAGATTTTGTACATCGTTCACCTCTAATTTTTCTAACCCAAAAGTTTCTTTAAAGTATTAACTCCTATGCCTTTCTTAAATTTATAACCCATATCCGATAAAACTTTCTCCAATATCTTTATGCAAATTATCAAATCTTTCTCCCTGATATAACCCATATGGGCTATCCTGAATATTTTACCTTTCAGCTGGGCTTGGCCTTCAGCGATAGCCACTCCGTATTTATCGCGCATGGTCTTGACCAATTTTACCCCGTCTATTCCCTCGGGAACCTTCACAGGAGTAATTGAATCCGAAGAAGCGCTAGGCGCATATAACTCTAAACCCAAAGCAGCCATGGTTTTTCTCACAGCGTCGGCAAATTTCTTATTCCTGGCAAAAATTACATCCAGCGTCTCTCTGCGCATCTGCTTTAAAACTTCGCTTAGGGCAATGATTATGCTGATGCCGGGCGTAAATGGAGTATCTGTTTTTGTCCACGCTTTCTTTGCCGAACGCAAATCGAAATAATAACGAGGGTTCTTACAGGCATCTACCATATTCCCTGCCTTGGCGCTGACGCTGATAAAAGCCAAGCCAGGAGGAAGCATAAGCCCTTTTTGAGAACCGCTTACAAGCATATCTATAGACCAGTCGTCGGTCTTAATTTCAATTGCGCCCAGACTGCTGATTGCATCCACGACAAATATTGCGGGGGTATTCTTTATAATATTGCCTAAAGCCTCTATATTAGTGGCAACGCCTGTGGAAGTCTCGCAATGCGTGGCAAATACAGCCTTAATACTTTTATCCTTAGCTAAGATATCTTTTATTATGACGGGATTGATAGCGGTGCCCCACTCAACCTTGACTAATTCGATATTTGCTCCATAGGCTTTGCATAATTCCGTCCATCTCTCTCCGAATTTTCCTCCTTCAATAACCACAACCTTATCCCCGGGGCAGACGACATTTGATACTGCAGCCTCCATAGCGCCTGTGCCTGAAGAAGTAAGAATATAAACATCGTTCTTTGTCTGAAATACATATTTAAGGTTATCTTCTGTTTCCTTTAGTATCGCCTGAAACTGCGGAGTGCGATGATGGATAATCTCTCTTGCTAATGCCTTGCGTGCGTAAGGCGGTAAAGGCGTAGGCCCTGGCGTAAGCAAATAATTCCTACTCATGTTTTCCTCCTGATGCTATCTGAAATGAAAAATAATATACAGTTTATTTTTTAATCTTCTTTGCTGCTATAACCTCGTCGATTATGCCATAATCCTTTGCTTCCTGCGCTGACATGAAATAATCCCTGTCCGTGTCCTTTTTTATCTTCTCTAACGGCTGACCTGTATGCAAAGACAATATCTCGTCAATCTTATCCCTTAAGCGCAAGATTTCTTTTGTCTGTATGGAAATATCAGCTGCTGCTCCGCTGACTCCTCCCCAGGGCTGATGAATCATTATGCGCGAATGCGGCAACGCGTAACGCTTGCCCTTTGTCCCTGCCGCTAAAAGCAGCGCCCCCATGCTTGTCGCCTGGCCTACGCAATAAGTAGATACGTCGCATTTTACAAATTGCATGGTATCGTAAATCGCCAAGCCGCTCGTCACAGAACCGCCCGGAGTATTAACATAGAAATTTATCTCTTTGTTTACGTCTTCCATCTGCAAAAACAATAACTGCGCGATAATCAGGTTTGCTACTGTGTCGTCAATCGGTGTGCCTACAAAAATAATCCTGTCTTTAAGAAGGCGGGAATAAATATCATAGGCCCTCTCATAACCCCTGGAAGTCTGCTCGATTACCATCGGTACCAAAGTCTGCATCTTTTCCATACGTTCCCTCCCTTTAATGGATTTATATTACTCCGACCACTCCGCATTCTTAAATAAAAATTCCATTACGTGCTGCGGCATATGTTCGTCTCTTGTGATGGATTCTATCTTGGCTATTTCATCCAATACCAAAAACACCTTTACTTCTTCCCCTGCTTGGCTCTTTAATTTAGGCTCTAATTCCTTTTCTTTCTTTTCTATCTCTTCTTTGGGCATTCTGTTGTTTTCCATATATTCCCTGAAATTCTGCCTCAGCTCAGAGAATCTTCTGTCAACTAGCGTGCCGGGGACATTAAATTTGGAATTCTTCATAAGGTGATCTATTATTTCTTTTTCCAACTGGATCCTGTTTTCCTGCTCTTTTTGTATTGCGAGCTGCCTTTTTAAGGCATCTTTAAAATCGCTTAAGCTGCTGTAACCCAATCCATGCGCAAAATTATCGTCTATCGCTTCCGACTTTCTTGCCTGTTTTATATTCTCTAAAACCTTGTTTAAATCTTCCTCATTCACGTCATTAGATCTTTTCTTTATCTTTATTTTCTTATAATTCTTTATCTCGATATCCGGCCTTATCTCCAGAGTAGCCTTGTATTTCAAAAGGTTATTGTCCAGGCTGACCTCCGTTATCTGAGGCAGAGAAACTGCGTCTATTTTTTCTTTCTCTAAGGCGTCGTGGTAAGTCTCAGGCAAAAGTTGCTTCAATACTTCCTCGTGCGCAAGTTTTGAATGGTGCTTTTCCAAAAGATTGCGCGGAGCTGTGCCCGGCCGAAAACCAGGTATCTTAACGCTTTTTTTAATCTCCTCATAGACCACATCAAACTTCTCTTTTACTTTATCCTGACCTACTTCTATCTCTAGTTCTCTTTTAAGCGTGTCTAACTTGTTGACCTTTACTTTCATAACCGTCCTTTCATAAGCTGATATTTTAGGCGAACTACATCCTGAATTTCTCTCCCAGATAAATTTCTCTTGCCTTTGGATTATTAACCAAATCATGCGCGGATCCGGAGATAAGGATTTTCCCGTCGGCAATCAAATATGCCCTGTCAGTAATTGATAACGTCTCTCTTACGTTGTGGTCTGTCAATAAAACGCCAAGGCCTTTTTGCTTTAAGCTTTTTATTATTTCCTGCGCGTCGGCAACGACTATAGGATCGATACCGGAAAACGGCTCATCCAACAGAATAAAAGACGGATTGGTAACGAGAGCACGGGTTATCTCCAGCCTTCTCCTCTCGCCGCCCGATAACGTATACGCCTTATTTTTTGCAAGGTGCGCGATGTTCAATTCTTCTAGCAAGTTAATCAACCTTCTTTTTCGTTCAATTCTCGACAAAGGCAAAGTCTCCAAAATCGCAGTTATGTTTTCTTCTACAGTTAATTTCTTAAAAACTGAACTTTCCTGCGCGAGATAGCCTATGCCGAAATGCGCCCGCTTGTGTATGGGCAGCCTTGTAATATCCTGATTATCAAAAGTGATAACGCCGTTCTCGCAGGCAACTATGCCCACAATCATATAAAAAGTAGTTGTTTTGCCGGCGCCGTTAGGTCCCAGCAAACCCACGATCTCTCCGCGCTTCACCTCTAAATCAACGCAGTCTACCACTGCGCGGCCATTGTAGGATTTGGATAATCTTTTTGCTTCTAATAAATGCATCTCTATATTTTCTTATTGCATATCCGAGATCGACTTATCTGAATAAAATACTATTTTGGGCGTCCCTACCAAAGATATCTTTTGAGTGGTTGTATCGTATATCGCCTTTTCGCTGTAGGAAGTGTCTTTCCCCCGGACAATTTTCACATTGCCCTCACAAATAACCTTTATTATTTTCCTTGTATCTTTATCGAAATAAGCTGTCATCTTATCGGCATATAATTCTGATTCTCCGTCGTAAGCCTTAACATTATCGTTAAATATTGCTGTCTGGGCATTATAATCCACGTCCAGAGTGCCGTCGCATGTTATCGTGGTTTTTTTTAACTTGCTTTCTCCTTCGGGTTTGTCTTCCTCACTGGTAATATTAACCTCTACTTCTTTATTGAGGCTGACTTGTTTAAGGTCTGTATGCCCGACCGCGCCCACGCCTTCGATTTCTACCGAACCTTTAGAAATATTCACCTTGTCATCGGTAGTAACCAGCTGGTTCTTCTGAAACCAATCCAGCGTATCTGTCATCATCTTTGCCCCGGAATTAGAGGTAATCAGCACATTATCCTGCAAATGAACTTTACCTTCACCCCTGTCAAACGAACCGGTATCGGCAGTTAAGACCATGTCTTCCTCTTTGCCGTATAGATTGGCTGTTATGTTCGTAAGTTTAATCAAATTGCCGAAGACTTCCAAGGTATCGCCTTTCAAATCCCAGGTCTTTTCATTCTTTTCGCCAAAATTGCTAAGACTGAAGCCTAAAATCTTCTGGTCGGATTCATCAATTTCTTTTTCTGCGGCAACCGCTACATCTAACAGCGCTGTCAAAAGAACGCATACTACAAAAACATAAAACAAAGATTTACTGGAATATCTTATTTTACTGAAAAATCTACTGGTCATAAATTTTGAGAGCCTCTTGCCACTTATTCTGCGCTTTCAAAATAAGCTCGACCACTTCGCGCACAGCGCCCCTGCCGCCCTTACGTTCAGTAATATACAAACTTACCTCTTTTACTTCAGGGCAGGCATTTAGGACAGCCACCGGAAGGCCTACTCTCTTCAAAATGCCGATATCCACCAAGTCGTCGCCTATAAAACAAACTTCTTCTGCGCTGATGCCATAATCTTTCAGTATTTTTTCATATGCTCTGGTCTTAGGCATAATATTCGCATAGACTTTATCAACCTGCATATCTTTTGCGCGCGGCTTTATGGCCTTTGAGCCTTTTGCCGTGATAATAATTGTCTTTATACCCATGCGCCTCAAAAGATGCACGCCCAAGCCATCATGCACATCAAAAAGCTTTAAATCCCTGCCCTTGCTGTCATAGATAATGCGTCCGTCGGTGAGCACGCCGTCTACGTCCAAAATTAATAATTTGATTTTTTGTGCGCGTTCCTGGAGGGTCATAACTTTTTACACCAATCCTGCCTTAAGCAAATCCTGGACATCGAGCATGCCGGCAGGACGATGATTCTTATCCACTACCGGAATTTCATCTATTTTCTTTTCCTGCAATATGCGCAGCGCCTCAACAGCCAACTGTTCCTTTCCAACTGTTATAGGCTTTTTTGTCATCACGTCTTTTATCTTGAGCTCCAATATATCTGCCTGGCTTTCCAGGTGCCTTCGCAAATCTCCGTCGGTAAAAATCCCAACAAGCCTTCCCTTCTTATCCACCACAGAAGCCGCGCCTGCCCTTGCTTTTGTAATATCGCAAAGGACTACCTTGACTTTTTTGTCTTCCTTCACTATAGGATTGCTGAAACCCTTTCTCATAATATCTTCAACCTTAAGTAAAAGCCTTTTGCCTAACGCGCCTCCCGGATGATAGAAAGCAAAATCCTCTTCCTTGAATTTCTTTTCTTTAAGAAGACAGACGCTCAAGGCATCGCCCATAGCCAACATCGCCGTAGTAGAAGAAGTCGGCGCCAGACCTAAAGGACACGCTTCTTTTTTTACGCTGACATCAAAAACCACATCGCTATATTTTGCCAGCGTGGACTTCCTGTTTCCCGTAAAAGATATAAGTTTTACACCCATCTTTTTTACAAGAGGAAGTAATTTCCTGACCTCTTCTGTCTCTCCGCTGTTTGACAAGGCTATAACCACGTCGTCTTTGGTGACTTTCCCTAAATCTCCGTGTATGGCCTCTGCCGAGTGCAAAAATAAACTGGGCGTGCCGGTAGAAGACATAGTGGCTGATATTTTCTGGGCGATAATTCCAGCCTTGCCCATACCAGTCAAAACCACCCTTCCTTTACAGCGGCTCAATATCTGTATGGCGCGGTCGAAATTTTTATCCAAGCCCTTAATCAAATCTCTTATTGCCTCTGACTCAATCTTTAATACTCTCTTTGCCTCTTTTATATGCATATTCGTCTCACTTTAGGTTGTTTTTCCTGACCATCTCATCTATCTCTTTTGTAATCTTTAAAACGTATTCTAATTCTTTCAAGGAGATTGAATTTGGTGCGTCGCATAAAGCCTCCTGCGGAGACCTGTGCACTTCCAGGAATAATCCGTCGCAGCCAAACGAAACAGCAGCGCGGGCAAGGCTGGACACAAACTCCCTCTGGCCGCCGGAGCAGGTGCCTTTTCCGCCGGGAAGCTGCACGCTGTGGGTGGCGTCGAATACCACGGGATAGCCAAAATTACGCATCAATGATAACGCCCTAAAATCCGTTACCAAATTATTGTAGCCGAAACTCACGCCTCTCTCGGTAATAATAATATTTTTATTCCCAGCTGACTCGACTTTCTTAATAATAGGGCCTATATCCCAAGGAGCGAGAAACTGGCCTTTTTTGATATTGACGACTTTTGCGCTCTTGGCTACTTCAATTATTAAATCTGTCTGACGCGACAAGAATGCCGGCACCTGTATTATATCCAAAACTTCCGCGGCCTCTTTTACCTGCGACCTGCAATGCACATCGCTTAAAATTGGCACGCCTGTTTCTTTCTTCACCCTCCCAAGTATCTTCAGGCCTTTTCTCAAGCCCGGGCCGCGGTAGGAGTCGACAGAGGTGCGGTTAGCCTTATCAAAGCTCGACTTAAAAATAAACTTTACGCCTAATTTTCGGCAAATCTCTTTTATCTTATGGGCGTGGTATAGGCTCGACTCTTCGGATTCTATCACGCATGGCCCGGCAATAAGCACAAAAGGATTCCTTCCGCCGATTTTTACGTCTCTAACCTTAATCTCTTTAACCATTATTGCACCATCTTTCTTACTTTAAGCAAATCCTGCGGCGTATCCACGCCATATGTTTCAAATTTAGTCTCTACAACTTTGATGCGGTAGCCGTTCTCTAAAATACGCAGCTGCTCCAATTTTTCCAGCTTCTCCAGCCTCGACTGGGGAAGATTTTTATAAATAAACAAGAAATCCTTGGTATACCCGTATAGACCTAAATGTTTATAATAAACCATCTCCTGGTTTTGCTCATCCCTTACAAAAGGAATGGGCAGGCGCGAGAAATAAAGCGCAAAATTATTCTTGTCGATAACGACTTTAACCACGTTGGAATCATTTATCTCCTCGGGATGCTCTATTCTTTTAATTACTGTGGCTACGGATAAAGCCTCATCCATCCTTAAAGACTCCACAACCGAATCTATTATGCTGGGATGAAGCATCGGCTCATCAGCCTGTATGTTTACTACTATTTTAACATCCAACGGATTCGCTATCTCAGTTATGCGGTCGGTGCCTGAGGCATGGCCTTTAGCGGTAAAAATGGCATTGCCGCCGAATTCTTTTACTGTTTTATATATCCTCTCATCGTCGCAGGCGACGATCAAATCATCCAAAAGCTTTGCCTGCTTGGCCCGTTCCCAGACATGCTGAATCATAGGCTTTCCGTTTATATCCGCCAAGACCTTTCCTTCAAAACGTGTCGAATGAAACCTTGCCGGGATTATTCCAATTGCGTCCATAAATTATTTATGATTTTTTATCTTGGATATCAATTCTTCCTGCGTCGTGGTGGCCACGCCTACCCTGCCTACGACTATCCCTGCGGCAAAATTGGAAATTAAAGCTGCTTCCTGCATCGTCGCGCCACAAGCCAACGCCAGGCTGAAGGTGGCAATAACCGTATCGCCTGCGCCGGAGACATCAAATACTTCCTGAGCCACTGTATCTATCTGGTAGGGATTCTTGCTTTTTTCGAATAAACGCATACCCTTATCTCCGAGCGTAATTAAAACACCGTCTAATTTAAGATAATCCAACAGGCCTTTTCCGGCGGAATTTATATCCCTGTCAGTAACCAGCTTGTCGCTCGTTACCCTTAAATTATTATAAGCATTCCTTATCTTTATATTCCTTATGGCATTCTCTGTTTCTTTGCGGTTAGGGGTCATTGCTGTAGCGCCGCTATAATAATCAAAATGCTCCTCTTTAGGGTCAACTGTAATTATTTTCTTATTGGCCTTTGCCTGGGAAATAGCGCAGGTGACAATCCGCGGGGTAATCAAACCCTTGCCGTAATCTTCTATGATTATGGCATCAACCTTCTTTATGTTCTGTTTTATGAAATCCTCTATCTTACTCTGTAGATTATCTTTTACTGCTTCTTTGCTCTCCCAATCCACGCGTACAATCTGCTGGTGGCCGCCGATAACGCGCGTCTTCACAGAGGTATACCTGTTAAAAACATCAAATACGCCGTCGGTATTTATGCGCCTCTTCTTTAGTTCAGATAGTAAAATCTCGGCCTTGTCATCTTTACCGACGATACCTGTAATATTTGCCTGCGCGCCCAGACTAACTATATTGGCGGCGACATTAGAGGCTCCACCCGGCAGGAACTTGCGTTCGCCAACCCAGACAACAGGCACAGGCGCTTCAGGAGAAATCCTCTCCACCTCTCCGTATATATATTCGTCGAGGATCAAATCTCCTATAACCAGGATTTTTACTTTGGAAAAATTGGAAATTATTGATTTTAGCCTTTTGCTAACATTCATAATTTGCCGTGTTTTTAAAAAACTATAGTTTTTCTAAAATTGCTGCTGTAAGAAGCGGTACCATTATTTCGTGGTGGCCCGTAATATAAAAACCTCTGCCTTTGGGCTGGGTTGGCCTGTAAACTATATTTTGCTGCGGCCTGTATTGCGATAACATGTCAAAATTTACCGTCGTAAAATCGAAAGTCTTATGCCCTAAATTCCTGGTAATGGTCAATGCCTTAAGAAATACTTCGGGTAAAATTACCGCCGAGCCGATATTCACTACGACTCCGCCGCTTATCTTTGTAAGCATATCTATCAAAATATGAAAATCTTTCTGGCTGGCTTTGCCCGCATCCTCGCCCTTAAAATTAGGATGCTGGTGTATGATGTCCGTGCCAATAGCCACATGCACGGTTGCGGGTATCTTTTTTACACAGCAACTATAAAGTATGCTTAAATTTTTATAGCGCAGTTTTGCGTCTTTTATATTTAAGCCTACCCTTGCGCCTAAACCTTCGTTATTCCTTGCGGCCTGCGACGTGCTTTTATTCAGGAAATCCGCTGTTTCTTTGGCCATGCCGAAACTTCCGTCTATCAAGTTATCCAAGACATCCTCAGAAGTTCTTCCGTTTAAAGCAATCTCAAAATCATGAATCATCCCTGCGCCGTTCAAGCCTACTAAATTTATTATGCCTTTGTCGATTAACTGGATTATCAAAGGGCTGAGCCCGCATTTTATTACATGAGCGCCCAATAGGAATATAACGGGCTTCTTGGCTTTATGCGCCTTGATAATTAAATCCACGCAATTCTTAAAATCCTGCGCCTTAAGGATCTGCGGAAGCGAATTATAAAAGTCGCTGAATTTCTGGCCTTTTCTCTGTCGTTTGGCAAAGAAATCCGCAGAAACCTTGCTCTTCCTGTCTTTAATGGAATAGGTCTTAATTTTGGACAAGTTTACGCTCATAACGGAGATAAATTATAGCAATCTTATTAGGTTGCGTCAATTTATATTTGAAGCTTTAAAGGTAGGATTAGGGGAACTTATTATGCCTGAAAAACGGCTATTTTTTTACATACGCCTTTATGATTTTCTGCTCCACAATAGGCCTGTCCAAAGCATCAGTAGCAGTGGATTCTATCTTCTGGACAACTCCATAGCCTGATACAACTTCTCCAAAAATCGTATGTTTCATATTAAGCCAAGGGGTTACTGCGGTAGTAATGAAAAACTGGCTGGTATTGGTATTTGGGCCGGCATTAGCCATTGCGACTATTCCAGGCTTGTCAAATTTAACATCTCCTGTTACCTCATCTTCAAAAGGGCCACCCCAGACAGAGCGGCCGCCCCTCCCTGTGCCTGTGGGGTCGCCTGTCTGTATCATAAAATTCTTTATGACTCTGTGGAATATTATGCCGTTATAATAGCCTTCTTCCGCAAGCCCTATAAAATTAGCGCAGGCCTTGGGGGCTATTTGCGTCATTAACTTAATTTCTATGTTGCCCTGTGTCGTCTCTAAAACTACGATGTTTTCCTTCCTTTTGTTATTACTGTTTTGATCCTGCGCGAAAACAACGCTCAAAAAAGATATAAACAGTATAGCGAATAATAAGATTTTCTTCATGGGTTTTTTGGATTTTAACCCTTGCCAGCCGACGAAAGAGAATTGACAAAACTTGAAATGATTTTCTTTTTCTGCTCTGTCAAACCCAGGAATTCCAATCCTGCCCTGTATTGGGAGATGTTGTTACTGGTCAAGCCTTCCATATTTTTTACCCAAGCCACACGCGCCTTAGTATACACGGGTGTTTTCTGGCGGGGAATGCTTAAATCAACATCTACTTGCGCATCTTTTTCCAAATAACTCCTGCCCTCGAAACAAAATCCGCCCTCAGAAATATCCAAAGTATTGACTATTTCTTTTTTCTTATCGACAAGCCCTATCTGAGCCTTGAGTTTATAAGGAATCCTTTCGAAACGCCTAACCTCAAGACCCACAAGCACCCTTTTCATATTAACGTTGCCGAGCCTATTTTTATCGCCGAGGATTTGTTTTTCAAACGGCCAAGACACAATGTCCACCTTGATAAAGGCATTGCCTATTTTATTCTTTTCAAAATAATCTTTTACCTCAGCACTGATAGAATTACAAATATCATTGGTCTTATCCTCTTTGCTTTCCGAGAATACAATGCTGAATTCTCCGCTCTGGGAATCATGCGAAAATATCTGAGGAGTCAAATTATATAATTGAGAAAACTGCTTACAAAGGTTATTTAAAATATTATTCATATCTTCGATTAGGCTCTGAGAATTAACATTATACTTATCTCTGAACTTCTCATAATTTACAATAAATAATTCTATCAACGACAGCGCCGTATCTTTGGAAAGCAGGCTATTTACAACATCCCTCATCTGGACAGGCAATATATGCCTTGTATACAATAGAGGCAGTGTGAAACAGAACTGGCTTCCTACCCCCGGTTGAGACTTGACCCACATCCGGCCGCCATGCAGCTCTACTAATTCCTTGGAAATCGCCAACCCCAGGCCTACGCCTTTCTTTTTCGCGGAGGCATCTTTGGAAACCTGCACAAATTTATTAAAAAGCTTGGGCATATCCGAATACGGTATGCCTACGCCCGTATCGCTTACTTTAACCCTCGCCATCGTCTCTAAAATATCAACTTCTACGGATATTTTGCCGCCCTCTTCTGTAAATTTTATGGCGTTGTTTATAAGATTGGCTGCAATTTGGCGGATGCGTTCTGAATCGATAAAAATATTAACCTCTTTCTCAGGCAATTTATATTCCAGTTTTATTCCTTTTTGAGCGGCTAATTTCGTGAAGAACTCGGAAGTATCTTTTAGCAAATCGTTGATATTAACAAGGGAATAATGAAGGACCAATCTTTTGCCTTCGAGCCTGGATATATCCAAAAGGTCATCTATGATTTTCTTGAGGCGCTCTATATTTTCCTCTGTCTTGCTTAAAAGCTCTCTCTGTTTATCAGTAACCGGGCCGGCAATTTTATCCAGTATAAGCATTACCGCTTCCTTGATAATCGCCAACGGAGTCCTTAATTCATGTGATACTATGGAAACAAAATCAGATTTTACATTGCTTATTTCCTGAAGCGACTCTATCTTCTTTTCTATATTGATCTTTTCCTTCTCTAAACGCTCCAGCTGCATACGGCGGGTGATATCCCTGGTGAT
>Ga0172371_10011232_pt1 | contig 11966 bp, 7 predicted proteins | sample Lak12m_FD_114543 | JGI IMG/M metagenome (GOLD analysis project Ga0172371, IMG submission 114543) | Freshwater microbial communities from Kabuno Bay, South-Kivu, Congo - kab_022012_12m | ecosystem: Environmental > Aquatic > Freshwater > Lake | place: Democratic Republic of the Congo: South-Kivu...
AGCTCGGTATAGACCAAGGTCTGATTATCGACCCACACCGGTGTCAACAGGCCTTCGCCGCTGGCCACGGTTTTGGCCAGGCCGGTGCCGACATCCATGACCATCACCTCGTTCGGCCCGGTCTCCGTCAGGGTCACATAGGCGACCCGGGTAGAATCAGGGGAAAAGGTGAGCAGATCGATGTTGCCGACGAAATGGAAAGCCTTGCTGCCGTCACTGGCGGCGATAAAGAATCTGTGCTTCGGCTTCGCTCCCGGAGGCTGGTTCCAGAGGGTGATGGTGAAGAAGCGGCCGTCGTTGGAGAAAAAGAAGCGCTCCCCCGAGCCCTGCCACTCGAGCAGGCTCTCACCGGCGCCGCCCGCCGTGGAGGTGAGCATCAACTTGCCGTGATCGCCCGAGGTAGCCAGATAACCCAGCTGCTGGCCGCCCGCATCGCCGGCCGGGGTGGAACCGCAGCCGATGCCCGCGATCATCATCGCCCCCAGAAAGATCATCCAGAGGAAAAGAACGACTCCCAGGCGCAGACCGACGCTGCGTCCGGTTCCCGCGCTCCTCAGGAGCGAAGCCACTTGGCGTGCCTCCAGACATTGCGCCCGATCGCTTTCATGGTCTCCACATCCCGCACGCTGCCGAGCAGGCGCATTACCGGCGCCGGCCTCAGGTACCATTCGAAAAAGGCCCGCTTGGTCGCTTTGTCGATCTCTTCCGACGTCAGTTCGGGATACTGGACGATGGCGGAATAGTTCATGTCCAGGTCTTCCCACCGCTCGGAGAGCAGCCAGCCGTGTTCCCGCGCCAGGTCGTTGAACTCCGTGCCGGGATACGGCACCGCCACGTGGAACAGCGCCAGGTTGAGTGGCAGCCGCTTGGCCAGGTCGATTGTTTGACGAATCGTTTCTTTTGTCTCACCCGGCAGGCCGATAATGAAATATCCCCAGGCCTTGATCCCGAAGCGGTCCACCATATTGATGGCGGCTTCGATCTGCCCCACGGTGATCCCCTTCTTGGCCTGATCGAGGATCGCCTGGGAGCCGGATTCCAGGCCGAAGGCGATCTGCCAGCAGCCCGCCCGTTTCATCCAGGAAAGGATCTCGGCGTCAACATGGTCGACGCGGCTGTTGCATTGCCATTTGAGCGGCAGCCTGGCCTCGATGATGCGCCGGCAAAGCTCGATGACCTGTTTGCGGTTGACCGTGAACAGGTCCGCCAGGAAGACGACGTTGTCGACTCCGAGTTCGTGCAGCCAGATCAGCTCGTCCATGATGTCATCGACCGGCCGCAGCCGCACCCGGTTGCCCCAGAGCGCCATCTTGCGGCAATAGATACAGGGATACGGGCAGCCCCGCGAGGTGGTGACCATGGTGAACGGCCCGTCGATCATGGGCATGCGGTAATTCATCAGAGGGAGCAGGTCCTGCCGCGGCCGCGGCAGCTCGCCGAGGTCCTGCATCAACGGCCGCTCCGGAGTGATGACCACACCGTCCTCGCCGCGGTAGGCGATTCCCTTGACGTCCGTGGGAGTGCGGCCGGCCTCCAGTTCGCTCAGCAGCTCCACGATCGTCTCCTCCACCTCGCCGCGGATGATGTAATCCACACTGGGGAAGTCACCGACCGATTCGGGCATGATGCTGACGTGCGGCCCGATGGCGATGGTGGTGGCTCCCAGTTCCTTGGCCAGCTCAGCGACGCGCAGGTCGTTATAGATGATGCTTGATATCAGATAAGTGATCAGGTATCTGGGGTGCTTGGCCCGCAGCAGCTCTTCGAAGCGGGGCCATGACATCTTTTCGCCGATGCAGTCGACGACGTCGACGCTGAAGTCCTTTTCCACCGCCCCGGCGATGAACGCCAGCGACGTCTGCGGCCAGATCATGCCTTCACGGCTGGCCCGGCCGGCGCGACAGATGTCGCGGATGTAGATTTCGCCGTCAGGTGAGGGCGGATTGACGATCAGGACATCCACCGGGCTCATGATGTGCTCAGCCATTGCTCCCCGGTTCCTTCATGGTCAGAAAATCGCCGATCACCAGCGCGTCGATGCCGGTGCCCAGATAACAGTCGATGGCCTCAGCCGGCGTATTGACGATCGGCTGGCCGCGCACGTTGAACGATGTATTGAGCACCACGGGTACGCCGGTGTGCTTCTCAAACTCTTCAATCAGGCGGTAATAACGCTCGTTGGTCTTGCGGGAGACGGTCTGCACCCGGGCAGTGCCGTCCACGTGCGTGATCGCTTCCAGGTCGTGTTTGCGCTCGGGCAGCACGTGATACACCAGAATCATGTATGGGGAAGGGTGGTCGCTGTTAAAGCACTCACCGACCTTCTCCTCCAGCACCGATGGCGCGAACGGCCGGAAACCCTCGCGGTGCTTCACCCTCGCATTCAAAATGTCTTTCTTCTCCTCGGTGCGCGGGTCGGAGAGGATGCTGCGGTTGCCGAGCGCCCGGGGGCCGCATTCCATGCGCCCCTGGAACCAGGCGATGATCTTGTCGTCCACCAGCAGCCGGGCCGCCTCCACGGAAGCGTCGTCCAGCCGCCGGTAACTGACTCCCGAGGCCTTCAGCGCCTGCTCGATCTCGTTATTGGAATATTCAGGGCCCCAGTAGGCATGTTCCATGCGGTAATTGCGCCCACCGCCATTCGCCATATGCGTCAGCAGGCAGGCCCCCACGCTGGTGCCGGGGTCGTTGGCCGCCGGCTGGATAAAAACGTTCTCGAACGGCCCCTCCGCCAGGATCCGCCCGTTCATCACCGCGTTCAGCGACACGCCTCCGGCCAGGCAGAGGTTCTTGCTGCCGGTCTGGCGGTGCAGATACCGCACCAGGGCCATGGCCGCTTCCTCCGTTACCGCCTGCAGCGCAAAGGCGATGTCGGCGTGATGGTCTTCCACTTTGGATTCCGGCAGCCGGTCCGGCCCGAAGACCTGGCGGAATTTATCCGAGACCCAGTGGCCGCGTCCTTTGATCTGCCACTCGAAATATGACAGGTCGAGATGAAAGTCTCCGTTCTGCTCGTCGATGGCGATCACCTGGCGCATCTTGTCGACCAGGGCGGGAGTGCCGTATGAGGCGAGTCCCATGACTTTGCCCTCGCCGCTGGCGAACTTGAAGCCCAGGTATTCGGTGACGGCGCCGTAGAGCATCCCCAGCGAATCGGGGAAGGAGATCTCCTTGATGGCGTTGATATTCGTTCCCCGGCCGTGGCCCAGCCAGGTCGTCGTCCATTCTCCGGAGGCATCGATGCTCAGAATGGCGGCTTCCGCAAAAGGTGAGGGATAAAAAGCGCTCGCCGCGTGCGCCAGATGATGGTTGACGTAATGAAACTTCGCCTTGTCCGCGCGCGTCAGACCCAGCTCCCGCCACGCCTGCTGCTTCACGCGGAACATGGGGAAATAGCGGTCCTGCCGGCTGCGCACCAGTTGCAGCGACTTAGGCAGATTGCGGATCACGTACCAGGCCTGATGCGGCACGGAGATGTAAGGGTTCCAGTAATAACAGACATGGTCGAGCTCGGCGCCGGTGATGCCGGCAGCCTTCAGGCAGTACTGGATGGCATGGGAAGGAAAATCGCCGGTGTGCTTCTGCCGGGTGAAGCGCTCTTCCTCCACGCACGCGACCAGCTCGCCGTCTCTCATGATGGCGGCAGCCGCATCGTGCGCGAAGCAATTGAACGCAAGTGTGATCATCAGTTCTCCCGGCGCTTTGGCGGTAGACCCGTCGGGCCGACCGGAGTTAGCCGAAGTATAGCTGTTCGCTGCCGATCAGGTGCAGCGCCGCCTGAGCCTGGCCTTCGATGACGCCCTCCGCGGCTTCGAAGCCCATCATCATGGCGTGGTCCATGTTCACATAGGTGAACAGGCCCTGGCGCCCGCAGGTGATCAGGTTTTCGATGCCAGCCAGGTGCTTTTTCGTCTTCACCAGGTTGACGTCAAAATCCTTGAGATAGATGGGATAAGTGGTGCTGGCCCGCTCGGTCCAGTAGCCTTCCACACGGCTGCGGTCGGTCAGCCCGGCCGCCTCCAGATCGGCGATGCTGTGATCGTACAGCCAGTCGGCCGTCTGGTCCCAGAGTTCGTCGCCCTCGTCACAGCTGATCTCCAGCGTCAGAGAGGTACGGTTCCAGGGAGCCGACATCGGCGTAAAGTTGCGCATCTCCGAGATGCGGTTAAACAGCACGCTCTTATCGGCAAAATAGATCCAGTGATCGGTAGTCACCTTGTGCTGGTTCAGCATCACAAACAGGAACTTGGTGGCGCGGAAGCGCATCTTCGCGGCGGCATCGGCGACGTCAGCGGGGCAAGCCGGATCCAGCATGCGCACCAGGTCGTTGACCGGCAGGGTGGAGATGACAAAGTCGCCCTTTACCTCCGAGGCCTGATCCCCCGTCTTGATCACGACGCCCGCGGCCCTGCCGTCTTCCCCGGTCAGCACTTTTTCCACGCTGGTGCCCAGCATGATCCGGCCGCCGGCCTTCTCGGTCTCTTCCTGCAACCGCTCGCAGATCCGGCCGATCCCGTCCATGGGATAAAAGAACTCACTGACATATGGTGAGTGGGTGTATTCGTAAGGGTTGCGAAATCGGCGTTGTTCGTTAAAGAGACGGACAAAGGCGTCCCAGAGGCTTTCCACCGCGATCCGCTGCGCCGCCCAGCGCACGGACAACTGTGTCGGCGGCACCCCCCAGACCTTTTCCGTGTACGGCCCGAAGAAATAGTTGTACAGCTCGGCCCCGAAACGGCTCTTGCACCAGGTCTCAAAATTCTCGTCCTTGACCGGGAACAGCCGGCGGCGGGCCGCCGCGTTCAGGTAGCTGCCGGCGCACTTGAGCACCTGAGTGAAATCCATCACCGAGAAGATGTTCTCCGCTTTGAGCGGATACTGGAAATAGCGGTTGTCGAAATAGAAATGCGTGGTGCGGGAACGGCGGTCGAGCGCCCCCTCGAGCAGATCGGCCACCTCATCAACGAGATCGTCGTTGCGGGTATGCAAGCGGTGCGGCCCGTAATCGAAAATATAGCCGTCGCGTTTGAACGTCGTCGCCAGGCCGCCGATGAACGGGTTGCGGTCGATGACGGTGACCTGGTATCCCTGCCCGGAGAGTTTCCAGGCAGCAGAGAGGCCGGTGAGTCCGGCCCCGAGTATGACCACATGGGATTTCGTGTTCTTTTTCTGGCTCAAATTTCAGCCCCCTTACCGGCAATATCCCTTATAGTTTGCCTGAAAATCAGCGCCTGCGAAAGGCAATAAGTTCTTCATTGTCGGCAATTTTCTCCATTCCCAGATAGGTCGTGATGTAGCTTTCGAGCCGCACCAGCGATTCCGGGGTCAACATTGATGGGTAATGGAACCACGTTCCCTCGCTCAAAAGCAGCGGCGTCACCTTGTGCACCACGATAAACGCGGGCTGGTAACGGTCCTGGAAATGGGCGATGGCCGCCGGATCCCGGTCGAGGTCGGAGGCCTCCAGCTCCACCGGATCGGCCAGAAAATCCAGCACCGGAGTGTAGATGCCCTCATATATCTGCTCCTTGGGAGCCCGCGCCACCATGCCGCCGATCAGCGGCCGGTGATGGACCGGCTGGAACTGCTCCATCCAGGTCTCCTCCATGCCGGTCAGATCGCCGCCGCCCTCCCAGCCCAGGGGCAGGGAGATCACCGTGCCCGGGATGTCGCTCCGGGCGATCTCTTCATAAACTGCCGGCGGCACCCGTTCGGAGATAGGATGGAACGGTTTATATTCCACGAAGATGTCGAGCACGATCAGCAGCGCCAATACCGGCACGCCGATCCGCGCCCAGCCGCGCTCCCGCAGGGTGCCGATCAGCCCCGCGATTCCGAAGGCCGCAAGCACCACCACGCCAAGCATGATCATCTCCACGAAGCGCGCCGGCACCCGCACCGAATTGACCACGGGGATCTTGGCCAGCAGAACATAAGGCCCGGGCACCCGCGTGATGTTCCCATTGAACATCAGGTTTGGACCCAGCGAAAGCGATCCGAACAGCGCTACCGTCGCCACCCACAGCCAGGTGTCGCGGCGGCGGTAGTAGCGCACGGCGCCCACCACAGCCAGGCACACTGCCAGCCAGCCCATGAAGGTGACATCCGTCAGGGGGAAATTGTCAGCGATGGAGGCGAAATGGGTTCCCATGTAATGCGAATTTGCATGCGGGATGAAAAAAGAAATCGCATCGGCGGAGTAATTCACCGCCCAGGCGACCGGGAAGGTGAAATAATCTCCTTTCATCCCCTGCTCCCGGCTGGCCGCCAGCAGCATCGGCGAAAATAGCACCACAAATATGATTGCCGTTAAAAACAGGCCGGCGATCAGCAGACCCCAGCGGCGCAGGGCGGCTGTCAGGGCGGCCCGCTGCCGAAGTGATTCGAAGGGAAAATAAAAAGCTACGAACAGCACCGTGAAGATCATCTCGAAGACCGCGTAATACTCAGTGTCATATGCGGTCAGCGCCATCGCCGCACCCGCCAGGCAGAAATACTTCCAGGGCCGCGTCCCGGCCAGCAACGCCTTCCTGCCCTTGATCACCATCAATATATAGACCGGGATGAACATCGCCGCCAGCAGTTGCAGATGGCCGGTGTGGATCCAGCGGATGGAAACAAACGCGTAGAAAGCACCCGCCAGGAAAGCCGGCAGACGTTGCTCCACCAGCTGGTGGACCAGCCAGTACACCGTCAGCGCCGTGACCACGAACGTCAGTGTGAAAACAACGTTTAGCGCGATGATGATGCCAAACAGATACTGGAACGGCACGCTGACCAGCCCCAGCACTTTGGGAATGCTGTGGAACACCAGGCTGACGCCGTCCGGATAATAAAGGTACGTGGTATGTAACGGGCTCTGATGGAGATCGAAGATCGAATACTTCATCCACCAGAGGTTCCAGTAAGACATGGCGCCGTCTTCAAAGCCGGACATCGTCGAAGTGCGGAACAGCGCCAGCAGCGGGTAAGTCAGCACGAGGAAGACCGCCAGATAGGCCAGCGTCAGCGTCACGCAGCGCCGCGCCCGGGTCTTCATGGGATGCAGGATCAGATCCTTCAAGGGTTATTTTCCATAACCACCGGGATGGCGGCTGTGCCATGACCAGGCGCTGGCGACGATATCATCCAGCTCGGGATGCCGCCGTTGCCAGCCCAGCTCGGCGGTGATCTTGCCGGAGCTGGCTACCAGCACCGCGGGGTCCCCCGGCCGCCGGCCGCTTTCCTTAACGCCGACCAGCCGGCCGCTCACCCGCTGCGCCGACTCGATGACTTCCCGCACGGAATAGCCCCGGCCGTTACCGAGATTAAAATGCACGCTGGTGTCTACCAGGCTCTCGAGCGCCAGCACGTGCGCCGCCGCCAGGTCTTCGATATGGATGTAATCCCGCACGCAGGTGCCATCCGGCGTGGGGTAATCGGTGCCATAGATCTCCACGAACTCCCGCTGGCCGAGCGCGGCCTGCAGCACCAGGGGGATGAGATGGGTCTCCGGGTCATGGTCTTCACCTTTTTCCCGGGAAGCGCCGGCGGCATTGAAGTAGCGCAGCGCCACATGCTTGATGCCGTAGACGGTTTCATACCAGTCAAGCATTTTCTCGAACATCAATTTGGAATCGCCGTAGGCGTTGGTCGGGCTCTGGGGATGATCCTCGCCGATCGTGTCGGTCACTGGATCGCCGTAGACGGCGCAGGAGGACGAAAACAGGATCTTGCCAACGCCCGCGGCGGCCATCGCTTCCAGCATCTCGACCGGCCGGCAGGTGTTATTGCGAAAATACTTCCCCGGATCGACCATGGACTCGCCGGCGGCCAGGAATCCGGCCATGTGCACGACCGCTTCGGCGCCAGTTTCCTGGAAGGTCTCCAGCATCAGGCTGTAGTCCCCCACATCGCCGAGCACAAACCGGGCTGCGGGGTTTACCGCTTCGCGGTGGCCCATCACCAGGTTGTCATAGACGGTGACTTCATGACCCGCCGCCAGGCAGAAATCTGTGAGGACGCTGCCGATATAGCCGGCGCCGCCTGTGATCAGGATTCTCATGCTACCAATCATAATATGAGATACAGCGAAATGTGTCCAAACGCTACTTGCCGAGCCTGATATCGGGCAGCTTGGGCAGCGTCTCGGCGCTCGAAGTCGGATGGATCGCGGCGCCACCGCGCCGCTCCTGCCATATCGCATTCAGCTCCGCGCCCAACAGAAATATCATGGCGCTGATCCAGATCCAGGTCATCAACACGATGACCGTCGCCAGGCTGCCGTAGATCCGGTCGTAAGAGCCGTAGTTGTTGACGAAGTAGCCAAAAACTCTGGTGCTCAGCAGCCAGGCCGCGGCGCCGAAGATCGTCCCCGGGCACAGCCAGCGCCAGCGCGGGCCGCCGTTGGGCGCGAATCTGAAGGTGGTCTCGATGCCCAGCGCCGCCAGGGCAACGGTCGCCGGCCAGCGGAACAGGTTCAACAGCAGTGACGTCCTGCCGGATAACCAGTGGTTTTCTGACAGGGTGTCCATGATCGATGGCGTTAGCAGTATCAGCGTGAAGACCACGAATATCAATACCGCGGCGATCGAGCTCATGATCAGCGCCCGCAGCCTCACCCGCACCCAGGGCCGGGTCTCTTTCAGCCCATATATATGATTGAGGGAAGAGATCAGCCCGGCGTAGCCATTGGTCATCACGTACAGGGTGCCGAGCAGGCTGAGCGCGAAGATCCAGCCCCGGCCTTCGCTAAATGTGCGGTCAAGCGTGGTCTGGATCAGACTGTGCGCCTCACTGGAACCCTGTTTCTGGAATCTGTCCGTCAGCCGCTGACTGATATTCTCGATGGGAAGGAAAGTCATGGTCGCCACAATGAAGATGAGCGTGCTGGGAACAACCAGGAAAAAGTTATAGGCGATCATCGCCGCCAGGCCGGTGCAGCCATCGGCCCGGGAGCGCATGACGAAATCGACCAGCGACTTTAAGTACCTTTTATCCAACTTCATGGATCGCATTTATTAGTATTTTCATATAGTCAGATTTGTAAATGTTTCTGCTCATCGGCATCGCCTTTCCCTATGCGGTCGATCCCTTCGTCGAGTGGGACCCTGACCGCAAGCTGCTGTTCCGGCTGACCTGCATCGCCGCCGGTCTGGCAGTCGGCTCCTGCTGTTACTACCTGGTCAAAGTTACGCTCTATCAACGCAACCTCCTGCTCGCCCACGCCAAGAAGGAATGGGAAACGAGCTTTGATGCCCTTACGGAGGGGGTAGTTGTAGTGGACGCAGACGGCATCGTGACCCGGGCAAACAGATCATTTGCGGGAATGTTCGGCACGATGACCCGGGATCTGATCGGCAAGCCCGCGGCCGATCTGGCCCGCCAGCGCGGCTGGGGAGATTGCCTGCTGGAAAAAGCGCTGCACACAGGCGAGAGTCAGAGCGGCGAGGGCGCGGCGGACGGCCGGACATTGATACAGACCGCCGAACCCATCTTTGAAGCCGAGGGCAGGGTGATCGGGTGCGTCGGCGTACTGCGCGACATGACGGAAGACCGGCATCTGCGCCAGGAGTTGATCCAATCAGCAAAGATGGCGGCGGTCGGCCGGTTAGTGGCGGGAGCGGCCCACGAGCTTAACAATCCTTTGACGGGTGTGGTGGCCATGTCCCAGCTGCTGCTTTCACATGATCTGGATCAGAGCATGCGGCGCGACCTGGAAAAGATCTTCCAGGAGGGAAAAAGAGCGGCGGATACTGTCACGCATCTGCTCTCGTTCATCCAGGAATCAAAGTCAGAGATGCGCGAGCTGGATATCAATCGGGTCCTGGCTGACGTTCTGACGGTGAGGTCAGCCAACCTGGAAAGAAGCGCAGTGACGCTGGAGCGCCGTTTCTCCATGACCCTCATGCCCGCCTTTGGCGACCGGGTGCAGCTATCCCGTCTGTTTGCGAATCTGATCGATAATGCCGAGCAAGCCATCGCCAGCAATGGCGGCGGCCTCCTCGTAATTACCACCGAGTCCTCACCGGGATATTTGCGGGTGCACTTTGCCGATGACGGGCCCGGTATCGCACCGGAAGTGAAAGAGCAGGTTTTTGACCCCTTCTTCACCACCAAGGGCATCGGCCAGGGAGCCGGCCTGGGCCTCAGCGTCTGCTTTGGCATCGCCCAGGAGCATGGCGGGCATATCAGGCTGGAAGAGGGCACAGTCCGCGGCGCCCATTTTGTAGTGGAACTCCCCGTGGCCCAAGCGGCAGCCGCCTGACCGTAAAAAATAGGCGGGCCCGAAGGGCCCGCCTATGACTGCTTTTATCGCGCTGACAAACCGCGCTGGTTGTTTCTGTGAGTTACGGCAGGACCGTCCCCAGCGTCTCGTTGAAGTAACCATTCCACAAGACCCGCTGCGAGGCCATGACCGTGCCGCCTGTCGAAGTCACCTCGACCGGCCCGTCCATCAGACCGGGGTATTCGGGAGCAACGTAGGTTCCCGGCAGCAGGTCGCCCTCGGACTGCGTGACACCAGCCACCGTTACCACATAGTGGACTGTCGCCGAATTGCTCGGGTTTGCCACCAGTATCCAGTTGCGGACGCCGGTCGACTGACCGTCGTACCAGGTCCAGTGGTAATCACTGGCCAGGCCCGCGGTCGGGCTGCCCGGGACCTCTTCGAACGACGGGCCCCAGGTGGCGCGCTGGGAGGCGATGATGCTGCCGCCGGTCGCCGTTACCTGCACCGGTCCATCCTTGACACCCGCGAACTCCGCGCCGATCGACTCGCCAGCAGCGATGTCGAAGTACTGCTCGCCGGTCGCCGAGTTGGTCATAAGATTGCCGGCGATGGTGACCGTGGTGCGTACCGTCGAGCCGCCGGGGTTGGACATGAGCACCCAGTCCCTGCCCGGACCAGTCGAATCGTACCAGGTCCACAGGTAGTCTGTAGTCAGTTCACTGTCGGGGATGCCGGGCACCTCGTTGAAGGCCGTGCCGCCGTTGGAAAGCACCCGCTGGGACGCGATCACATTGCGGGCATCCGCGGGCCAGCTACCGCTCGCCAGGTAGGCCTTCACCTCGACGGGGCCACCGATCACATCCGGGAATTCCGGCGCGACCTCATCACCGGGGGTGATGTCGAAGTACTGGTTTCCAGTGGCGGCATCGGTCATCAGTGCGCCGGCGATCCTGATCTCGGCCCGCACGGTGTCACCGCCGGGGTTGGCGATCAGGACCCAGTCGCGGTAACCCGGGCTCTGCTCGTCGTACCAGGTCCACCAGAAGTGATCCGAGAGGTCGTTCTCGTTGATGGCGAGCACCTCTTCCAGGGAATTGCCGCCCTTGGGCCACAGTGTCCGCTGGCTGAGAATCGTGTTCGCGCCGGTAGTCGAAGTCGCCTTCACCGGACCATCCATCAGGTTGTCGTACATATTCGACATGATCATTCCCGGAGCTACCAGGCCGCTGTCAGCGCAGTACTGCGGCGTTCCGGCGACCGCCAGATCCATGTAGACGTTGCCGGTGGCGGAGTTCGGATTAGCCGCCAGGATCCAGTTGTCGGCATTGATGTTGTCGTACCAGCTCCAGTAGTAGTTCTGCTGCGTCAGCGAAAACGAGCCACTGGTATCGGTTGTCTCAAAGCCATTCATGTCTCGGGCGTAGACCGAGAAAGTATGGGCGCCGAGGCTGATCGTCGCCGGGCAGCTGATGCTGGTAGCCGCGCTGGTGCAGCCCGTCGCCAGCGGTGTGCCTGAGCCATCCAGATAGATGGCGGAAGCCGCGGTATCGATGCCGGTGCCGCCGTCGCTCAGATCAGCGGAGATCGTCACCGAGGTGGAACCGACGGCGCCGCTCGGCAACAGGTTGGTGATGCTCGGCGGCACCGTATCGACGTTCAGCGTGCGGCTGGTAGAGCCGGTGTTGCCGAACAGGTCGCTCTCGGTGACCGTGAACACATGGGTGCCCTGGGTCATGCCCGTCACAGACGGACAGCT
>Ga0172371_10011233_pt1 | contig 11966 bp, 9 predicted proteins | sample Lak12m_FD_114543 | JGI IMG/M metagenome (GOLD analysis project Ga0172371, IMG submission 114543) | Freshwater microbial communities from Kabuno Bay, South-Kivu, Congo - kab_022012_12m | ecosystem: Environmental > Aquatic > Freshwater > Lake | place: Democratic Republic of the Congo: South-Kivu...
AGGAAATACGGGGATCGTTCGAGATGCGATTGCGTGCCGAAGGTCACCCGCGCACCTTCCAAATATCTCACGGAGTACTGCAACGGCCAGAAACACGTTTCGACACGGTCGCAGCCGCCGCAGAGTTCCGCGCGCCCGAGAAGGGACAACGCGTTCCTCTCGTAGATCTTCCACCGCCTGTCCAGCTCCTTCCCGCAGTCCCCCGATGGGCGCGGCCTCAGGACCACCACCTTAAGGCCATCGGGGGGTTGACGCACCATCTCCCGTTCGCTCTGGACCTCTCGCGTTGGAGAGAGGGCGACGATGAGGCTATAACGCCCCACCGCCGCCCGAATCACGGAGTCCACCGCGAAACTTTTCCCCGCTCCGATCGGCGCGGAGACAAGAAATTTCCCGCCGAGCTCGTCGAGGCGGCCCAGTAATGCAGCGCCGTCAAGCTTCGCTCGGAGGAGCTGGAGCCCCGCTGCGTGGTCAGGCAGCGTCAACCTTGATTCCCTTGAGCTCGAGCTTCCGCGAGATGCTGGGCAGCGCGGCCATCGTCGCGTTGTCGATCTTCGGGAAGACCGACGTGAGGTCGATCTCGCCCGACTCGAACTTCTTGAGGAACTCGCTGATCTCGTCGGCGCCGTCGCGGGCGTCTTCCGGCAACGCGGCGGAGGTCACGACGTACTTCTGGTTGTCGGCCCGGTTGATGAAAATCGCCACCCGTTCGCCCCTAATGGTTTCCCGGTGGAGCTGCGGGAGCAGGGAGTGTGGCGACTTGCTGGACGGCACCGGCAGCACGCGGACGCGGCCTTCGGTCGGGTCGTAGACCGGGAACAAGAATCGGCTAATTATGGAAATGCCGGCCATGCAGGCCGGGCACCCCGACCCATTGCACAAGGTATAACCGTTGAACTCGGGGCCTTTCATGAAGTGCAGGTCAACCTGATCGGCGCACTGCGTGAACGGAACCACGACGACTTCGTCCGAGCCGACGCGGATGCAGTCGAGCATGCTTGGCGCCTCGGTTGAGAGAGTCGCAAAAATATTTTCCACAAAAGGCATTTGGTTTCTCCTTCAAAATTTTTTATTTGGCGGGACTCTGACTTCGAACCCCGCCGGGGGTTAGGTTACGGGTTGACTATCCGATGCAATTACGACAAAATAAAAAAAGCATTCACCTGATTTACGGTGCTGACGTGTGGCACGAATGCTATCGGCATGTGCCCCGCTTGGTTACCGCTTCCGTCGTCGGTGGTGTGCTATCAGGTCCACCTGCGATCGCCATTGCCGAGTAGAGAGAGGCATGGGATCTTTTTTTTTCGGTTCATTTGGAACCACCCCCTTTCTATCGAAAGATTTTTTGCTCCGAACGCGTACAGCGACGGCATTACGGCCCGACGTGGCCATCGTCGGGGATTGAGCGGATTCGGTGTCTGGCCGAACCCGCTCGGGCAAGAACGCGACGCTCCTGAAAACCGAACTGATTTGCCGACCCCCCCCTGCCGGCATGTTGACGTCAATCATCCTACCAGCTCACCCCGGCAGTATCAATGCATAATATCCTTTAATTATAATTAGTTAGGCTTTTATGTGTTGAGATATGGTTGGCCTTGACGCCAAAGGCCAATATCGGTTAGCATAAAAGCACATTTACGGTGAAAGGCGGTATCGGAGATGGGTCCGGCGATCGAGAAGCGGGGGAAAAGGCTCAAGCGGATGGTGGCCGAGAAGCTCCTGGCCGACGTCGTTTCCGGTAAGAAATGGCCGTATGTGAAAAAAACCTACGGGGTTTCCTGGAAGACCTACAAGAGGTACCTGGGACTTGCGCAGAGGGGTGGAACCATAGCGAGGCTGGGCAGGAGGTCGTCAAGAGCGATGCGGGGATTCCCGTTGCAGGTCTTCACCGAAGTCGCTCGGGTCCTTTGCGTTCCGGCGGAAAACCTGGTCACGTTCCTCGACACGATCTTTCCGGGAATGGACACAGCGAAGCATTGGTCGGGGTCCAAGGTCCAGCGGAATGCGATCGCGGGGCATCGCTCTGCCTCCAAATCGAGGTACCGGCAGATGGTCCGTGAGATCTTCGGCGCCCCATATCGCAGGCGTAAATGCATGGATGAGAGGGTATGGGCCAAAGCGTGCGAAACGGCCAAACAGACAATCCTTCACTGGGCACCTGGGAACATCGGGGTGCATGCCGTCGAGGTGCAGTGGCAACCGAAGGGACCGAAAGGAACGCCTCCCGAGAAGATGATGGTCGGGGTGGCCGTCGACAGGGGCCTGTACGCGGACCGGTACTTCTCGATATTCCAGATTGGAAAGGAACTTGACGATGCTGCCGTGGCGAATGGCGTCAGGACCCTGTTGGATTGGATGCGGGATGAGGGGCACCCGGTCGGACAGATCATGCTCGTGTCCGACGCCGAAAAGGGAGGTAACCCAACAGCGATCGTGGACAGGAAGGCGTTCAAAGCCGCTTTAGGACATACGGTGACGGTGCAAGTCGACAGGTTGCGTAGTACCGGCGCCGGTCCGATCGCGATCGAGGGTAAGTACTTCACAGCGGACGATGCTTTCGAGGCAATCAGGGGAAAGATCGAAGAGAAAATGAACCCTCCGTCCAAAGAGAAATTGTCAGAGGCATCCACAGGAGACGCCCAGATTGAGCCTGCGCAGGCCGACGAAGCCATCGGCTTGCAGGAAGGAGAGGTCAATCATGCAGGGGAGAATGGAAGTGGTGCAAACTGGAAAGAGGGGAAGGTGATTCTTCTGCCGAAGGTGAGGCGCGAACTGCACGCGACGCTAAAAGCCCACGCCGACCGGGAAGGGGTGAGCATAAAGGGTGTCCTAGAAAAATGCATAGAGCAGTACCGTCCCCCGAAAAACCAAAAGGGGGATAGAAAGAAAACCGCCCGATCGCGGATGGCCGGGCACCTTCGGTAGTCCTGCTGCCCTACAGCAAGCTTACGGTCGTCCCCTCTCGCCGGAACAGCTTCGGGTAGTTCTTCGTACGGCCATGGACCTGGAAGTCCGTGATCTTGGTCCCGTCCTTCTTCGAGTACAGCCCGCGACGGTTCAGCTCGGCGGCGATCTCCCGGGTGCTCATTGGTCGTCCGGCACCTTCCAGCACGATCTTGATCGCCTCGTGCAACGTCATCGAGGCCTTCCGGGCTCGACGAGTTCCGCGAACAGCTCCTCCAGCTTGTCCCTGAACTTCTGCAGCTGGTCGGGGCTGGTGCCGAACTTGAACTTGTGATCCGGGTCCGAGCAGGAGATCGTCAGGCTGTGCTTGCCCGCTCTGTAGACCGACAGGGGGATGTATACCGTCTTTCCTGCACCGTCCTTTGAAACCTCGATCTTGTTTGTCTTCAAGGGTGCTCCCCCGTTCCGTCGTGTGCCGGCATCTCGTCCCACGTGCGGTTTTCGAGGAGGCGGCCGGCCTTCTTCTTCCTTGTGCCGCCCCATTGCTTGAAGAAGAAGGGGACGCCGGCGCGGACGCACTGGTCGCGGACGTCCATGACCCAGGCCGGATCCATGGGGGGCGCGCCCGGGCCGGACTCGCCCCCGAGGATCACCCAGTCGATGCCCTGGAAATCGCCTTCAAAGTCACCGTTTCCAAGCGTCGATTTTCATGACAACATCCTTCATCGTCCGACATCTGGATTCTTCGACCAGTTCCACCTCGCCGAGCATGCAAGGGCTTCCTGAGAGCAATTTCCCAACAGCGGTGCCATCGACGAGAGTGACGTCGAGGTCTTTTGCCCTCTTCCGAGCTTTTTCTGTGAAACTCCCGTTCGTGACGACGACGGTCTCTAGCGCGAACATCGTCTCCGCAAAGTAGCGAGCCCTGTATCCGTCGAATGCGGAGAGGACTTCATCCAATACTTCGTCCTCTACCTCATATGCGTGAGACGAATGCTTGCACTGGATTAGCCGGACGCAGTTCCCTTGCCGCGCCAAGACGTCAATACCCTGATCTCCCGAATACGGCGTGACGATCGCTTCCCATCCCTTCTTTCTCTCCAGGAGGGCGACCAGGGACTCGAAACGGTCTCCATTGAGTATGCAGACTTCGTTCATCCCCAAACTGGAGGAGGGCTCCGGGGTCCTTTCCTTACCCAACATGTCAGACAAGAGTTCCTCGCGGAGATCATCCTCGTCCGGAATCGGCATGAGGAAGTCCTTCGCCAGGTTCCTTCTCCTAACGAGCAACGCATCCAGTTTCTCGTCGAAGGTCTTGAACTCTCCCCTCGGGTCTTTGGCGATTGGATAGTAGACGTGGACGTCCTTGTCCTGCCCGATCCGGTAGACCCGGTCTGTGGCCTGTGCTTCTTTCGCGGGGTTCCACCAACGGCCGTAGTGGATTACATGGTTCGCTTCCGTCAGCGTCAGACCGTACCCAGCAACATCCGGCGAGAGCACGATCACATTGAACCCGGAATGGGTTTTGAATTTCTCGATAATCCCTTTCCGGGTGTCGGCACCTGACTTCGTCTCCGTGTTCCTCTTCGTCCCACCATTGACGATCGGCACATGCTCGAGCCCGAAAGCATCCCGGATGGTCTGAGCGAGAACCTGTTGCATCACTAGGCTTCTGGTGAAGATGAGAACCTTCTCGTTCTTGGCACGGATGCCCGAAACCGTCTCGATCACGGCGCTCAATTTGGGGCAAGTGTCGATGATCTCTTTGGAAGACATGCGAAGCACTCCGTCCCTCGCCCTGACGAGTTCGGGATGCTGGTAGAGGTACATCATGTTGTGGATCATTGACAGCGGCGAAACATCCCCTGGGGTCCGCATTCGCACGATGAAGTCCTCGTGCATCTCGCGTTGTAGTTCCGACAGGAGGCATTCGATGACGTGCTCGTGTTTTTTCGGCAGGTCGCCGAGCAGAGCTTTCTCCCGCCTCTTGATGTATGAGTCTTTCTTCTGGAACCTGAGACGGTCCTTGAGTTCGCCGAGGACCACCGCGTGTCCGGCATCTTCGTCGCTGAGAGGCTTTTCGTACTTGGTAGAGAAGTCTGTTTTGCTTCCGAGCAAAGATCCTGGTTGGAGGAAGTCGAAGATGTTCCATAGGTCCAGCAGTTTGGTTTCCACGGGGGTACCAGTGCAGGCGATCCGGTATCCCGGGTCCAAACTTTTAAGCGCATGGGAGACCTTGCTGCTGGGGGTCTTGTACTCCTGCGCCTCGTCGGTCACGACGGCGGTCCACTTGATCCTGGCGAGCGAGTGCTGGTAGTTCACGACCGTCTCATAATTGGTGAAAACGACTTGATGTTGCCTGATTCGGTCAAGATCGAGGACCGGTTCGCCAACCACGGTCTCCCGGCCTGCCGTTCCGCTTTTTCGTAATTTCTTCAACTCGTCGCCGTGGAGGACGAGATACGGCTGAAACACAACCCCCCCGTGCTCGAAGAACTTCTCCATGTCTCGGAGCCAAGTCCTGTCCTCGAGAAGGATGACCGGGATCACTATGAGAATGGGATTCCAAGGCGGCTTTTCAGCTGACGTCTTGTCCGGCGACAGGTCGCCCCGTTCAATAACCCACGCGAGAAAAGCGAGAATCTGGAGCGTCTTCCCGAGCCCCATGTCATCTGCGAGGAGACACCCGCGCCGTCCTTTTTCGGAGAGAGCGTAGTTCAGTTCCAGCCAAGCGATACCTTCCCACTGGTGGTCCTTCAGAATCGAGGGATTGATGAAGGACTTGGGGATCGCCTTCCCGAAAGCGGCCAGCGCACCGCCCGCGTCCTGCTCGACGTAATCCACCTCGTCCTCGTTTCGATAGATGAGGAGGTATCTGCCGCCCTTCTCTTCGGGGGAAGGTTGCACCCCCCCTCCAGGCTTGGTGATGCGCTTACTGAGTTGCTCCATCCCTGAGATGAAGTCTTGGTCGATCGTTATCGTGACGCCGTGGAATTCCGTGACGGACTTCCCATCGGATTGGGCTATCCGCATCTGCTGGAAGAGCTCCTTGAACTCCGCAGGTGTCTTGAACTCAAGCCGCTCCCGCCTACCGTCCATGTACTGGCATTCGATACCGATCGCAGGAGGTTTCTCGTCACTCCCCCCGGGGGGGTCGAACACCCCAGTGGTCCCGATGTATGGTCTCGAAACGAACGGGAACTTCCCGATGCTCTCGACACGGGGGCCAAGTTCCTCGAGGTTGACGACCTCCGCCACACCGTCGAAGACGGCAGCTGGATTCGACAAGACTTGGGATTTTTCGGCGCCGAACACGTGTCGTATCTTCTGCATCCGGCGAAAGGCTTCCTTCTGCCGGTCTCCCAAAACAACGCGGACCCGCCCCTTGTCGGGATGATCCATGGAGTAGATGTCACTCACACCCTCGTTACGTAGAAACATCCGCTTCAGCGACTCCGGGTCAACCCCGTCGACCCTCGGGACCAGGGAGATGCGTCCGTTGGCATCCGCTTCGATACCAACCCCGATATCGGACGGAACGACGACCCTTTCCTCGACGATATACCGGTCGAGTTGGGCTCCGACCTCCTCGGCGATATCTTTGATCTCTGAAAACCGAATCCAAGCCCCCACGCCGGCTTCGTTCAACCCGGCGACCGCGTTCGCCGTGTCGATGGCGCGCAGGAGCGAGTACATCGAATGGTCCATCCGGTAAGCCTTCCCGGACCAAGAGGCGAAAGCCCCGAAACGCTGCGGATCGATCTGCCTGTCGCCAACGTGGAAGCGATAGGCGTAGCGAAAATCAGGGAGCCCCAGGGACCCGGTGGAGTGCACTTCCAGTAAGAACGGGGCCCACGGAGCGAGCTCCTCCATTGCTCTGATTCCTTCCCGTTCCAGAGAGTGGAGGTTATCGTATGTGATCAGGAGAGAACGGGGCCGTTCCATGATCGCTCGGTCGAGTTCGATTATCTGGGGGATGAGGATCGGGAGGGATCTTCCAAGCGCTAATTTGGATTCGGACGCGACTGCAACGAACGAAGCGTTGTCGGTCAGGTCGATGCTGTCAGAAACGATCCGTAGACCATCTTCATACGCTAGGACATGGATCCCTGGAAGTGGTGACGGAAGAGGGAGGAAATCCATGGGTTTCATCGTTTCGGCCTGATTCCCAGCCTGGCCAATGTGCTCGACAATTTAAACTGCCAATTGGAGATATGGGGGATTCTCTCCACGCACAAGTCCCGATTCTTCAGCCCTGCCTCGGTGAACGGTTTGGTGCTCCAGAATTCCTTGGCCTGTTGCGGGCAATGTGCCATATGGTAGAGATAGCAGGCTCCGACCCGGCTATACTCGATGGCGAGGACGGGCCCGAAATCGAGCATGAACGCGCTGTTCCTCTCTTGTCCGCTGATTCTTCCGTAACCCTCTATCTGCCCCTGATGCCGCCTGAAAATCGGGGTAAGCCTCGCGTTGTCGTCGCTCCCCAGCAGGCACCGGGTCCTCGTGAAGCACTTCACGTAATTGAGCCAGAAGTCTTTCCGCCCCTGCCGGTCCCCGCCCGGCGGCATGATGTTGTCGAAGAAGAAAATGATGTCCGCCTTCGACAACCATTCGATTACGGTCGCTTTTGCTCTCTCGTCAACGCCAGCCCATCTGACACCGTTATGGCTCAGGCGAGGGTCTCCGAGCATCCTGCTGCGGATGACAAAATCGCGGACCATGTCGATCAGATTTGGATTCTGAGCCAAGCACTTATGCAGAATTAAGCGCCCCACGCCGTTCTTGAACGTCTTGGGAGACAGGTCGCTGTGAGGGAACAGAACTGTTTGGAGATAGTTGATCTTCTCCGAAAGGATGTGCAGGTCTCCCGTGTCGGAGAGATTCTCCAGAACGACTTTCACACACGCGTCGATGACGGCCTGATGGAACTCAGTCTGCACGAAGACGTTCCTGTCCTTGAAGGAGGCGTTGATGTCCTTCATGTCATCAACGATCAACCTGGCAAACCCCCCCGGCGCATCTTCACCGGCGAGTTCCCCCGGAATCTTCTTCCAAGCGTTGATCCACGTATTCGTCCCTGAATAGGTCGTGATCAGATATCTAAGATGGTCCAGCGACTCCGATTCGCGGTGGGCCTTGGTCCATCGGGCGTGGAACGAATACACCAAACCCCTGATGCTCTTGGGATTCATCTCAGGACTGGTCTTCTTCAGGTGCCGAAGGAACTCGGTGGTCGACGCGACATCCGGCTCCCAGCACAACTGACGGATCGCGGATCCCTCGGGCGCGGGGCCAGCGCCCCGGAGATAATCGTTCCATTCCCGAATGAAGATTTCTGGAGTGCGTCTTGGTTGCTTCTCGCGGTGGGAATCGAGGGACTCGGCCATGAGACGAATCTTCGCTAAACGCTCATCGATCGGTACATCGATAAGATGGTTCAGATCGAAATTGAGGGTGGAGATCGCCCCCTTTAGATCGCGATGGAGGTTCTCGACCCACTCCGGAAGGTCGCTCACGGGGTCGTTCCAGTCTTCACATGCTCGACGAATTCCTTCCCCATCTGCTCGAAGGAGCGGATTCGAATCTTGAACACGACGCGACGGCTTCTCGACATGTCAACCTCGTTGTCTACCAGATAAGGCTCCACGCTCCCGCGGCCCGTCGCCGACAGCAGATTAAGGAATTTACTGCGGGAATCCGGGGTATCCTCTAGCGCCTCGAGACTCTTGGTGACGACCGCCATGGAACGTCTCTGGCTCAATGGGAGGTTGACGGAGTCCGGACCTGTCGAATCCGTGTGCCCCTCTACGATGATGGAGTTGATGTTCTCGTCAAATTTCAGGACGGCCTTTGACAACGACGGGATGAAGGACCGCAGGAAGACAAGCCCGTTTGGCGGAATCTGGTCTTGGTTCACAGCGAAGTCGAGCAACCCTTCTGGTACGAGAATTACAAGGGAGAGCGGGTCTTTGGGATCCGCCTTGACCTCGACGCCATCCTGCTTGATGTACCTTTCGAGTTCCTTCTCCAAATCCATCAGAATCTGGCTCCGCACTCCTTTACCCTGTTCGCGTGCGTCGTTCCATGTGGCGCAGAACATGAGGATGAAGATGACAGCCAGGGACGTCATAAGGTCCGTCAGGGAACTCTGGAGCCCTGACTCCTGCGGTGTAGAGGCCATCTATGCGCGTCCCCCCGGGGGTCTGCCGACTCTTCCGAGGACGTCGCCCAGATCGGATATGCTCGACTCTAGTTCGGCGACCGCTCCGGAGATCTTCCCGGCCATGGTCGACATGTGGTCGTTGCTGACGGTCACCAATCCCTCGAAGTGGTTCTTGGTCGTCTCCGAGTAGTTTTTGAGGTGCTGCGTCACACTTTCGAGAACCCTCTGTGATGCCTTCTCGACCGCCTCGAACACCCGCTGATAGCGTTCCATCGATTTCTGGATTTCCGTCCAGGTATTGTGGTAGGACTCGGCCGTTTCCTCAAGTTTCGCGACCTGACCGGAGGACAGCGCTGCCGTCTGCCGGATCGTCTCTTGTGTGGCCTTCACGAGGTCAACCGTTTCTCTGGCAGTGGAAGCCGCAATGGAGAAATCGCCGGCAACGCGTTGCATGTCGGTGATGGCTTTCTGATACCGGGTCAATACGTCGAGGAGACTAGCCATGGAGTTGTCGAGCATCGACTTGAACCGATCTGTCTGATCGACATGTCCCTGAATCCGGTCCAGAAGCGCCGCCAGCGTCCGGTTGCTCTGCTCCGTCCATTCTCCTGCCTTTCCGATTACCTGCGAAGCGGTCTCCTGCGCCAACCCGGCACTTTCCAGGACGACGGAGGACATCTTCTCGCTCAGTTCGTTGACCTTCGAGGAAAGCGTGTCGGTGGCGTGGAGAAGCGCCGCAGACATCTGGCTGGAGGATGCCCCGCTGGTCTCCCGAAGTTGGACCATCAACTCCTTCAGGGTGTTCGTGATGTCCTCGACCTGTCGACGGCCAAGGGCAAACTGCTCTTGGGTGGATGCCTTCGCCATTTCCACCAAGCTTGCGATGGCATTCTGCGTTCCCTCGAACTGGACGTTCATCTGGCTGATGAGACCGGCGGATTGCGAAAGGGTCTTACCGATCTTATCGAACTCGGTCATGGCGTTGCCGGACAGGGAGTCGGAGAAGGTTTTCCCTATTTCCTCCAATGACGCCGTCATGGACCGCTCGACTTGGGTGAGGAGGTCCTTGACCTGATCGGCCATCGACTGGGACTTGTTCGATTCGGATGCACGGAGGAACCGGTCGAGGCTTTCTATGGCCTCCACCATCCTCTCAAGGGTCGGCTCCATGCTCGCGCTGAAACTCTCCTGCAAGCGGGTCGACAGGTCAGCGTTGAAATGCCGGAACGCATTGGACTGCTCGACCATGGTGTTCCGCATGTCCGCCAAAATTTGGGGGGAGTTCAATCGGGGAATGACTCGGTCGATCGCGTTAACAAGATCCGCCCGGGATCTTTCGTACCCATGGGACACGAGTTTTTCGAAGAACATGTAGAAGGAGGCCGACAGCAACGCGGCGATGGACGATATGAACTTCCCGGAGAGACCGCTGATGAGTTGGTCGATCCCCGTGAACTGCCTCGTGACTGGATCCTTGCTCACCCCTTTCAGGGCCAAGAGAATCGCGATGAATGTGACCAGCAACCCGATGCCGGTGAAGATGCCCGGAACGGCTTGATAAAACCCCTTGTTGATCCGTGAATCGAAATCCGAGTTCTCTCCGAACGCACGCGATGCGCTTTCAGAGGCGAGATACATGTCTTCCCCATTGACGTTGAACTGCCGTGTCAACGTTGCCCTGAAATCCAGCCAAGATGGTTGATGGGTAGGATGTCCGGTGAACATTTTGTCCAATGTTTCGAGCATCGCTACCGTGAGCCCATCCCCTGGCATCCTCGAGATGCTCGTGCCGAACTGCGCCACCGCGGCGGCAATATCCTTATTGGTGGATTTCCCGCGTGCATAATCTCGTCGCATTCTCATGAAGCATGTGGCGACCGACACGATGATGAAGATTGCCATCATCCACGTGAACGCCGGAGCTTTGATTCCCAAGAAAGCGACTTCCGACATCAAGTTTTGCGTACCCATCCAACCTCCAGAATCGACTAAACGCTCATTGAGGACCGGAATTGAAAAATGACCCACTTGAGGCCGTTATCGGTTTACAAGCGCAACTCATCCTCAAAGGCCATAACCTACTTTTTCATCCTTTATTTCAGCATCCTGACGGGTCAAGATTTTGCGTCGATCTGGGTCAACTTCGGATGTCGATTCACAGACGAGGTTGATGATCTGCCCGAGGTGCTGCTTGTCGAGTCCTGGGCGGGCGTAGTCCTTGGGGAGTACGCCCCTGAGGGGGGTGTCGTGCTCGATGGCGCTCATCTCGTTGTCCACCAGCGTGCCAATGAAGGGTTGCGGCGCGCTCCCTTTCAGGTGCGACCAGCGGGCCTCCTTCGGGACCCAGAAGATGGAGGCGCCCAGGTACTCGTCCGGATCTTCTGGGTCGAAGCCCTTCTTGCGCTGGGCGTCCAGCTCGCCGTGCTTCGCATCGAAGGCGTCAGAGATGTACTTGAGGAAGATGAGGCCCAGGACGACGTGCTTGTACTTGGTCGCGTCCATGTTGTTGCGGATGGCGCCGGCAGCGGCCCAGAGCTTTGCTTCGAATCCAAGGTTGGCAGCGGAGCCGTTTCCTTTGGGTTGGGCGGGCGGGGCCATTAATCCTCCGGTCTTGTCAATGAAAGGCCCGGACTGGTGGGATTTAAATAGTTGTATTACACGATACCTGCGTCCAGGCAGGACAATACGCGAATTATATTCCTGGAGTGACCTAGGGGAAAGGAAAGGGTTGCCTGGGAGGAACAATAACTCTACTCAACCGTAATGAAAGTATGCTCGTCTTGATATTAATCCTGCGGAATACGTAATCCACCCGCAGGAGGTAACAACCGTGCATTGTCTGAGGTCTCTCTCCGAAGTGGAGGATTCCCACCTCTCTCCAGGCGCCCGCAGGGCGGCC
>Ga0172371_10011237_pt1 | contig 11965 bp, 9 predicted proteins | sample Lak12m_FD_114543 | JGI IMG/M metagenome (GOLD analysis project Ga0172371, IMG submission 114543) | Freshwater microbial communities from Kabuno Bay, South-Kivu, Congo - kab_022012_12m | ecosystem: Environmental > Aquatic > Freshwater > Lake | place: Democratic Republic of the Congo: South-Kivu...
ATCGCTTGGGGTGCAGTGCTTCAGCACGGCGAAGCCGGTCCCATCCGTGTTGATCTGGAACACCGTCCCGCAGTTTGAAATGCCGCCAGAGTGTGTCGTCCCGTAAAGCGTGCTGCCAGACAACACCAACCCCGCGTACGGCGTCGCCCCGTCGAGCCTGTTCGTAAACCATTTCAAGACCCTATAGCCAGTCCCGTCTGTATTCAGCTTAAAGACCGTGCCCGCGACATTGTTCTCGCCCCCGGCGGCTGTACCATAAAGGATGCCGTCGGGTCCCCGCACAAGTTGGCTCGAGGGGTTGAACCCCGTCACGTCGGAAGGATTGCCGAAATGCTTGAGAACAGTGTGGGACTGCGCGTGGGAGGCGACCTGCAGCGCGAGAAGACAGGCCACCGTCGGCAGCCAAATCCATGTGCTGCCAGTCCGGTTGAGCAGCAGGGCCGAATTCATGCTCGCAGGGTTTAGTCGGCTCTTAGTCCTGCCTTGGTTCACAGGTAGTTGAATTGTTTGAACTTGCTCCGTTGAGGGGATGGGCGGCGGCGAGGAATGACAATCGGTCACACGCATAGTAACCCCATGCTGCCAGGGACGGCACCTATGTCAAGCCAACCCAGGAAAACGCCGGAAATGCCTCGAACAGGAATTCGGTCCGCCGCTTTGTCGGCGCCTCACGTCGCGGGGAGGTCTGTTATTTCGAGCCTACGCTACGGACGAGCCATGCGACGCCATTTCAACCTCTAGCGGTTCCAGTGTTTGCTGGGCAACGGACATGACCACGGGCTTCCAATCGCGTGCCATCTTCCATGGCACTCCCCCAAAAAGGTATGGCATTGGTACGGACCACCATGGACCTGCTACGGGACCGGCAGGCACCTAAAATGTCCCGAGAAGCGTCTCATCTTTTACACCGCTAGCGGAGACTGCTCCCCTTGCTGCCGAACGCGCACGTGCGTCAGGCGAGGAGCACAAATCTCGCCTGCGCGAAATGGCGGTCGAGGCTCAGCGCCTCCCGCGAACCACGGCATTTCATGAGCCAAAGCCGGTACAATCAATCCAGTCTCAGTCTTCAGCGCTTACTCCTGCGCTGCATGTCCTGGCGCGGTGCCCGTTGCAGCGCAGCCCCCGCCCGCCCGCGCTGGGCGTGCCGCTGAGATCAGGTTGACAGCACGTGGAGAAGCGCTGCAAACATAAGTGTATGACACGCGTAGTTTCTCTGCGGATGCCGTCGGAGAAAGTGGCGGCGATTGACCGGCGGGCAGCCGACTCGGGGTTAGACCGGACTAAGTATTTGCTGCGCCTGGTGGATCAGGACCTGGCGCGGCCCGCGCGCCGGTCAAAGCGACGGTTTGCGAGTGTGCATTTGCTGGGACGATTCCGCTCGCGAGGCAGCTCGAATGCCCAGGTTCGCGCCGCGCTGAGAGCTTGAGAAATTACCGCGACCAGGAGATAGACTTAGCCGACGCCTGCGTGGTCAGGATGAGTGAGTTGTACGAAGATTCGGTGGTTTATACAGTGGACCGGAAGGACTTCATCGTCTATCGCCGGCATGGGCGGCAGCCGGTGCGCTGCATCTTTCCAGGCTGAAGGTGCCTTACTTGCCAACTTGCGGCTTCTCCTTCCGCCACTCGGTGCTTTGTTCGTAGGCGTGGGCGAGCCGCAGGATCGTCTCCTCGCCAAACGGTTTGCCGAGCAGTTGCAGGCCGATCGGCAGGTGCGGTTGCGGGCCGGTGAAGCCGCAGGGAATGCTGATGCCGCACAGGCCAGCCAGGTTGCAGGAGATGGCGAAGATGTCCATCAGGTACAGCTGCAAGGGGTCTTCCGACTTCTCGCCGATCTTGAACGCGGCGGTGGGTGAGGTGGGCGTCAGGATCGCATCCACCTTCTCGAAGGCCGTCAGGAAATCCTTGCGGATCAGTGTCCGCACCTTCTGCGCCCGCAGGTAATAGGCATCATAGTAGCCGCTGCTCAGCACGTAGGTGCCGAGAATGATGCGCCGCTTCACTTCGGGGCCGAAACCTGCCCCGCGGGTCTTGCCGTAAAGCTCGATTGGGTCCGCGCCGTCCACCCGCAGCCCGTAGCGGATGCCGTCAAAGCGCGCCAGGTTGGCGCTGGCCTCGGCGGTGGCGATGATGTAGTAGGCGGCAATCGCATAATCGGTGTGCGGCAGGGATACCTCCACCACTTCGGCCCCCAGCCTGGTGAACTGGTTCACCGCCGCCTCGATGGCCCGCTTTACCTCGGGGTCCAGCCCGCCAATCATGTACTCCTTCGCCAGCCCGAGCTTCAGCCCCTTGATGTCGCCGGTCAGCCCCGCCGCGTAGTTCGCCACGGGCTGCGGCACGGAGGACGAATCGCGGGAGTCGTGCCCGCTGATGACGCCCGCGACCGTGGCTGCGTCGCGCACATCTTTGGCGAAGCAGCCGATCTGGTCGAGGGACGAGGCGTAGGCCACCAGCCCGTAGCGCGAGACTCTGCCATAGGAGGGTTTCAGGCCCACGCAGCCGCACAGGGCGGCCGGCTGGCGAATCGAGCCGCCGGTATCCGAGCCCAGCGCCGCGAGGCATTCGTCCGCCACAACCGCCGCCGCCGAGCCGCCCGAGGAACCGCCCGGAATCCGCGAGGTGTCCCAGGGATTGCGCGTGATCTGGAAGGCCGAGTTCTCGGTCGAACTGCCCATCGCGAACTCATCCATGTTCAGCCGCCCGAACACCACCGCCCCGGCCGCCTTCAGCTTCTCAATGACCGTGGCGTCGTAAGGGGACACGAACTGGCCGAGAATCTTCGAGCCGCAGTTGAGTGGCTGCCCCTTGACGGCGATGACGTCCTTGATGGCGACGGGCACGCCGAGCAACGGCTGTTGGGCGTGGCTTTGGCCGCCAGCCAGCGCCTGGTCGGCGGCGTCCGCCTGCGCCAGCGCGTCTGGCGCGTCATAGCTGATAAAGGCGCGGATTTGCCCGTCCACGCGTTGGATCTGGTCCAGACAGGCCTGGGTGGCCGCCCGGGCCGAGACCTCGCGGCGGGCGAGCTTAGCCGTCAGTTCCGAAATGGTCAGTTGGTTCAACATCACACGTCCGCGGCGCGCACTGCGGCCGCAGACCTGTGTGAACAGTGGGCAAGCCGGCGGGAAAAGGCGAGCGGGAAATGAAGTCCGAAGTCCGAAGTCCGAACCCCGGAGAAGAATCAGATTCCGGAGCGCGAAGCGTCTGGGCGGTTGGCCGGCAGCGGCCCGGACGTCAGTCGCGGAGTAGGTGGAAGAAGTGCTGCTCGGGCGTGCTGACTCTGGGACCGGGCACGAGCGCTCACTCGGCCATGAAATGCCATGGCCGCCGGCGTTTCTTCCTCTCCCAACGGAGGCGTTGCCCCGAGGGCTGAAGGACATGCTGCCGCGCGGGCTTGATTCAGGGCGTGCTGTACCGGAAGCGGTAGTAACGCTGGCCGGTCGGCGGTTGCCCGCCGGAGGTGTTCGCGGTGAAATCGTCCTTGAAAGCGCTCACGGTGTTCGTTGCCGTGAAGGTGCAATTGGTCATTGCCTGCCAGGTTCCAGCGGTCAGCGAGTCCTTGAACTCGATGAACTCCTTGCTGGTGCTCTGGTAATACAGCTTCACCTCGGCTCGCTTGGCGCCGGCAGGCACGGTGTAGTGGGTGTCGTCCCAATACTGGCCGTCTTCGTAATGATGACCGACGGGCGCGCCGCCGAAGCCGGCACTATTCAGGGCGTCGCCGTAGGCGTTCTTGGGCCCGCCACCGTTGAAGTCATAGTGGCAAACCCCGCAATGGCTGGACTTGCTGGGCACGCTGTCGAGTCTGGAACCAACGGCGTTGGGATACACGTTGAAAAACCCCTGGCGGATGGCGGGACGGGCCTGAGAAGCCGAAGGGCAGAGCATCAGCAACAGGAGGAGAGGCGCGACAACAACGCCGCCGGGGCCGATATCCGGGGAAAACCCTGATTCGTCGGATAGGGCTAACTTAGGGTTTGAGCAGGCCGTGTTCGAGGGCAAAGCGCACCACCGCCCGCACGCCGGTTTTCGTGCGCTGCACGAGTGTCAGCTAGCGGGCTGCCTTCCCGTGACGGATGCCCTTGGTCAAGGCTTCCTGCACCACCCGGTACACCGTCAGCTCGACCTCCGCCGGCAGCCGCTCGCCGTCCAAATCCAGGTCCACACAGGCAACCTCAACGCCGGAGCGCCGCGCGAAGACCTGGCAGTGTCGTTGCAGGGCGGCCAGGAGACCCACATCATCGAGCACGCTGGGCCGCAAGGCCACCGCCAGGTCATGCACCTCCGCCAGCGTTTGTTCCGTTTGCTGCCGCAAGGCCGCCAGGCGCTGGCGCGTGTGGTCGTCGTCGCTTTGGTTCTCCAGCGCGCTCAAAGCCGCGATCTGCGAGGTCAGAGGTGGGCTTGTCATCTCTGGAAAAGCGGGAGAGGAGGCTTGTCATGCCGCAAGGAATTCGACCTGAATCGGCCTGTCGCCCGTCAGCCGCCGGATGTATTCGAGGGTGTTGACCACACCGGAGTGGGCGCAGGCCAAGCCGCGGGCATAAACGCTGTTCTCGACCAGGGTGCTAACTGTGACCGGCGCTTTCATCGGGCTCGCAGAATTTGGCGGAAGCGATGACCTTGACGCAACCTTCTTGCTCGAGCTCGGCTTCGAGCAGGTGGAGTGGGTTCTGGGAGCGCAAGATCCTGGCTTGGATGGTCATCTCGACCCCGATCAACACCGGCTTGCGGTAGCGGACCTTCAGTTCGGCGGTCAGAGCAACATATCCATGGGCGAACAGGCAATTGGTCATGGCACCATCCAGCAGGGAGGCAATGAGGCCGCCGTGCAGGCAGCCCTGATAGCCTTCGAGCCCAGCGTGGCCAATAAATGAGGCGCTGACGCTGCCGTTGTCGCGGACAGTGAATTGCACTCCCAAACCGGCAGGGTTGGATTGGCTGCAAACGACGCAATAGGGATGGGCTTCCGCGCGGATGGCTTTCAGCCGGTCCGGATGGGGCTCGTTAGCTGTATTTAGGACGGAATCGGGCATTTATGATCGTTGGTTGGCTGAGTAGCAAGGCCGGTGCCACTGCCGGACCGAGGGCCAAACCAGAGGATTCGCAGGCATAACGCAATGGCGGACTGGGGGTGGCGTGGCAATTTGCCACACTTGGACGGCGGGTGCGGATGGAACTGGCATCCGGGGATTTTCCGGCTAAGCTGTCGCCAATGCTGAACAACCTGCTGGACTACATTCCAGACGGCGTATTTACAGTGGATGCCGAGTGGCGCGTGACATTCTTTAACCGCGCCGCCGAGCAGATCACCGGCATCAAGCGCGCCGAGGCGGTGGGGCGGCGATGCTGCGACGTGTTTCGGGCGAGCATCTGCGAGAACGCCTGCGCCTTGAAGCAAACGCTCTCGACCAACCGCCCGGTGGTCAACAAGGTGGTGTATATCATTGATGCGCGCGGGCAGAAGATTCCGATTAGTATCTCGACGGCGGCACTGAAGGATGACCGGGGCCGGATCGTGGGCGGGGTGGAAAGCTTCCGTGACTTGCGCGTGGTCGAGACGCTGCATCGAGAGCTGCAGCAGCAGAATTCCTTTTCCGATATCATCGGCCGGAGCGCGGCGATGCAGCAGGTTTTTGAGCTGCTGCCCGAGATTGCCGAGAGTGACAGCGCGGTGCTGATCGAAGGTGCGAGCGGCACCGGCAAGGAGTTGTTTGCCCGCGCCCTGCACAACCTGTCCCGGCGGCGGGCGAAGAAGTTCGTGGCGATCAATTGCGGGGCGCTGCCGGATAACCTGCTGGAATCGGAGCTCTTCGGCTACAAGGCGGGCGCGTTCACGGACGCGCGGCGTGACAAGCCGGGGCGGTTCGCACTGGCCCAGGGAGGCACGATATTCCTGGACGAAATTGGGGACATTTCCTCGGCGATGCAGGCGCGGCTGCTGCGAGTCTTGCAGGAGCGGGTGTACGAGCCGCTGGGCGGGGTCGAGCCGGTGAAGGCCGATGTGCGCGTCATCACGGCGACCAACAAGAATTTGAGCAAGCTGGTGCAGCAAGGGCGGTTCCGCGAGGACCTGTTCTACCGCATCCATATCATCCGCCTCGAGCTGCCCAGCCTGCGCGACCGCCGCGAGGACATCCCGTTGCTAATTGATCACTTCATCGCGCGCTTCAACCGGCTCAAGGGCAAAGATATTGCCGGGGTTTCCGATGCCGTGCTGGCGCGGCTGATGGAGCACGACTTTCCGGGGAACGTGCGGGAGCTGGAAAACATCATCGAGCATGCGTTCGTGCTGTGCCGGGGCGGGGTGATTGAGTTAAAGCACCTTCCGCCGCCGTTGCGGGGCGGCGCGCTGGGTGATGCGCTGCGGCTGGGGAAGGCGATGACGCTGGAGTCCATGGAGAAGCTGCTCATCAAGGATGCCCTGCGGCGCAATCAGGGAAACCACCAGAAGGCCGCCAAAGAGCTGGGCATCAACCCCAGCACGCTGTTCCGGAAGGTGAAGGCGTTGAAGCCGGCCAAGGCGGGCTGAGGTTGGCACTCGCACTGTATGAGCAGCCCGGTCTTCAAGGCCATCGGCGCCATTCACTCCCCGTTCCGGGAGGCCACGGGCACTCCGATACAGAGCGCCCTGGCGCAGGGCGTGGAAGGATCGGTGGAAGTCTTCCCGGAGTTCGTGCCGGGATTGCGGGACCTGGAGGGCTTCGACCGCATCTGGCTGCTATACTGGTTCGACCGTGCCCGCGCAGCCCAACTGGTGGTCAAGCCGTTCCTGGACAATCAGGAGCGAGGCGTGTTTGCCACGCGCGCCCCGTGCCGACCCAATGCGATTGGCCTTTCCTGCGTGCGTTTGCTGGGCATTGAAGGCGGCTGGCTGCGCATTGGGGACGTGGATATCCTGGATGGAACCCCGCTGCTCGACATCAAGCCCTACGCGCCCCAGTTGGATTGCTTTGATGTGCGCCGCGCGGGCTGGTTGCAGGACAAAGACGGTCAGGGTGTTGCAGCGGACAGCCGCTTTGAGCGCGCGGGTCGGGCTCGCAGACCGCGCTAGAAAGATGCAAGGCGTAAACATGCTTTACGAGCACGACGAAGATTGCATTCCACGGTGCCGGCGGCTGGGCCATGAAGTCACTTTCGGCTACTGCCGGCAAGAGACGGGCGGAAAACCGCCTGCGCAATTTCTTCCTCGTGCCGACCAGCTTTGATCGGTGGAGCCTGGCTGCCGGGGACCCCGCCGAACGCGCCGCCATCGAGGGCCTTTTCGGCCTGCGTCCGTGACGCGATGGCGCCATTAAGTTGAGGTCCCACCCCAACGCTGCCTTCAACCAGGGCCGCTGTCATAGCCGACCGAGACGCCTTGCTGGGCTAACGTGTCGTCTTCGGGCGTTTTGGGGGCCGGCTTGCCCCCGGGGTAGTAGTGTTCGATGATTCCGCGGAACGGGCGGCCAAGCTTGACAAGGCGTTCGGGCCGTTCACGGGGGTTTGCGTTTAGGTCGCGCAGGATCTCCGAAAGCTGGGCCTTTTGCTCTGCGGTAAGGCGGCCATATTCCCGCTTCCAGTCTGCCGCGCCGTCGTTCCGGTAGTGCTCACGGTAGATGATATAGCGGTCCGGCATAGAGAGGATTTCCAGGAACTGCTCGTACGTCTCGCCGAAGGCGCCGCGAACGAACTCCGGATTGGGGCTGACGAGGCCGCGCGTGGCCAAGAGGATGCACTGGATGCCGCGTAGGTAGCGCCATTTCCAACCGGGGGCGACGTGGCGGCGCCTGACATCGTCCATCGGGATGAAGCGCATCGGGAAGCCGGTGATGCGCACACCCAGTTCCTTGTTCAAGTCGGCGTTCACCCACAACCGTTCGTAAAGCTCGCGCGGGGTGTCGTTGAAATTGAACAACATGTAGTTGGTGAACTCGTTGAAGCCTTGATCCACCAGCAGACGGATCGCCCGCTCGTAGGCGGGGCGGATGGCAAGAAAGTCGAAAGCCAGGCGAATGGGGGAGACGCATATCGTCGCCAGGAGCTTGGCCAGCTCCGGTTTCACGCTGATGAGCCGGGCGTCCAAGCCTTGATTGAAGTCCACGGTCCTCTGACGCTCTTTGCGCTTTGCACCAGCCTCGAAGCCGAGTGACCGGATTTCGCCGATGATCGTCTCGATACCGGCAACGCCGAGGATGTTGTTGTCCATGACCACCAGGTGCTGCTTCTCGCCGTGCTGCTGCCGCGCTTGGGACAGTTGGGTGCGGAGCGGACTCGTCGTGCCGAACGCCTTTTCCAGCAGCGGCACGGCGCAGAATTTGCAGGAGCGAATACAGCCCTTCGTGATGCGGACGAAAAAGGCGTCGCGCGGGTAGTATTCGTAGTCCACACGCTTGAGGAGGCCGTAGTCCGGGACCAGATTACCGATGGCAGGAGTGCCTGGACCCAGACGCCCAGGCGTGTCGAGCGGGCCTTCGATGACCGTGCAGCCGGAGCGTTGCCGAATGTAATCCGGCAGCAGAGTGACGCCGACGCCGCCTACGCAAATGTCAGACGGCTGCTTCACGCTACCCAGGTAGAAGTCAATCGTGTCGGCGGTGCGGGGCAGTTCCCAGGTGAACAGCGACGCCACGTAAATGCGGTCCCAATGCCGGCTCCGAGCCCAGTCGTGCTGGCCGCGAACGAAGGTGACACGGTCTCCGCGACTGTGGTGGTAGGTGGATAGCCGCATCAGCCCCAACGGCGGAAACTTGGACCGGTAGCTGGGTTCGACAAGCAGCACCCTCATGCCGCATGAGGCTGGGCCGGACCGGGTCATGCCAATTCTTCCAGCGAGGCCTTGATGTCGGCGACTTCGGATTTCTCCAGGCCCCAGTAGGCGGCGGCGAGTTCAAGATTCTCGGTTTCCAGTCGCGCCACCTTCTCCGCCTCGCCGCCGGTAGTGGCCGCGTGCAGGGCTTGGCTGTTGGCGGCCAGAGCCCGGTGGGTTCTGTCCTTCGCGTTGAAGCGCGCCACCTTGATGTATTTCAAAACATGCGGGCTCGGATGCAGCGCCACGTAACCTTGCACAATGAAGTTCGCTGGCGCTGAATTCACCAAGGCACAGATGTAGTGCGCTTCCTCTTCCGCCTGACAGGAGATGTAGACGAGCGTGTGATCAGGCACGGCTATTCGAGAGTCGTGGCTTCCGCAGACTGCCGCATCGAGGCTCTTGGAGACCTCGCGCCACACCACTTTGAACGGCGCGAAGGTGTATGGGCCAATGGCATAAACCGAATAGAAGGGCGCCATCTCGACGTCAAAGAAAAGCTTGAAGACCTTCCGCTTCCGAAGGGGCTCCTCGAACTGTTTCAAGTAGGTGTAGGTCTTCGGAAACCTGGTTTGCATGTCCGCCTCGGGAAACCCCTTGGCTGGTGAGCCGGGGTCTTGCGGAATGAGCACTTGGTAAGTTGGTGCTGCGTTCCACCGCTCGACATCCCTGCCCCGTAGCAGTGGAAAAACAAAGTCGGCTTCAATCGCCAGGTTGACGTTCCTAACCTTGATCTTGCCGCAATCGTGAAGATTGCTGATGAGAAGCAGCCCGTCCTTCCTTTTGGCGATTGTTTCCATCCAGAAGGCGCCGTTCAACCCGAGCGTGTTGCATCCCTCGCGAGCCTGATAATCCGACTGCCCGGCGACGTTCTCAATACGGCTAACAGCTCTGCGCCGCCCAGTAATCCAAGGTGACGTCAGCCGTGCCTTATCAAGCGGCCTTGCGACCCACTGCAAGTACTTGAGCCGCGCCATCGCTTCATCGTGGTCAGCCTCGGTCGGAATATTGCCGCGCTCTGTCTTGCGCCAGTAGTTGTAGGTGACCGGGTAGCTCGTAGGAAAGCCCTTCTGGAGGATGAAGACCGCCGTGCGATTGGTGGCACCTTCGAAGCATTGCACTTCGCTGAAATCGTCCACTTGAATCGCTTTGAGGGGCTCGCCGTCGCCGAGTTGCAGGCGCCGGAATCCTGCGCCGCCGCCTTCTGTCTTGAAAATGGATTGAGTAATGACGAAGCCGAGTCTGCCTTTCGGCTTGAGGTAACGATCCGTCGCCACATAGAGCATCAGAACAGACAGATCGTCCTTGGAACTGCCAAGACGGGCACGGATGCCAGTGTGCTCAAACAGGCGGTAGCGTGTCCAGAGGTAGGCGGTGCGTTGGCGGTATTCATCCGGGAGGTTCTCCCAGTTGATCCAAGGCGGATTGCCGGCGATGCGGTCAAAGCGCGGCTGGAAGAGCGGGGCAAAGGCGTTCTTGATGATGCGCGCCCAGATGCCGTTGATGTGCTGGCGCTCCAGTTCGCGCAGTTGGAGGAAGAGTTCCTCGGCGATGCCGACATCGCGTTTGTCCTTCTTCGGGTCAAGCGGGAATTTCTGGCAGAGCGCGGCGGTGAAGGCAGCCGGCGCGGAGTCGTTCTTGACGTGTTCCTCCAGCAGGTTGGCCAGTTCGTCAATATAGTCGGCTTTGACCAGCGAGCGGGGCAGCGCGAATTCGCCGACGGAGGTCATGAAGAGCACCTTGCCCTGCTTGTCGAGTTCCTCGCCCGCCGTGGGCGTAAGCACGGAGTCGGCGAGGTAGATGGGGATGTCAATCTCGCCCTCGATTTGGTCGAGCAGGTCGCCCAGAGCGAGCAGGTAGTTGGTGCGGGCGCTGATGACGGCCAGCGGGTTAAGGTCGTAGCCGACGACGTTGGCCAGGATTTTGTCGAGCAACTGACGGCGGGTGATCTTCTTCTGAGGCAGCAAAACGTCGCGCGCATACAAGCGGATGTCGCGGATATGGAGGACGACGAACGTTCCCGATCCGCAGGAGATGTCCGCGAGCCGCTCGTCCGGCAGGCGCGGAGCGCGGTCGGGCGTGCCGCCGTGGAGTTGGTTGAGAAGCTGCGTCGCGAGCCAGTCAGGGGTGTAGTATTCGCCGAGGTCGTGGCGCAGTTCCTGGGGCATCAGGTTCTGGTAGAGCTTCTTGAGCAAGTCGCGGGTGCCGTCGGGGTCGGTATCGAGCGTGACAAAGGAGTAATTGGCAAGCTGCTGCATGGCACCGCGCAGAGCGGCGTCCGTTTCAGGCGTCCAGTCGTCGAGATACCAGCCGAAGAAGTCGCCCTCGAGGAAGTTGCGGATGCCAAGCTGGCGGAAGATGCCGCCCTCCTCCATGGTGCGGAGGTAGTTTTGCAGGCCGACGGAGTCGAGGCTGACGGCGTGGGCGAGTGTGACCGGCTCGAGATGGGCGATGCGGGCGATCTTGGTGCGGGCGTAAAAGTTGACGATCTGGACAGCGAGGAGCTTGATGAACGTGGCGTAGTAGGTATGGATGGCAAAGAAAAGCTTGAACGGCTGGAGCTTGTCGCGGGCGCCGGCGCGGACGGCGTACAGGCGAGCGAGCTGCTCGACATCCAGCTTGGGCGAATCCTGTTCGTAGCCGCAGATTTCGCTGAACTGCCGCGCCCATTGGCGGAAGAGGGCGTTGATCTTTGGGCTCTTACTGGTGGTGAGGGCCTGGTAGAAAGCGCCCACACACTTGCGCGAGCATGGCGTGTTCTCGCCGAAGTCGCGGAGCAGGTTCTCCGGCGTGGTGGCCAGTTCGGTCTGGAGGGCGGAGAGGTAGTGGAGGAAACGCTCGCAGGAGTAAACGTCCACGGGCACGGGCGGCTCGACATGCCACTGCTCTTCGCGGAAACGGCAGAAGATGAAGAAAAAGCCGTCGCACACCACGCCGGCATAGCGCTCCATCTTGTGGCGCTCGCGGCGGTGCAAGCTGGTAATGTACTCCCGGGTCTGCTGGATCGCGTGCTGGTTGTTGCCGTGCCTGTTGTGAGACCTCAGGACACCGGGGCGCTCGTATTCAATGACCAGGCGGTTATAGACGGTGTCGGCGCGGCCTTCGATGAGACTTACTTCGTCCCGCGGCTGAATGGAGATGCCGATGGCCAGCGCAGCCTCGGCAATGGCCGCCTGGAATG
>Ga0172371_10011241_pt1 | contig 11962 bp, 7 predicted proteins | sample Lak12m_FD_114543 | JGI IMG/M metagenome (GOLD analysis project Ga0172371, IMG submission 114543) | Freshwater microbial communities from Kabuno Bay, South-Kivu, Congo - kab_022012_12m | ecosystem: Environmental > Aquatic > Freshwater > Lake | place: Democratic Republic of the Congo: South-Kivu...
AAGGGCTTCGACAAGGTCGTCTGGAAGGCCTCGATTCTCAATTCACCCGCCGGGCCGTGTCTGCAGCTCCGTTACACCAGCAAAGATGGCGAGGAGGGTTTTCCGGGCAACCTGACGGTCACCGCCGTTTACACACTGACCGACGACAATGCGCTAAGGCTCGATTACACGGCGACGACCGACAAGGAGACCGTGGTGAATCTGACGCACCACTCCTACTTCAATCTCGCCGGCCAAAGCAATATTTTGGACCACGAAGTCATGATCCCCGCGGATAAGTTTACGCCGGTGGACAACACCCTGATTCCCACCGGCGAGTTGCGGCCGGTGGAGGGAACTCCATTTGACTTTCGCAAGCCCACGACCATCGGCGCCCGGATCAATCAGGACGACCAGCAGCTCAAGTTCGGCGGCGGTTACGACCACAACTGGGTCGTCAACAAACAGATGGGCGAGTTGACCATTATGGCGCGTGTCTATGAGCCCACCACCGGCCGGCTAATGGAAGTCCTTTCCACGGAACCCGGACTGCAGTTCTACAGCGGAAACTTCCTGGACGGCAAGATCACAGGCAAGGGTGGTTGGAAATATGAATTCCGCAACGCCTTCTGCATGGAGCCACAGCATTACCCCGACTCGCCCAACCAGCCCAACTTCCCCTCGGTGGCCTTGAAGCCGGGCCAGATTTACCAAAACACCATTATCTACCGGTTCATGGTGCGACAATAGGGCGGCGCGGTTGCAGCCAGGGCGGCAGGTCCGGCGGGGCAGAAAGCCGCGCTGGGCACTGCAGTAAACCCGTTCCCGGCGTCGGCACACAGAGCCTGCCGTTTGTTCTGAACCGCGGCGGCCTAGTCATGTAGCGGCGCTTCGAGAAGACGAGGTTTCCGTTCGCGGACAGGAAGCCAGATGCGGAACGTGGTGCCCTGGCCGATCCGGCTTTCAATTTCCATGCGCCCGCCGTGGGCCCGGATGATCCGCTGGACGATCATCAGCCCGAGACCGGAGCCTTTCCCCTTGGTGGTGTAGAACGGCTCGAAGATGCTGTTGATCTGCTCCTGCGGAATCCCGCCGCCGGTGTCGGCCACACTCACCCAGACGCCGTCGGCGCCTTCGCCGGTCTGGAGCGTGAGCGTTCCGCCCTTGGTCATGGCCTGCAGCGCGTTCTTGATGAGATTGACCAGCACTTGCTGAATCTGTTCCGGATCAATCGGCGCGAGGGGCATCTGGCGAGCCAGATAGGTGCGCAGATTCAGTCCCCGGTTTTCCAGCTCCGGCCGGAGGAGTCCCAGCGTTTTCTGCACCACGTCGTTGAGGCCGAAGAGCTTGAACTGCGGTGCTGATGGCCGGATGGCATGCAGAAACTGGGTGATGATGTAGTCAAGGCGGTTGATTTCACCGCGCGCCACTCCCAGGTATTGGCGCAGCTTGGCGGTGAGTTCCAGGGTTTCGTTATCGGAGGACGCGGGCGGCTGGCGCGGCGCGCTTGCGGGGGCGCCCGCCGGAATGTGCCCCTCGCCGCGGGCGAACTTCTCGAGTTTGCCGACCTCCCGTTCCATGAGCTGCAAATGGATGTGCAGCGCGTTCAAGGGGTTGCCGATTTCATGGGCGACGCTCGCGGCCAGCAGCGTCAGGGCCTGAATCCGCTCGCTCTCGATGGCCTCGATGGTTTTCTGACGCGCTTCGGTCGCGTCGTGCAGAATCAGCGCCACGCCGCGGTTCCCGCTCGCTTCGCCGTCGAGCGGCGCCGCGTAGAGCCGCAGGAACCGCGGGCGCGGGTAATGCACCTCGAACTCGTGCCGCACTACGCCCGTGCCGCCGGCGGCATCGAATTGGGCAATCTTCTGCCACTCGAGCTCGGGGATGAATTTGGTAATCGGCTGGCCTTCGACGGTGGGCTGCAATCCGAGGAAGCGCGTGACGGCCTGATTGAAGTAGAGGATGCGCCCGCCCTCGTCCACCACTAGCACGCCGTCCTCGATGGTATTAAAGAGGGTCTCCAGGAAGGCGCGCTCGCGCGCCAGTCGCTGCACGACGGTCTGCAGCCCCTCCGTATCGAGCCGCCCGATACGGCCGAGGATTTTGTCGAGAAAACTGGATTTGCCTGCCATGCCGTTGAATCCGGGCGTTGCGCCCATGCTAGATCCACTTCTTTCTCTTGAAATAAAAATACGTGGCGGCGGTGGACAGCAGGGTCAGCAGCAGAGCCGCCGAATAGCCGTAATGCCAGTCCACCTCCGGCATGTGTTTGAAGTTCATGCCGTACCACGTGCCGACCATCATGAGCGGGGTGGTGATGACCGTAATCATGGTTAGCAGTTTCACCACTTCGCTCGTGTGATTGGAGGACATGTTCAAATACACCTGGAGAATGCCGGTGAGCGAGTCCGCGTAGCTCTGGGCGAGCTCGGAAATGTGGAACAGCGTGTTGTACACATCACGGTAATACGGGACCAGGTGGGCGCGAATGAGTTTGAACTCGCCGCGGGCAAAGCGGGCCAGCACCTCGCGTTGCGGTCCAATAATCTGCCGCAGGTGCAGGACCTCCTTCTTGATTTGCAGGATCTTGTTCAGGGTCTGGGTGGTGGTGTTCTGCAAGGCATGCTGTTCCAGCTCCGCAATCTCGAGTGACAGCTCCTCCAGCGCCGGCTTGTAGTTCTCGACGATCGAATCCAGCAGCATATGCGCCACGCGGTCCGGGGCGCGGGCGATATGGGTGGTGGCTTTGAGCGCGCAGTCCTCCGTGACGGTAACACTGCGGAGCGGCCCGTCGTGATACGTGACCAGGAAGTTCTTGCCGAGGAAAAAGTTGAGTTCCTTGGTGGCGAAGACGCCGTCTTTGCGGCTGTAGTCCACCGCGTGAATCACCATGAACAGATAGGGCGCAAATCGGTCTTCCTCCTTCGGCGAATACTCGTCCACCTTTGGCGATTGGCTGGCCATGACGCAGTCTTCGATAGAGAGCGGGTGAAAGTGGAAGACATCCTCCAACACATACTTGGCTTCCTGCGCGGTTGGTCCTTCCAAATCCACCCAGAGGAAGAGATTCGTGTCGCTAAGCAGCGTCGGCATCAAGAACATATCTATGTCCTTGCTGTGCAAACGGCCTTGCGTCGTAAATACCAGTGAACGAATCATGCAACCGTCTGCCACGAGAAGGAAGTGGCAGACACTACGGAATGTTAGCCCGCGACTGGCGGAAGGCAAGCTTCATAAGCACCGTCGGCTGAACGCGGTGCGCGCTCATGTGCCAAGGGGCCCCGGCCGCCGGCGCATCACCTTTCCGATCTCCCACCGGACCGCTATCGCCGCTTGCCGTAGCGCTCTTGGAAAGCCCCGCTTTCCGCGCTTGGCGGGGCCATCGGCGGGGCGACCGGTGCCGCCGAACCACTGTCACCGGGTGCCGCCAGACTGGTGATGGCGTTGAAATGGCCCGCGACGACACTTTGCTCGGTATCAGGCAAAGCCAGGAAGATCTTGCCGGGGAGGGTATTGCTCACCACGTCGCCAAATTCGAGTTTCAGCGCGTAGCCGGAGCTGTAGCCTCTGGTCTGCGCCCCGTAGCGCGGGTTCGGCTTCCAGCGCTTGACCACCTGAGACACTTCTTTGGCCCTCGTGTCCTTCGCCACAGTCCAAGTGTGGTTCGTCAGGCTTTCACCGGCGCTCAGACGCAAATAGACCAGGATCTCCCGCTCCGGCGACACGGCCGGGCCTTGATACAATCTCAGGACCTGGGGGGTGCACACCGCGCTTTCGACAACGAAGTTGGTGCCGGAAATCATGCCGTTCGCCTTGCCCTCGGGGATCTTTGCCTCCGCAACGTCCAGCGTCCAGACGGCGGGGAGCAGCGGCAATTCCTTGGGTGGGGGCGGCGGCGGCGGTTCAACCGGAGCGGCGTTGGTGTCTGGCGGGGGGGCGCTGGCCTGTTTGGCTGCCTCCGCCCGCTTGGCCTGCCACTCCTTGACAAATGGGTAGCCGAAGTAGCCCCCCAGGCCGAGCACAACCACTACGATGCCAGCGGTCACCCACTTCATCGCGCTCCCCTTCTGGCCGGCTTTCGCCTGGTTCAGCTTCTGTTCCAAAGCCGCCACTTGCGGGGCGACTGCTTTCGGCGCGGTGGCGTGTTGCGTGCGGGACTGCCCAATGGACAGCCGCGATGGCCCCTGCGCCGCCTTGGCAAAAGTGGCATGAGGCGGGGCGTCGGGCTTCGGCGGCACCACAAATTCTTTCTGACAGGAGGGACATTGGATCTCGTGCCCGCACCACAGCTCGTCGCACTCGACACTTATTGCACAATGAGGGCAGGAGAACTTAAAATCAGCCATAATGTCTATTTCGTAACTGCCGGACCGCGATTCCACCATTACCAGAGGGAGCGACGGCACCGGCGCATGCAGGCCAATTATAGATCACCATGCCGCTGGCGCGTCAAGTCGGCTCATGCGTTCAAGATTGGCGCTGCTTCAATGGCTACGGCCCGTCCGGGGGCCAGACCGGCCGATGACGGGGAATCTCGGATCTGAAGTCTCCCAAGCTGGACCAGTAGAGGCGTTCACCCAGGTCCACCTCCGCCACGGCGACGCTGCCCCACTCCTTCGCCTGGGCGAGGACGCGACCCTCGCGGTCGTATATGGCGGAAATCATCCAATTCTGCGCTACGTCAGTGTAGGTGCTGCTGACGAGGAAGACGTGGTTCTCGCACGCGCGCGCCGCCGCGAGCAATGGGTTGCAGCCGGCCACCGGGAAGGCGATCACTTCCGCGCCGCGTATGCTGAGCTGCCGCGCGACCTCCGGAAAGAACCCGTCGTAGCACACCATCAGTCCCACCTTGCCGAACCGCGTTTCGAACACCGGGTAATCCGCGCCCGGCGTGATGCCTGCTTCGATCTCCGTGCGCGGCAGGGCGACCTTGCGATACTTCCCGAGGAGCGAACCGCTGGGCCCCATGAGCACCGCCGTGTTGTAGATAAGCTGGCGCTCGCGTTCCACCAACCCGGCGACTAGATACAGCCCGTGCTGGCGGGCAAGCGTGCCGAAGTAGTCGGTCGCGGGCCCGGGGATCGGCTCAGCCGCCCGCTCGTAAGACAAGCCGTTGCCGGTGGCGGTGATCGTCTCAGGCAGGACAAGGAGATCGGCTTTCTGGCGGGCCGCTTCCGCCACCGGCGGCGCAAACTGCCGGCAACTGTCCATCGCAGTAGCGCCGCCGTGAGGGACATAATGAATGGTGGCCAGCCGAACTTTCCGCGGCTCGGGCGGGGTGGCCTCGGTCAGACGGACTTCGCTCCATTCCACCCGTGCGCGCCGGGCCCAGCGGAAATGAAGCTCGACGATGGCCTGCGTTGCCTTCGCAGGGGCGCGGTACACACCGCTGACTTCGGCCCAGCCCGCAGGGTCCGTGGGGCCGTCATTGGGATACTCGGGCTCAGCCACGGGTGGTTTGTCGGGAGCGTAACTGTGCGCGCCTGGCGCGTCGTGGTGTACCGGGCGGCCCGCGGCGTCTCGCCATTGGATGCGGACCAGCGCCGAGCGGCGCGGCACCGGTGTCTTGTCCAGATAACGCGACGCGCTAAACCGATAGTAGTGGCCACCCTCCACCGCGAAGGTCTTTTCCCAGCGCCCATCCAATCCCTCTCGATCGTCGGTGCGGATGACCAATGCTCCGCGATGGTTCGGTCCGCCGCGGGGATTGAAACTGAACAGGGGCTTGATCTCGGCGCGCGCCGTCAGACCTTGCCAGCCGTTGGTGCTATCGCTTGCGAAGCGTTCCGCTGCCGGGAGCGACAGCCCCGCAGCCAGAAGCAGCGCGGATAGCCACCGCCTCGCGCAGCCCAAGCATCGTCCGTTCGTTCCTATCATACGCATGATCGTTTGAATCGCTCAGGGCATTCTACCATTGCCCGCCCATCACGCATCACGTTTCACGCTTCACGCTTCACTTCCCCGATTCCTTCGCCAATTCCGGCAGCCGGTAGCGCCACAACCTGGCGCCTGATCCGAAATAGACGGCATTGTCCACCAGCGCAAAGCCGCAACCCACGTGGACCGGCGCTGCTGCCGTATGAACCAGCGACCCGTTCTCAGGATCGAGCATATACACCCCCCGGGAGGTCAGGCCAACCAGCCGCCCGTCGGGGAGCCCGCCCAAGGATATTTCCACCTGTGCGCCCGGCAACTGCACGGTCTGCAAGACTTTTCGCGTGCCAGAATCGAAGACAAAGAGCCTGTTGCCCACCGTGGTGAACACCTTCCCATTGGCCGCGAAGGTGGCGGGATAATTCCCCGCCCCCGGCGCGAGCGTGGTCTCAAACACCTTCTGCCGCTGCTTCGGATCGAAGGCAAAGAACCTGGCCTCCTTTTCGACCGTTCTCGTGCCGCCGCCGCCGTAATTGCCGCTGCCGCCGAAGATGAGCCCGCTCCGAGGTTCCCAGGCGAGCGAGACGATGCTCTGGTTGGTGATCACATGGCGGTAGTTCTCGATCGTGCGGTTCTGCTTCGGGTCCCAAACGCCGATGGCGCCGCCGAGTTGGCCGTACGGCGGTTCGCTGCCGACATAAATCAGCCCGCCCGGACCGTAGATCATCGCGCGCGGCCGCAGGTGGCCGTCGCCGACGCCGCCAAAGGTCACGGGATTGCAGTCCGGGCCGCGGCCAAACTTCCAGAACCGTTTGGCCGGGTCATACAGATTCATGATCGCGCCGCCGTAGTAGCAGAGGTAGAGCTTGCCCGCCCGTTCGAGCATCGAATACACCTCGCCGCCCGGCATATCGCCCAGATGCTCGCTGCGGTTCGCCGCCGGATCGTAGCGGAAGATCTCCATCGGCATCACCGTGCTGCCATAAACGCAGTTAGACGGGCCGACGCCGACTACGAAGATGCTATCCCCGTTCGCAGAGTACTCAAAGGTGCGCTCGACGGCCTTGCCGGTGCGCGGGTCGCGCAAGGTAAAGCGCCCGCGGTCGAAGGAGGTGACCACGCGCCCATCGCGGAGCTTGATCGGCGGCGCTTCGGGCAGGGTGGCCACGCGGACCGGCGTCTCGTCGTCAAGCCGCATCAGGTTCGTGCCGAAGGTGGCATAGACGTTTCCGTCGCTCTGGCGCGAGACAGCGACGGTTGACCAACCGTCGGCGCCGCGCAAACCCGTAGGCAGCAGGCTGCGATGCCGCCGGGTGCCAGGATCGAAGACGATCAGGTCACCGACCGTCGTGCCGATGCCGACATAGACCTTGCCGTTGGGTCCCACCGCCACGCTGCGGGAATACATCTCCGTCGGGTGCATGCGGCCCAAGTCCTCCATCGTGCCGGACTTCGGATCAAAGCTCACCAGCTTCGCCCCGGGATAGGTGCAGGCGTAGAGCTTGCCGTCTTTGCCGATGTCGAACTGCCACAGGTAACTCTCGCTGGCCGCGGGCTTGCCGACCACTTGAATGCCTTTGTCCGGCTGCTGTGGGTCAAAGCGCAGGATCAATCCGCCGTCCCAGGTGCCAAAGTAAATGCGGCCATCCGGCCCGGTAATGAAGGCCCAGGCACCGGGTCCCTCGGGCGCGTTGAATTGCCGCGCCTGACCGGTCTCGGGATCCACCTGGACCAGGAACAGCTTCCCGCCGGTCTGGTTGAAGTTGAAGTAGAGCGCCTCGCCGCCGCGCCCGTCCGGACCGACGACGCAGCCCTTCAACCCGCCGACCTTGACCGGGACGCCCAGCGACTCAAAGCGGCCCGAGTCGGGGGCGGCGGCGAACGCCAGCGCCAGGCCACCGAGCAGGTAGAAGCCGCATCCGATGAATCTCATTTGCATGGCTGTCAGTCTAACAGCTCGAATGCGGAATTCACTCTCTGATTCCGGCGCAAGTAAGCGAGGGTATTCTTCCTAAATCGGTTTCCAGGAAACTCTTCACGATGAAGCAGACCGAGCTGGGCTTCCGAATGTTGACCTGAACTCTCAACCGCGTAAACGGCAAAGGTAAGCCGTGGCTTGCCAGAGCAAGCCGCCAGGGAAGCCTTGAGCGTTTCGACCTCGGTCCTGCGTTTCTGCGCCAAGTCCCCCTCTGCCCCCCATCCCCAAATCCAGCACCGCCCGCGGGCCGGCGGCCTATGCTCGGACAGGCCGTGGGGTAGCCAGCGCCCAGACACCGCCGAGACAGTACCTGGCTTAATAGAAATTCTATTAAGCCAGGTACTGTCTCGGCGGTGTCTGGGCGCTGGCTGGGCGTTCCGGGACCCGTCCGGTGCGCAGACCAACCGAGGTGGGGTGGGCGAGCCCGACTCGAGGCTTGCCTGCCAGGGGATTGCGTTCTCATCTGCAAGTGCCTAAGCCCTAGTGATTTACGCCTCAATTAAGCGCCATTCCCGTCTGACCTGCTTCTTACACGTAACACCTTGGCGAGTAATACTTTAGGCACGCCTACCACCTCTGCACGCGCAGTTCTCCACTCCCAGCGCCTCTGGTAGCGTCCCGGCGTTGCTCCGGTGTCTCAGCGGCGACATCCCGGTGAGTCTCCCAGCCGTGATGAGGGCACTCGACTGTCGCATTGAACCTCGCCAGCGGCTCTGTATAATTCTCGCTGAGCTATGAACGTCCTGACCGTGCCAAATCCGCCAGAAGGCGAGCCGATGTTCTTTGTTGTCGCCCGGTGGGGTGCGCGGAACCTCCCCGCGTTCAGCCTAGCCGTGGGTGGCCCGGTGCTGCCCAGCGGCCACGCTCAAGACGCCTGAACGAGCTGCCATGTCCGCCAAACGCAAGAATAATCCCAACCAGCCGGAACTGCCGATTCAAGAACTGCCTGACAGCACGCCCGGCGTAGTAAATGCCGCGCCTGCCCCGAAAGGCGGCAACGGCGAGTCTCCGAAACGCAAAGCCGCCAAGGGCGGCAATGGCCAAGCTCACGTCCTGGCTGAAAACGTTGCCACACCCGCACCGGCGCGCCCATTCGTGCCCGGCAGGATCGAACTGCCGCTGCACCGCCGTGTGAACCGTGGCTTTCTCGACTACGCCTCTTACGTCATCCGCGACCGCGCCATTCCGAACCTCGCGGACGGCCTGAAACCTGTCCAGCGCCGTATCCTGTGGGCTCTGCACGAAAAGGACGACGGCCGGTTCATCAAGGTGGCCAATGTGGTCGGCCATACGATGCAGTATCACCCACACGGCGACGCTTCCATCGGCGACGCCCTGGTGGTGCTCGCCAACAAACGTTACCTGATCGAAGGTCAGGGCAACTTCGGCAACCTGTTCACCGGCGATCTGGCCGCCGCGCCCCGCTACATCGAATGCCGCCTTACCGAGTTGGCGCGCAACGAGGTCTTCAACGACGAGATTACTGACTTTGTCCCAAGCTACGACGGCCGCAACAAGGAACCCGTCACGCTCCCCAGCAAGTTGCCGTTGCTGCTCATGCTCGGCACCGAGGGCATCGCCGTCGGTATGGCCTCGCGCATTCTGCCGCACAACTTCCCGGAGCTGCTCGAGGCGCAGATCGCCATCCTCAAGAAGCAGTCCTTCAAGTGCCTGCCCGATTTCCAGACCGGCGGCCTCATGGACGCCCGCGGCTACAAGGACGGCACGGGCGAGATCAAGGTCCGCGCCAAGATCAAGGTCAAGGATGAGTCCTCCGTGCTGATCAAAGAGATCCCGCCCACGACCACCACCGACTCCCTGATTGACTCGATCGAGGACGCCTCGCGCAAGGGCAAGATCAAGGTTAAGAGCATCAACGATTTTACCTCGGAAGAAGTCGAGATCGAGGTTAAGGCTCCCGGCGGCGTCAGCGCCGAGCAGTTGGTGGACGCGCTGTATGCGTTCACCGACTGCGAAGTCACTATCTCCAGCCGGATCGTCGTCATCAAGAACAACCGGCCGGTTGAGCTGACGGTGTCCGACGTGCTGCGCGAGAACACCGAGCAGCTCGTGGCGACGCTCAAGCGCGAACTCGAACTCAAGGAGTCCAAGCTGCAGGACGAGTTGCACTTCCGCACCCTCGAGCGCATCTTCATCGAGGAGCGCATCTACAAACGCATCGAGCAGTGCAAGAGCAACGATGCGGTCCTGGCCGCAGTGCACGAGGGCTTCAAGCCGTTCCGCAAGCAGTTGATTCGCGAGTTAGCCGATCCCGATGTCGAACGCCTGCTCGCCGTCCGCATCCGCCGCATCTCGCTCTTCGACATCAACCGGCACCGCGAGGAAATGGAGAAGGTCAAGGCCGACCTCGCCGAGACGCGCAAGAATCTCAAGAACCTGACCAAGTACGTCATTTCCCACCTCGAGGGTCTGCTCGCCAAGTACGGCCCCCTCTATCCGCGCCTCACCAAATCGAGCCGCTACGACGAGGTGGACGCCAAGGAAGTCGCCTTCAAAGCTTTCAAAGTGGCCTATGACCGTGAATCCGGCTACGTCGGCTACAAAGTCTCGGGCGAGGAGTTCAACGTCGAATGCACGAAGTTCGACAAGCTCATTCTCGTCTTCAAGGACGGCCACTACCAGGTGACCGAGCTGCCGGAAAAGTTTTTCGTGGGGCCGGACCTGGTGTATTGCGGTCTGCCGGAGCGAGACCGGGTGTTTACTGCCGCTTACACCAACCGCGAGGCCACCTACCTGAAGCGCTTCACCTTCGGGGGCACGATCCTGAACAAGGTCTATCACTGCATCCCGCCCAAATCCAGAATTCTGTTCTTCGAGCCGGACACGCCGGCTGAGCTATACATCCGCTATAAGCCGGCGCCGTACCAGAGGATCAATCAGCAGACCTGCAAACCCGCCGAGGTGGAAGTCAAGGGCCCAAAGACCCGCGGGCGGCAGATTTCCATCAAAGACGTTTCCTCGATCAACAGCCAGCCTTCCCGCGGCTGGGACCCGGACGCGGCGACGACCAAATTACAGTTTGCGTAATGCGGCTCGCCGCCGGACGTCTTAATCCACGGGTGAGGGATTAGAACCCGGCCCAGTATCCCAACTCGCGCAACGACACGTAATCCTTGGGGCGCTCGTTGGTCGCCCGCCCCAGGATGACGTGGTCGAGCACCTCGATCTTCAGCAGTTGGCCGGCGCGGATGAGGTCGCGCGTCACCTTGATGTCGGCTTCCGAGGGAGTGGGGTCACCGCTGGGGTGATTGTGCACGAGGACGATGGCGGCGGCGCTCGCGGTAATGGCAGGGCGAAATACTTCCCGCGGATGCACCAGGATGGTATCGAGGGTGCCATCCGAGATCTTCACGGGTTCCGCGATCAGCCGCCGGCGGGTATTCAGCAGGAGCACCTGGAAAACCTCCGCCTTGAGCAAGCGTGTTTCCTCGCGCATGAGGTTGGCCACCGCGTCGGGCGTATCGAGCACTGGCGACTCTCCTTGCACCTCCTTGACGAGCCTGCGCGCCAGGGCAAAAGCCGCCACGAGTGTAACCGCCTTGTCAGGCCCGATGCCCCGTTCCTCGGCCAATTCCTGCCACGACGCCCTGGCAAGCGCGTTAAGCGAACCATAACGACGCACCACGTGCTTGCCGACCTCCACGACATTCGTTCCCTTAAGTCCGGTGCGGAGGAGAATGGCCACCAACTCGCCGGGGCTGAGCTGATCCGGGCCGTTCTCCCTCAGCCGCTCACGCGGACGTTCACTCGCGGGCTGGTCCTTGAGCTTAATACCGGTCATGGCTTTACACTATCGGCCGACCCGGTCAGACCGCCAGACAAAACCCTCACCGCGTGATAACTTGGTCCGGTCCGGGCCCCGCATTCCGGCAAAGTACCCATTGACTTCAGGGGTGAGAATGAGGGAAAGTAGCGCCCGGTTATGGATCCAATTCGACGCGCACTACTCTCGGTTTCCGATAAGACCGGCCTCATTCCCCTCGCCCGGGCGCTCGCGGCAGCAGGAGTGGAACTGATCTCTACGGGTGGCACCGCCAAGACACTGCGGGAAGCGGGCCTGGAGGTCACCGACCTGAGCAGCTACACCGGCTTCCCGGAGTTGCTTGATGG
>Ga0172371_10011245_pt1 | contig 11959 bp, 7 predicted proteins | sample Lak12m_FD_114543 | JGI IMG/M metagenome (GOLD analysis project Ga0172371, IMG submission 114543) | Freshwater microbial communities from Kabuno Bay, South-Kivu, Congo - kab_022012_12m | ecosystem: Environmental > Aquatic > Freshwater > Lake | place: Democratic Republic of the Congo: South-Kivu...
GGACCCTCGCCCAATTGTCCGGCGGCACCTTCGTCGGACGCTAGCCCCTGACGGGAGATCACCCCGATGCGATTACTCGCTGCCGTCGGCCCCTGGTGCCTGGCGTGTCTCGGACCTTGGCTGGCCGCGCTCGGCGCGGCGGAGCCGGAGAACCTGGTCCGCAACCCGTCGTTCGAGCAGACCAAGCCCGCCGACCAGTTCGGCTACGTCTTTTCGGATTGGGGCGGGTGGAAGTACGAAGGCGAATGCGAGTTTCGCGTCGGTCGCATCGCGCATCGCGGTGAGACGTCGGCCCTGCTGTTCGGCGCTGCGGCCCCGAAAATCCGCTTGGCCCAGACGCAATCCGTGCTCGAGCCGGGCCGCTACCGGATCACGGCCTACCTGCGCGGCCTGGACATCGGCACAGGCGTGTGGAACGCGACCACCGAATTCGCCTGCAACGGCCAGTACTTCCAGCTGCAGAAGAACGGCTCCTTTGGCTGGACGCCGCTGACCTACGTGTTCGAACTCGGCGAGCGGACGCTGGATTTCTACGGGCCGGCGTTCGGCCTGATGGCGCCCGGCTACTTGTGGGTCGATGACGTGCAGATGGTCCCGGTCTCGGGCGACGTCCCGCTGACGGACAAGCCCGAGCTGGGGACGGAAGAACAGCCGTTGGCCCCGCCCGGCGAACTCGGCCCTGACGCGGTCCGCTGTCCGCAATGCGGCTACCGCAACCAGGCCGCTTGGAAAGCGTGTTTCGCGTGCGGCGCGGACCTGGACGTGCCCGCCGCGGCCCGGGGCCCCGCCGTCCAGCCGCTCACGTCGTTCGAGGACAAGTCGCCCTTCAGCGCGGGCCAATTGGTCACCCAGCATGCCAGCGACGGCCAGCAAGCCCTGCGACTGGACAAGAGCTATACGAGCTGGGACACCCCGCAGGACTGGTCCGGCTACGACTATCTGCAGGCCGATCTGTACACCGACGCCGCGCGACCGCTGGATTTGTACGTCGAGATCCGAGACGAGGCGACCCGCGACTACTGGACCCGCGTCAATTACAACACGGTCGTTCCGTGCGGCCGCAGCACACTGGTGCTGCCGCTGGACCAGCTGTACGTCGGCGAAAAGTCCCGCCCGGGCCGCAAGCTGATGCTGTCCGGCGTGACGCACCTGGTGTTCAACATCGGCGACCAGCCGGCCGCGGCGTTGTACCTGGACAACCTGCGTCTGGAACGCGACGTGGAAACCCCGCAGCTCCAGTTCGACGGGCTCGCCGCGTTTGACTTGGGAACCGCGCAAAGTCCCCTGATGCCCGGTTTCACGCGGATCGATCCCGCCACGCTGTACAGCCGCGGACGCGGGTACGGCTTGAAGGACGCGCGGCTGTGGCGAGCGTTCGACGCCCTGCAGCCGGACCCGCTGTACCAGGACTTCTTGGGCATCGAGCAAGGCGGGCTGGCGGTCGATGTGCCCAATGGGACGTACCACGTGTTCGTCAATCTGGACAGCCCGTCCGGGTTCTGGGGCGAGTACCAGGTGTACCGCACGCGGGCGGTGCTGGCCGAAGGCCGGGAAGCCGTCCGCGACGAGCTGACGTTCGAAACCCTGAAGCAGAAGTACTTCCGCTTCTGGAATGTCGAGGACAGCCCCGAGGACGACACGTTCGACAAGTACCAGCGGGCCTACTTTCAGGAGAAGGAATTCGACGTCACGGTGAGCGACGGCCAGCTGAACCTGGAGTTCCGCGGTGAGAATTGGGCCTGTTGCGTCTCGGCGGTGGTGATCTATCCGGTCGAGCAAGCCGCCGCCGGCCGGCGGTTCCTGGAGGGAGTCGTCGCCAAGCGGCGGTTCTTTTTCGACAACTACTTCCGCCGCGTCTTGCACACGCCCACGGGCGATCCGGTCGAGCCGACGGCCGAAGACCAGCAGCGCGGCTACGTGGTCTTTACACGGGACTACATGCAGGACGTGTTCTACAACGATCGGCCGCGTCGGGACGAGGTCGGCCGGCCCGTGACCGGGTTCGGGATGGCGGGCGAGCTGGAACCGCTGACGCTGTCGCTGTTCCCGTTGCGCGACTTGGGCGCGGTGACCGTGACGCCGCAGGACCTGACCGGGCCGGGCAAGATCCCCGCGGCCTGCATCCAGTCCGGGTTTGTCTCCAACCGCGTCAGCCGCGTGACGATGGAGGGCTCGGTCTACACAATCGAGCCGCGGCTGGTGATGCCTCGGGACACGGTCGCCGTCCGCGCCGGCGTGACGCGGCGATTCTGGCTGACTATCTGCCCGCCGCTCGAGACGCCGCCCGGCGTCTATCGCGGGGCGATCACGGTCCGGCCGGAGCATGGCCAGCCGCGGGACGTGCCCGTCGAATACCGCGTGTACGGAGGCCGACTCGACGCCGTCGATATCCCCGTCGGTCCCTGGGGACACGAGATCGGCATTCCCTGGAGCGGCGGCGATCCGGCGGCGGACGAATGGACCGAGATCATGGCTCGCCGCAGTCTGGAACGGCTGCGGCAGTACGGCTTGACGACCTGCTCGGGCCTGCCGCGGGTCCGGTATCTCGGCTTCCGCGACGGCCAACCGACGTTCGATTTCTCTGCGGGCGACCGGCAGATGCAGCGGCTGCGCGCGGCCGGGTTCACGATGCCGGTCGTATCCTACGTGCCGCTGGACGGCCTGAACTTGTACTACCAGGACGACGCGGCGATGCAGGCCGCGGGCTTTGACGACTACAGCCGCTTTGTCCGCGCCGTCTTCTCCGCGATCCAAACGCATGCTGACGCCGCAGGCTGGCTGCCGGTCTATTGGAACCTGGGCGACGAGCCGCTGGGCGACGACTTGCAGCGGGCCGCCGAGAACGCGGCCGCGTATCGCGCCGCGGTGCCCGCCGGGCCGCCGTTCTTTACCGCAGCGACGAGCTTCACGGGCGACAAGGCGGACGATCCGCACTTCCGCTTGGCCCGCGCCCTGCACGTGGCCAACCTGAATCTGCACGACGAAGCGTGCGTGAATCTGCTGCGCACCGCCGGGGCCGGCTGGGCGTTCTACAACGGCGGAAACCGCTGGACGTTCGGCACGTACCTGTACAAGGCGGCCAAGCAGTTCGACATGAAGTTCCGCCTCAGCTGGCACTGGAACGTGGTGGCGGGCGATCCGTATTACGCCCTGGATTGCCGGGAGGACGACTACGCCTGGTGCAACGCCAGTCCGGATGGCGAGCTGATCCCGTCACTGCACTTCGAGCGGGAGATCCGCGAAGGCGTCGACGATTACCGCTATCTGCTGACCCTGGCACGCCTGGCGGAGCAGCACCAGGACGCCGCCGCCCAGGCCCTGATTCGGACCCGCATGGACGCCTTCCGGCTGGGCCAACGCGACCACGATGCCCTGTTTCCCGCCAGCGACTGGCGCGAGTTCCGCCGCCAGTTGGCCGAGGCGATCGAGCGGTTAGGGGATTGAGCCCTCTACGGCCGTGGCGGCACTTGCTGGCTGGGCTCCATCTCGCCCCGCAGCAAGCGACCGCCCTGGCCGGTGAGCCAGAGGTAGTGATCGCTGGGCAGGCCTTCGTAGGTCAGGAACGAGCTGGCACCCACGGGAGGCGAATTCGTGCACTTGAAGATCGCGGTGCCTTCGTCCATTTCGTCGAACATGGCCTGGTAGATCATCGTGGCTCCGGCCCGCTTGGCCTGGACGTACTGCGACCACAGGAACTCGCCTTTCCGCCGGGGGATCTGGTCCAGCGGTGACTCGGGTTTCATATTGTGCCAGCTGAAGCCCGGAAAGACCACCGGCAGGTACTGCTTGCCATGCTGGTCGCACCACTGGATGTCCGGCCTCCAGCGCTCGTCGGCATGCCGGGCCACGGACGGCGGCGTGGCATAGCGGCCGACCGTCCACGGGCTGACAATGTCCGCCTGGAGGATGACATCGTGCAGACTTGCATCGGGCACGCTGTCCCGATCCAGGGTTCTCCAGCCAGTCGGAACGCCCAGCATCACGGTACAGCCGCCGTACTGGGGATCGTGCGTCAAGAACCGCACCAGTTCCCCGCATTCGGCCAGCGTATAGCGGCGTCCGTCGTTGAAGCCGACGCCCCAGACCGCGACCACGGGCTTGCCGCCGTGCCGCAGGTAGGCCCGATCGTTGGCGTCTCGGCCGATCCGCATCCCGTCTACCAGGGATCGCCAGTCGTCCATGACGCGGCCCATCTGACCGGCCTGCAGCCCGGACAGGTCGTACATCACGGCGTAGGTCCGGCCGTGCAGGTTGGCGCCTTCCCGACAGTGCATCAGGACCGTATTGCAGTGGTTCAGATTCAAGGGATGTTGCGTCTGGACGGCGAATCGCTGGACAAAGGCCCCGTCGATCCCGTACTCCTTCATCCAGGCGAAGTGGCGGACCACGGTCTGGCGGCAGAACGAGCTGAACACCAAGGCCGTGGAGCCGTCGGCGTGCCGGAATGGCGTGGCGAACTTCTCCGCGTCGTCGAGTTCGCTGACGTCGGGCCACAGATCGATCGTGCACGAGCCGGGTTCGAACCGGCCGCGGCGCGCGTAGTGGGTCCAGCCGCGCTGGGCGCCATCGTCCGGCGTCGTGAACCAGCCCTGGTAGCCGCACATGACTTTGCCGGTCAGCGTGGTCGCCTCGACGCCCGGGACTGACGGGCCTTGGTACGGCTGCAGCCGGGCCAGGACGTCGGCCATCGTGGGTGAGTCGCCGTGGACCGAGCCGCCAAGGCTCAGCAGCGTGCAACAAGCCAAGAAGCAGTTCCGCATGATTCCTCCTCAACCGCGCTGCGGCACCCCGCGCGGATTCGCACGAGGCCGTCGGGGCCCGAACTCATGGTCTTCTGAAGCCGCTCAGGCGGGCGTCCCGGGGGTCAGCGGACACCCAAGTTACGTTCGATTTCCTGGGCTCGTTCGTCGATGCCGAGGATCTGGCCGGGCGGCGTCGGTTTGCGGAGTTGGCTGCCCATCTCCGCCTCCGGCACAGGGACTTCCTTGGCTGGCGGTGCGTCCAGCGAGGCACACCCTGCCGCGCCAACGCTCAACAACAAGCCAACGCCCAGGAACCGGCAGAACGCGATGGCGGACAAAGGCGATCTCGGCAACATGGCATTCACGCGTGAGAGGAGGCGGCGGTGCCGATTGCTGCTAGCAAGCGGCAGCTTTTCGTGACGCGGCCGGGGACTTTCTCATAAACCGACGCTCGCGTCCAGGCCAGTTGATCGAAACGCGGCCAGCGGGGATGATACTGCTGGATGGATAGACCGTTGCTTGCCTCAACCGCACTCGCCGCCAAGGAAGCCATGTCGAAAACCGAATTGTCTCCGGCCACGTTGGACGTCCTGGTCATTGCTCCGCATCCGGATGACGCCGAGTTGGGCGCGGCGGGCGCGATCCTGCAACTGAAGGGACTCGGCTGGCGAGTCGGCATCTTGGACCTGACGGACGGCGAGCCGACGCCTTTCGGCTCGCCGGAACGGCGGGCCCGCGAAACGGCGGATGCGACCGAGATCCTGGGGCTCGACTGGCGACGGAACTTGGGCTTGCCGAACCGCAGCTTGGAGCCGACGCTCGAAGCCCGGCGGCAGCTGGCCGAGGTCATTCGCCAGGTGCGTCCGCGTTGGCTGCTGGCGCCCAACTGGGTCGACGCCCATCCGGACCACGTGGCGGCGACGCAGTTGGTCGAGGCGGCGCGGTTCTGGGCCAAACTGACCAAATGCGATCTGGCGGGCCAGCCGCACCACCCGCAGCGGATCTACCACTACTACTGTGTACACCTCAAGCTGGCGCCGCAACCGGCGTTCGTGCTGGACATCAGTCCGTACTGGGACCGCAAGTTGGCGGCGATCCGCTGCTATCACAGCCAGTTCATCGAAGGCCGGCCGGTCGACGGCCCCACGTTTCTGGACCGCCTGCGCGACGAGGCCGCTTATTGGGGCAAGACGATCGGCGTGCCGTACGGGGAACCCTACGCCTGTCGTGAGCCCATCGGGCTGGGTGGAATGCAGGCGCTGGTTTGAGCAAGGTCAGAAAGCAGGACGACGTGTCTGACGCACTGCCCCAACGACGAAGCTGGCCGCGGCGGATACTGAACCGGGCGGAAGTCGACCGGGCGACCTTCTATGCGCTGCTGCTGCGCGGCTGGCAGCTGGCCGGAGGCGCGGTCAGTGTGGTGCTGATCGGCTGGTTCTTTTCCCGCCAGGTCCAGGGCTATTACTACACGTTTTGGTCGTTGCTGGCCCTGCAGACGTTCTTCGAACTGGGGATGTCCCTGGTGATCACCAGCGCCGCCAGTCACGAATGGGCGAAGCTGCAATGGGACGAACGCGGCGAAATCACGGGCGACCCGGCGGCGCTGTCCCGGCTGGTCAGCCTGGGGCGCTGGATCGCCGTCTGGTATGGCGGCTTGGCCTGGGCCTTTGCGTTGGTGGTTGGGTTGGCTGGGACGGTGTTCTTTTCCCAGGAACCCGCAGCGGACGTCGCGTGGTTCCCGCCCTGGCTGGCGCTGGTTGTCTTGAGCGGCGGGCTGCTTTGGACGCTGCCCTGGAACGCCTTGCTGGAGGGCTGCAACCAGGTGACGGCGGTCAATCGGTTCCGCTTGTGGCAGGCCATCGCCGCCAACCTCACGGTGTGGGCGGCCATTTCCTGGGGAGCGGGGTTGTGGGCCGCCGTCGCGACGGCGACGGTGCGACTGGCCGCAGAATTGTACTTCCTGTTCTGGCGATATCGCCGCTTCTTGCGGCCGTTCCGGCGCCCGGCGCTCGGACCCCGGATCGCCTGGGGGACGGATCTCTGGCCCATGCAGTGGCGGATCGCCATCAGCGGGACCTTCAGCTACTTCGAGTACTTTCTGTTTGTCCCCGTCCTGTTCCACTACCACGGCGCGGTGGTGGCCGGCCAGATGGGGATGACCTGGACCCTGGTCACCTCGCTGCAGGGCGCCGCGTTGGCTTGGATCCAGGCGCGGGCGCCGCTGTTCGGCATGCTGGTTGCCAAGCAGGACTATCGAGAGTTGGACCGTGTGTATTTTCGCTTGGCGGCCGTGTCGCTGTCCGCCTTGGTCGTCGGCAGTTGCGCCGCGTGGGGCCTGGTGTGGGGCTTGTACTGGTCCGGCTGGTGGCTGGCCGAGCGGCTCTTGCCGCCGCTGCCCACCGCAGTCTTCCTGATGGCGACCACCTTGTACCAATGGCCGCGGTGCCAGGATTTTTACCTGCGGGCGCACAAACGCGAGCCCCTGTGGTGGCTGAACGCGATCTCGAGCCTGCTGATTGGCCTGCTGGTCTGGCAGTTGGGCGCGAGTTACGGAGCAACGGGTGCGGCGGTCGGCTACTTGACCGCCGTGCTGGCCTTTATCCTGCCCGGCAAAATGTACCTCTGGGAGCGGTGCCGGCGGGAATGGCACGGCGGCTAGCCCAGGTACTCCTTGACGGTTCCCGGCGGCGCGGGCGCGTAGCAGAAGGGCTCGATCGAGCAGCCCGCGCGGCCTTGGCTCAGGCTCCGCATGGCGCTGGAATAGCCGAACAACTCCTTCAGCGGCGCATGGGCTTCGATGGTGGTCATTGCCCCGCGCATCTCGGTCTTGGCGATCAGGGCCCGCCGCTGCTGGAGGTCGCCCACGAAGTCTCCCAGGTACGCTTCGGGCGTGATGATGTCCAACTTCATGATTGGCTCCAGGAGCACGGGGCCGCCCTGCTCCAGGGCCTTGTTGAAGGCGTCGTTGGCGGCGATCCGAAAGGCCGTCTCGTTCGAGTTCTCCGCGCCGGCCTTCCCGCCCAGGATCGAGACCTTGAGCTTCATCAGCGGATAGCCGGCGATCCGGCCCCCGCCCTCGCCGCAGGACTTCAGCTCTTCGACCGAAGCCGTCAGGAAGGACTCGGGCAGCGTTTCCGGCGGACAGAAATTGAGGACCGTGACCGGTAATGTAGCCGCGGGGAACGGTTCCAGGCGAATCCGCAGTTCGGCGAACAGCTGTTGGCCGCCGATCTGGCGGTGGCACACGCCGGTGACTTCGACCGCACGCTCGACCGTCTCACGATAGCTGACCTGCGGCTTGTGAAACTTGACTTTCAGGTTGAAATCCCGGAGCAACCGGTTCTTGATCACTTCCAGGTGCAACTCGCCCATGCCGCTGATCAGGGTCTGGCCTGTTTCGCCGCTGGTCACCTGCAGCGTGGGATCCTGGCGTTTGAGCATCTCCAGCGTGCTTTGCAGCTTGTCTCGTTCGACGGCGCTGTCGGGCTCGATGGCCATCGAAATGACCGTCTCCGGGAATTGGATCGATTCCAGCAGAATCGGGTGCCGCGTCTCGCACAGCGTATCGCCCGTGATGGAATTCCGCAGGCCGATCAAGCCGACGATGTCTCCGGCCGAGGCGTGATCGACTTGCTCCTCGCGTTTCGTGGCATGGATCCGCCACAGCTGCGCGACGTTTTCCTTTTTGTCTTTGCCGGTATTTAGCACGCGCGAGTTGGGCTTCAACTCGCCGGAATAGATCCGGACCCAGGACAAGTCGCCCGTCTTGGCGGGCAGGATCTTGAACACCAGCCCGCAGAACGGTTCCGCTGCGTCGGGTTTGCGACGTTCCGATTTGTCCTTTTTCGCCGGATTGGTACCATCCACCGGCGGTGTTTCCGCCGGGCTAGGCAAATACCAAGCGACCGCGTCGAGGATCGGCTGGACGCCGATTCCGTGCAGGGCCGAGCCGCAGAGCACCGGCTGGATTTGCATGTGCAGAGTTGCATCCCGGATCACTTTGCGAATCAGTTCGACCGGGATCGGCTGCTCTTGCAAAGCCAATTCCATGAGCTCGTCGCTGTGGGCGTACAGCTTTTCCAGCATTACATCCCGCCACAGCTCGGCCGCGGCAAGCCTGTCCTCGGGGATCTCCGTGACGCGGATCTCTCGCCCTTCGGTCTGCGGATCGAACACCCGCATGTTCATTTCGATCAGATCGATGACCCCACGGAACGGATCCCCGGTGTGAGCGGGCCCGGTGCCGACGGGGATCTGCAGGGCTAAGGGATGTGCGTTCAGGCGATTGGCGATTTCCTCCAGCGTCCGATCGAAATCCGCCCCTTCCCGATCCATCTTGTTAATGAAGGCCACGCGGGGGACGCGATAGTGATCCGCCTGTCGCCACACCGTCTCGCTCTGAGCCTCGACGCCCTCGCGGGCACTGAAGACGACGACCGCCCCATCCAGAACCCGCAAGCACCGTTCCACCTCGGCCGTAAAATCGACGTGGCCTGGCGTATCGAGGAGGTTGATGTGGACATCCCGCCAGTCGAAGGTCACGCACGCCGAATAGATCGTGATCCCGCGTTCCTGCTCTTCCGGATCGCAGTCGGTCGCGGTCGTGCCGCTATCCACCTCCCCCACCCGGTGCTTCGCACCGCTGTAGTACAGCATGTGCTCGGTGACCGTGGTCTTGCCCGCGTCGATGTGCGCGATGATCCCGATGTTGCGGATTTTTTCGATGTCGCGTGGCATAGGCGAAAGCGCAAAAAGAACGCCGCGCCAGGGGCGCGGCGTTGATGTCTGGGAATCAACTACCAAGCGAAATGGGCAAACGCCTTATTCGCTTCGGCCATGCGGTGCGTGTTCTCTCGCTTCGTCATCGCCGCACCCTCCTTGCGGTAGGCGGCGTACAACTCCTCGGACAACTTCAGGTACGTCGGGCGCCCCTTCTTGTCCCGGACCGCCCCCAGGATCCAGCGAATCGCGAGCGACTGCTGACGCGTCTTGCTGACCTGCATCGGAACCTGATACGAGGCACCGCCGACGCGTTTGGAACGTACCTCGATATACGGCTTGACATTCTCCAACGCCTGATGAAACACCTCGATCGGCTCTTGATCGGGAATCTTCTTCTTCAGTTCATCCAAGGCTCCGTAGAAAACCTGCTGAGCGACCGTCTTCTTGCCGCTCCACATCAAGCAATTGATGAACTTGCTCGCCAAAATGGAATGGTACCGTGGATCCGGCTTCAACTGTGACTGACTGGCGGTAAATCGACCCATATTTCGACTCGAAAAAAACTCGCTCCGCTGACTTCAACTTCTGTACGCGTCCCCGTTACGACTTCTTCGCGCCATATCGGCTGCGAGACTGCTTTCTGCCGTCCACGCCCAAACAGTCCATCGCTCCACGGACTACCTTGTAACGCACTCCCGGGAGATCATGAACACGGCCGCCCCGCACCAGAACGATCGAGTGTTCCTGCAGGTTGTGCCCCTCACCGGGAATATACACCGTGACTTCCTTGCCGTTTGACAAGCGAACACGGGTAATCTTCCGCAGCGCCGAATTCGGCTTCTTCGGCGTCATCGTGCGAACCAGCAAACACACACCCTGCCGTTGTGGGCACTTCTCCAAAACGGGCGCTTTCGTCGTCCGCCGCTGCGGCTTGCGTCTCTTGCGAACAAGTTGGCTAATGGTTGGCATAATTCCCCAGTTTTCCAGGCAGATGATCAAATACGCTGTTTCGGAAACTGTAAAGATTATCGTCTGGCTCCCGGCTGTCAAGCCACCTGACGAACCAGAACTTCACTCATCGTCTGAATCCATGTCCGAATCCAGATCCGCGTCCTCGCCGGAGCCAAACAGATCGCCGGGAGACAAGTACGTCTCCTGCGGCGTGATATCTTCGTCCAGGTTCGCGGGTGAAGGCGACGTAGAGGCGCCCGCCGCAGCCGGTTGAGGCACCGTGCCCGCCTCCTGCAACAACGGGAAACTTGCCTCCAAGCTGCTGCCGGCCTCGGTGCCCATCGCCTGGAGCGCTTCAGGACGATAACGGACTTCGGAGTCTTGATACTGACGGAAACCGGTTCCCGCGGGGATCAAGTGCCCCAGAATGACATTCTCCTTCAAACCCACCAGATTATCGACCTTGCCGGCCAGAGCGGCCTCGGTCAGGACCTTCGTGGTTTCCTGGAAGCTGGCGGCCGAAATGAAACTGGAACTCTGCACGGATGCCTTGGTGATCCCCAGCAACTGCGTGCTGGCGGTGGCCGGCTTGGGCCGAACCCCCTTCGCCGGATCGCCTCCCAGGGCCTGGATCTGCGAGTTGACCTGCTCCAAAGCTTCCTTCGGAACCAAGGCGCCAGGCTCAAACTCGCTATCGCCCTTATCGGAGATTTTCAGGCACTTGGCCAAGTCCTGATTGACCTTTCGGAAATCGAATTTGTCCAGCACCAAGCCCGGCAGCAAATTGGTGTCCCCGGCACTCTCGACGCGCACCTTGCGGAGCATCCGCCCGATGATGATCTCGATATGCTTGTCGTTGATATCCACCCGCTGGCTGCGATACACGCTCTGGATTTCGTGCAACAGGTACTTCTGCACTTCCTCCTCGCCCGACACCCGCAGGATGTCGTGCGGAACCAGCGGACCATCGACCAGGGCTTGCCCCGCCTTGACGATATCACCCGAGTGGACTAGGAATCGTTTGCCGTGCGGCACCAAGTGTTCGCGTTCGATGCCCGTCTCGCTACGCACGATGATCGATCGCTTGCCGCGCCGTTTCTCGCCCATGATTTCGACGGTGCCGTCAACCTCGGCGATCACGGCCGGATCTTTGGGCTTGCGGGCTTCAAAGATCTCGGTTACCCGCGGCAGACCACCCGTGATGTCACTGATGCCCGTCGCTTCGCGCGGCGTCTTGGCCATCACCGAACCCGCGGAGAGAATCGCGCCCTCCGCGACCTCGATATGGGCCCGTTCCGGCAGGTAGTACACGTCCAGCGGCTTGCCATCGGCATCTTCGAGTACGATCTGCGGATGCAACTCGCCTTTGTGATCGATGATCATCCGGCGAATCGTGCCTCCGGGGTCCTTCTCCATCCGCATGGTCTCGCCTTCGACCACATCCTCGTACCGGACCTTGCCGCCGACTTCGGCGAGGATCGGAATGCTGTGCGGATCCCACTGGCACAGGACTTCGCCCGGCTTGATTTCCTGATTTTCGCGGA
>Ga0172371_10011246_pt1 | contig 11959 bp, 9 predicted proteins | sample Lak12m_FD_114543 | JGI IMG/M metagenome (GOLD analysis project Ga0172371, IMG submission 114543) | Freshwater microbial communities from Kabuno Bay, South-Kivu, Congo - kab_022012_12m | ecosystem: Environmental > Aquatic > Freshwater > Lake | place: Democratic Republic of the Congo: South-Kivu...
CACTTATCTTAGAGAGAATGGCATGGCGCAGGGCGATCGCCTGAGCATGGCTTCTTCCGTGGAGCTGCGGCTGCCTCTCGTTGACCACCGTCTGGTCGAGACGGTGGTTGGTCTCCGCAAAGCTCGGCCGGACCTGCATTTGCTACCGAAGGCATGGCTCACAGAGGCAGTCAAGGATGTGGTGCCGACGTGGGTCCTAAAAAGGCCGAAACGTGGATTCGCTCCTCCTTTGAGGGAATGGCACGCGGCGCTATTCGAAGCCCATGGGAAAGCCCTTATTGATGGTTATCTGGTGCAAAAAGGAATACTGAAACCGGAAAGCGGTCGAGAATTGGCGCAGGGACCGTTTCCAAGGGGCCATGTTACCCCGATATCGTTCAAGGCGCTGGTTCTGGAGTTGTGGTGCAGGAGTATGTCAACTCTGAGCGATCCGCAGCGCACGCGCCGGGATCTTCTTCTGGATGCCTGAGGGTGATACCTATTTCCACATATGTGACGGATGAGAGTTAGTGATTCGGGGATTGCCGGTGTATTTCGCGATCTTCATGGCTGGAGATTATTCACGCAAATCTCCCTTATAGTGACCAGGAGTTAGGATGATTCCCATTTGCACTGCTTTGAAGCATTCCAACAGCCACGGAGAGGGACATGGAGAAGGCCGCGACTGGTTCAGGGCTTTCCTTTGGGGTGAAGAGTTCGAGAACCAGAAAGCTGTTCTAGTTTTCTTCGTTTTGTTGGCTATGGCGTTTTACCTTGATAAGTTGTGTCTTGGTCAACATGCGCCAATTCGGATTCACGACAGCTTTGAATCCGAGTTCGGCCAATATGTCGCCAAAGGGCAGCTGCTCATAACGCACGGATTTTATGCCTGGTTCCCCAATCTAGCTGGGGGGATGCCCGCTTATGCTTACCAGTTCCCTCCGTATTACCCGCTATGCATTCTTTGCGCTTTAATTCCCTCTTGGGCCGTTAATTCCATGATGGTTATTTTGCTGATGGGGATTGCCGGGTACGGCATGTACCTGTTTTCAAGACGCTTCATGTCCTTGCCCCATTGGGTGGCTTTGTTCGGGGGCACTCTTTTCGCTTTCGCCTCCTCGGGTATACTGGTTCATCAAGTTTTTATGCAGGCTTTTCCGCTTTTTTTTGTCTATTCGGTGGGATTGATGACGGAGGGTGACCGGTTTAGAGGTTATTGGAAACCATTATGCATATTGATCGCTCTGTCAGCCCTTTCCTATGCCTCACTCACACTAGTGGTTTTTTCGACGTTTCAAGTGCTCCTGATAGTTCTTACCAACTTTCACAACAGGCGAACCATGTGGCGGATGATGGTCTGTTCTTTCCTGATTTGGACAGGTTATGCGCTCTTAAACCTCCCCACCATTTATGCGCTCTTGGAATTCAGTCAGTATTCTCAGCGTTGGGGCAACTACGAGAGATCTTGGGCTTATTTCGCGAAAGGATATGAAGCACTCGGTGCTTCCCTTTCAACATTCGGCGGGCTTTTGTACCAGAAGCTTGTTGGAACCACCCCGTTTTTTCTTGGATGCCTGCCCCTTATTTTGTGGTCCACTCGCGCCAGGCGGTACTTGGCTCTCTATTTCATTTGTGCCGTAATATTTTCCTTTTTCTATTCACCTTTTTTAACGCTTTTACCCAAACTATTTTGGCAGGCGGATCTTCAACACTACCAAAACGTATTCCCCTTTTGCGCCACGATCCTGGCGTGTGTATTCTTATATGAAACATTCGGCAAACCCATCAATACTAGACGTTTTCTTCTTTTGATGTTAAGTCTGGCAACGGGTTTCATACTGATCTTGTATCATGCGCCACTGAGTTCACCGGAAGCCCCAAAGTGGGTCCTGGTAACGGGGCTGGTGTGCGTCACCCTGATTTGTTTCGGAGTGACCTCAAGGGCCTATCAAGGGTATGACTCTCTGATCGGACTTTCCCGCCCCGGACGCAAGCTGGCAGTCGTTTTGGGCTTAGTGGTGTTGTGCACGGGGATCATGTTTCGCTGGTACAGGTTTTCTCAGAACGAACATAACGAGTATCCTTCGTATTTCGGGAATCATTCCGGATTAATATCACTCTTGCCCTCGGATGAAGGTTCCGTTTTTAGAGTCGGAGAGTTTTTGCTGCCAGCAATGTTTCACGCATATGGCTTTGAGACGGTTGGCGGACGTTCACCGATTTTTTCTTCAAGATATAAAGAACTGGTGAAGCGAATCGTATGGGAACAGTTAAGGTTGGCGAATAAGGCAGATTTCTTCGACGCGTACTGGTATAATCTCTACCTAAGAAACAACGAAGAATATGATCAGGTAAACCTGCCGCTGCTGAAAATGCTCAACGTGAGGTTCCTCATTTCTTATTATGAGATGCCCCAATTGGAGGGGGTGGGTCTGGAGAGAATTCTCATACCGGACGACGGCCACCTTCACATTGTATGGTCCGGACCTATGCCCAGAATTCGGTGGACCCGCAGCCGGCACTTTCTCTACGTTTATGAGTTGAAGGACCATTTCCCCAGGGGCTTCTTGGTGAAGGATATGGTTCTACTTCCGTCCAAAGAAATGCTGCTTGAGAGTTTGATGGTTCAATCCACCGAGGATCTAAGGCGCAAAGTACTTGTCAATGAAACTGATCTTCCCCCCAACATTCCTCGGGACTTCAGTTCCAGCATACGGTGCGAAGGCCAAGGTGAAGTACATATGGTTTCTTATGAGCCTGACTCCATTGAGTTCCGGGCAGACATAGCTTGTCCCCAGATCCTCGTCATTTCCAACAACTACCATGCGAAATGGAGAGCCACTGTTGACGGTCGAGAAGTGCCAGTTTTTCCGGCCAACCATGCCTTCCAAGCGGTTTTCCTGGACGAAGCGGGATCCCACAAGGTGGTGCTATCCTACCGGGATGCATGGTTGTGGGTTTTGCACATGGGTATCCCTTTCGGGTTGATACTTATGGCCATTGGGGTGGCCTTGGGTTATAGGTGCCGAGCACAAGAGTGAGGTTCATCGCGAAAAAGGGTGGTATCTATTTTGAGTAGGAAGTACCTCTTCGCGATGAACCAGTTTTGTGGCTTTCCATTGTGTGAGCACGGGAAGCACTGATAAAAGAAGCCCCTCTGGTTGGATTTATCCCACGGGAAGGTACCGGATTGAATCCAAGAGGTCTCCTATTGAAAACAACATTATTGGCTTTGACTCTGAACGAAATTGAAGGCGTCCAAGTTATCATGCCTCAGATACGGAAAGCTTGGTTTGACCAAATCATTGTGGTCGACGGCGGGTCCACCGACGGCACCATTCAGTGGTGTGAGAGCGAGGGGCATCAGGTGTATGTCCAGAAGCGACGAGGCATTCGATTCGCCTATCTGGAGGTTCTGAACAAGATTGAAGGAGATACAGTGGTTACCATAAGTCCTGATGGCAACTGCCCACCGGAGGCCATCCCTGAAATGTTGGAAAAGATGCGTGAAGGGTATGACCTCGTTATTGGGAGCCGGTATCTTGGGGATGCAAAGAGTCTTGATGACGATATTGTCACTGCTTTCGGTAATCGGCTTTTCACCGGCACTGTGAACATGTTGCATGGCGGCAGCTATACGGATGCGATGGTAATCTTTCGGGCCTTCAGACGCGATCTCATATACGAGTTGGATCTTGACAAAGAAGAGTCTTACCGGATTCCCGAAAAGCTATTTGGGACAGTTATCAGCTGGGAACCCCTCATGTCGGTTCGAGCTGTCAAACGCAAGAAGAAAATCGCAGAAATCGTAGTCGGAGAGCCTCCCAGAATAGGAGGCAAACGCAAGCTCCAGGTTCTGAGATGGGGCGCGGCCTATTACTTTCAGTTCCTGAGAGAATTATGGTACTGGAAATGACATCCTGGCCGGCGAAAAGTCCAAAAGCCATGAGGCTACGAAGATGAGCGTACCTCGAGCATTGATAACAGGCATTACAGGCATGGTTGGATCGCATCTCGCGGATTTTCTGCTGGCGAATTCCGACTGGGAAATCTATGGAATGTGCCGCTGGCGAAGTCCTCTGGACAATGTCGAGCACCTGTTGGACAGAGCGAATAGAGCCGACAGGCTCTTTTTTCTGACCGGTGACTTGTGCGACTCTATTTCTCTGGCCAATGTCGTGCATGAATGTCGCCCGGACTATGTATTCCATTTGGCCGCGCAAAGCTATCCGACAACCAGCTTCACTTCACCCGTTCAAACTCTCGACACCAACGTATTGGGAACAGAAAGGCTCCTCGAAGCAGTGAGAAGGCAACCGGGGATCGATCCCGTGATTCATGTGTGCTCTTCCTCCGAAGTGTTTGGCAGAGTCTCCAAGGACAAGCTACCCATAGGTGAAGAGTGTTCCTTTCATCCGGCCTCCCCCTACGCGATATCGAAAGTGGGCACGGACCTCATCGGTCGTTTTCACGCTGAGGCATACGGTCAAAAGTGCGTTATTACCAGAATGTTTACCCACACTGGACCCAGAAGAGGAGACGTGTTTGCCGAATCATCTTTTGCCAAACAGATTGCCATGATCGAGCAAGGGCTTGTGCCACCGGTGGTCCGGACGGGCAACCTCAATTCGCTGCGGACGTGGTCCGACGTGAGAGACGCGGTTCGCGCATACTATTTGCTCGTAACGGTTAACCCTATTCCTGGAGAATATTACAATATCGGCGGCACTTATTCCTGTACGGTTGGAGAAATGCTGAGCCACCTACTTTCCATTTCTTCCCGTCGCGATATCAGAGTCGAAACTGATCCCACCCGCCTGCGCCCTTTAGACGCAGACTTGCAAGTGCCTGATACTTCCAAGTTTAGGAGTCATGCGCCTTGGCAGCCCGAAATACCTTTTGACGAGACCATGTACGATCTTTTGGAATATTGGCGAATGCGCGTGAGAGCGGGCAAGCCTTTCTTAACGAGGTAGATATGCCTGCAATCTATGACGATCTGAGACTTCACGTTCCCCAATGTTCACAATTGGTGCCGGTTGAGACCGTCCATGAGAATCCATGGTTTGCGGTCCGCAGGCGAGGCGACTTTTTCGCTGTTGAATACAACCAACCTCAGGTCGCTATACTTCCCATTGTGGACAACTGCCGCGTCGTGATGGTCCGAGTACATCGTCCACTGATCGCAGACGTTACCCTCGAATTGCCGGCCGGCGGAGCAAAAGAGGGCGAAAAACCGGCTGCCGCGGCCGCAAGAGAGTTGGCAGAAGAGACAGGCATACAGATCACGGATCTCGCTCGATTCCGGCAGGCAATCCCGGCAAGCGTGACTCCCCGTTATCCTTACTTGACATATGTATATGAGGTTAACCTGAACCAAGGGGAATACGGAATACGCGGCGCTTATGACTCCGAGATTCAGAGTGTGGAATGCTTGAGTTTCCATGAAGTAGTCGAGATGATCGTCAGAGGGGAGATTTATTTGAGTCTCCCGATGGCCGTCCTCTGCCGGTACTTTCTATCCAACAAAGTCTCTTGACTGTGAGGTGTGCTTGAACGATTTGAGCTCCCGGCTATACAGAACAATTTACTTAATTCGTAAAGCGGAGGAGAGAATCCAGTCACTCTATCATGAAGACGACATGAAAACCCCGATGCATATGTCCATGGGAGAAGAGGGAATAGTCGTCGGGGTGTGTCACGCACTGGAGCCGGAGGACCAGGTCCTCGGGACGTATCGTAGCCACGCTCTGTACCTGGCCAAGACCGGTGAAACCGATTCCTTCTTTGAGGAAATGTACGGGAAAGAAGCAGGTTGCGCTAAAGGAAGAGCCGGATCGATGCACCTGTGCGCACCGGAACATGGACTGATCTGCTGCTCGGCAATAGTAGCAAGCTCCATTCCAGTCGCGCTGGGAGCTGCTTTTGCTCACAAGTACAAAGGAACCGGAAGAAAAGTGGCGGTGTTCTTCGGCGATGGTGCGACCGAGGAGGGGGCTTTCTGGGAGAGTCTGAACACCGCCTGTCTAATGAAGTTGCCGGTGCTGTTTGTTTGCGAGAACAACCAGTATGCGATCCATGTCCACATCAGGGATAGGCAGGCGTACGATATCCCCGAAGCTGTCAGGCATTTTGGCATTTACGTTCATTCAAGCGAGACCACCGACCCGGAAGTGGTTCACCAAGTCGCCGCAGATGCGCTTAAGTCAATGGACAGAACCGACATGCCGGCGTTCCTGCACTTTCGTTACCATCGATACCTTGAACATGTGGGCGTTCAGGAAGATTACTGTGCCGGATACCGCTGCAAAGAGGATTTCATGGCATATTACGATGCCGATCCTTTCAAGATTCAGCGGGGAAGGCTCTTGGCTAACGGGCTCAAGCTCGCCGAGGTGGAGGCAATGGAGCGCGAGATTGACACGACAATCGAAAGGAGCATTAACAGAGCAAAACAAAGCTGTTTTGCCGAAGAGAGTACGTTGTTGGAGCATGTGTTCGCATGAGCGATCTCACCTTTAGAGAAGCGATTAATTCAGCCTTGATACAAGAGATGGAGCGGGACCAATCCGTTTTCCTGTACGGCCTCGACGTCAACGATCACAAGAGAATATTTGGGACGACGCACAACCTGCTGGAGCGCTTCGGGCCTAAGAGGTGCTTCTTCACCCCTCTCTGTGAAGACACCATGACGGGTTTTGGACTGGGAGCTGCGGCGAATGGCCTTCGACCGGTACACGTCCATCAACGCGTGGATTTCATGATGCTGGCCATGAACCAGCTCGCAAACATGGTTTCCGCGTTTTGCTATATGTCGGCAGGTAAGCTGAAAGTACCTCTTACTATCCGGGCGGTTATCGGCAGGGGATGGGGACAGTCCTTCCAGCATTCCAAGAGTATGCATTCCGTGTTCGCCCACATTCCGGGCCTCAAAGTGGTGTTGCCGACGACTCCCATGGACGCCAATGGGCTTCTGGCCTCGAGCATTCGAGACGACAATCCAGTGATATTCCTTGAGCACCGGTGGCTCCACGACATTCATGGGGATGTGCCGGACGGTGAGTACGTCATCCCATTGGGCAAAGCGGAAATAGCCAGAGAAGGACTTGATTTCACCGTGATAGCCGTTTCATGGATGGTCGTGGAGGCATTGAAGGCAGCGGAAGTCATGCAGCGTAAACACGGTGTGACTGTCGAGGTGGTGGATCCCAGAACAGCCGTCCCTCTGGACTCGGAAACGCTGATTGCTTCGGTGACTAAGACCGGCCGATGCCTGGTGGCGGACTACGACTGGGCTTTCTGTGGCTTTTCTGCTGAGATTGCAGCTCTGATATCCGAGCACTGTTTTGGGGCCCTGAAGGCGCCGGTGTGCAGATTAGGGTTTGCCCATTCCCCTTGCCCCACCACCCGACCGCTCGAAAACCGGTTTTATCCCGGTGCTATTGACATCATTCGTCTGATAGAAGCTAGGATGCAATTGGCGCCGGCAGATTTATTCGACGAGAGATTTTTTACTTACGAAAATAGGTTCAAGGGGCCTTTCTAGACTACGAGGTCAAGCTAGCCCCTCGGATAAGGGTCAGACTCGTTTGTCGAAGTCACTTGATTACAGTGGAATCCAAGGGATCGGTTTCAGTGGGGAGGGTTCCATAGTTGGCACGCTGGCGCACAACCAGCGGAAACCGATAGGCGGCTTGCCGTAAGAGTGGCCATAATGTGCAAGACACAAGTCGATTTAGTCTTGATCAATCCCGGAGGTTCTGGAAGAGTTTACCAGTCCCTCTCGGCCAGCGTCTCTGCCGTGGAACCGCCGATCTGGTCAGGTCTCCTTGCCGGCTTTGTACTAAATCGCGGCTTTTCGGTCCACATCATTGATGCTAACGCAGAAAATCTAGACCCTGAGCGGACGGCGAGTCAGGTCTTACAGTTGAAACCGTTGTTGACAGCCGTGGTGGTCTACGGACACCAACCGTCAGCATCCACTCAGGTCATGCCATCAGCAAGCGCCATTTGCCGGACCATAAAAGAGAATGATCCTGGAACTCGAATAATCCTCGTCGGAGGTCATGTTGCGGCTCTTCCGGCACGCACACTACGTGAAGAATCTGCCGATTTCGTATGTGGCGGTGAAGGGTTTTGGACTCTGACCGACCTCTTGGAGGCTCTGACCTGCGGAGGCCGGCCAAATTTCGCCGAAGTCCGTGACCTATACTATTGGGAAGATAGTACAATGAAAGTCGGGCCAGCCGCATCATTAGTTCAGGACTTGGATGCGAATTTGCCTGCCCCGCCCTGGCACATGTTGCCCATGACCAAAGGAAGGGCCCACAACTGGCACTGCTTCGGCGACCTGCCCCGTCAACCCTATGCCGCGATGTACACATCTTTGGGTTGTCCTTTTCACTGCACGTTCTGTTGCATTCAGGCGCCGTTTAGAAGAGGCGAACTGGCTGCAGGGTATTCGAAATCCGTTAACAGCTATCGTACCTGGAGTGCAAAGTCCGTAATCGATCAGATTGATCTCCTGGTTGACAAATACGGTATTTCGAACTTGAAGATCGCAGACGAAATTTTCGTCCTGAAGCCCAGCCGCGTGACGGAAATATGCGACCTCATAATAGAACGGAAATACAAGCTTAATATCTGGGCCTACGCACGTGTTGACACACTAAGAGACGGCATGCTGGAAAAACTGAAACTTGCCGGCTTCAATTGGTTGGCCTTGGGCATTGAATCCGCCAACGAGCGCGTCCGGGAAGAAGTCAACAAGAATTTTCATTCCGACCGACTGTGCAAGGTAATTGAAAACCTTAAGACGCATGAAATTAATATTATTGGAAACTACATGTTTGGTCTCCCGGAAGACACGTTTGAAACCATGCAGGAAACCTTGTCCATGGCCATTGATCTCAACTGCGAGTTTTCCAACTTCTACTGCAACATGGCCTATCCGGGTTCGGCGCTGTATGAAGTCGCAGTGAAAGAAGGGTGGCCTCTTCCAAGTGATTGGGGTGCGTATTCACAGCATTCCGTCGATACGACGCCGTTGCCGACAAGATATCTCTCTGCCGCGGACGTTCTCCGGTTCAGAGACCAAGCCTTTGAGCGCTACTTCAGCAACGAGCGGTATCTCAGTATGATCGGAAAACGATTTGGCGTCCAAACGCTGAACCACATACACGATATGCTGTCTCGGAAGTTGGTCAGGAAGATTCTCGAGGAGCAAGAACGGACGGCGTAGATCGGTGTCGGTCGGCCAATCCGTATGAATTGTCAATTTGAGGAAGATCTCCCAACGACTCGGATTGAAAAACGGCTGCTTCGAGAATTCCAAGTGAGCGGCGGTCTTAGTCACACTGTGACCAATGCTCGAACAAGTTCATCGTCCTGCCCCCCGTAAATGCGGGCTCCCCATTCAAGTGGAATTCGAGGTAACCCATGGTAATCACACGAACACCTTTCCGAATTTCGTTTTTGGGAGGTGGAACGGATTATCCGTGCTACTACCAGGAGTGCGGCGGCGCAGTACTCGCGACCGCCATCAATCGATACTGCTACATTTCCTTGCGGTACCTTCCCCCTTTCTTCAACTACAAGCACCGGATAGTGTGGTCCAAGACCGAGTGCGTAAGCCGCATCGACGACATCGCCCATCCATCAGTCCGAGAATGCCTACGTTACATGAATATCCAAACTGGCTTGGAGATCCATCATGACGGCGACTTGCCCGCGCGTTCCGGATTGGGTTCAAGCTCCGCCTTTACGGTAGGCCTCTTGAATGCGTTGAATGCCGTCCAGGGAACAATGATAAGCAATGCTGCCCTCGCCGAGGCGGCAATCTATGTTGAACAAGGGTTGATCAAGGAGAACGTCGGCTCACAGGACCAGACCATTGCTGCTTTCGGAGGTATTAACGTCATTCGGTTCAATTCTCCGGTGGGGCATCACATTTCCGTGGAACCTCTTTGTCTCACCACCGAACGCATCCGGGAGTTCCAGAGCCATCTCATGCTTTTTTTCACCGGTGTCCAGCGCACTGCGTCTGACATCGCGCAGGAGCAAATCATAAGAACACCGCAAAAGCGGTCCGAGCTTGGCGAGATGGGCAGATTAGTGGACGAGGGGGCTCGCATCCTGTGCGAATCAGGGGACATAGAGGACTTCGGGCGTTTGCTTCATGAAACGTGGTTGCTCAAGCGCAGCCTGACGGAGAAAATAAGCAATTCAGCCATAGATGACATTTATTCAAGAGCAATCAAAGCAGGAGCGCTGGGCGGAAAGCTTCTAGGCGCTGGAGGAGGCGGGTTCATGGTCTTCATCGTGCCTCCTTTGGAGAAAGATTATGTGGCCAGTGCCTTGGGACTGTTGCATGTCCCGTTCTCCTTTGATTTCAAAGGGAGTCATGTAATCTTCTACGAGCCGACTCCGGTGGAGGAGGTTCCTCCGGAATGGACCCCCGTCCGATGTCTGGCTCCAACCGATTCCGGAAAAGTGAATTTTGACACTGCGGAAAAGATCTCTCGGTAAACAAAATCGGGACTCAGCTTTAAGGACCGTCCCAGACTGATGTGGTGTGCGCGATGAGAATACCATTCGGAACCGTTACCGTGACGGACAAAACCAAACAGTTGGTTCTGGAAGCGCTTGACCGCGGGCGGATATCAAGCGGCAGGCTGGTGCGTGAATTCGAGGAAAAAATAGCGGACATAATGGGAGCAAAAGAGGCGGTTGCGGTGAGCAGCGGCACCGATGCAGACACGTTGGCCGTTGCTCTCTTGCATGAATTGGGAGCAAACAGAGGGGATGAGGTCATAGTCCCTGCTCTGTCCTTCGTATCCACAGGAAATGCGGTCCTACACGCGGGTTTTAGGCCCAGATTTGTCGATATCGATCGCAATACTCTGAACATTGATCCCAATCAAATCGAGACGGCTATCAACGAGTCTACAAGAGGCATTATGCCGGTGCATCTTATGGGAAAACCTGTGGATATGGATGCAATAGCAAGCATCGCCAGAAAACACCACCTCCTGGTTATAGAAGACGCTGCCGAGGCTTACGGCGCCGTTTATAAGGACAGGAATATCGGCACGATAGGAGATATGGGCGCCTTCAGCCTTTATGTCGCTCACGTGATAAACACGGGCGAGGGAGGAATCGTACTAACAGACAGCGAGGATTATGCCGAAATGCTACGTTCGTTGCGCGCCCACGGGCGGGCCTGTAAGTGCAAGCGGTGCATTTCAAACGTGACCTCCGGATATTGTGAAAAGAGATTTGCAGATAGCGAATTGGGCGACATCCGCTTTCGTTTTGAACGCGTCGGGTACTCCTGCAAAATGAACGAATTGGAGGCAGCCATCGGGCTGGGGACCTTGGATCTGTATCATGAGATAGTGGAAAAAAGACACAGGAATCTAATGATGATGGTGGACGGATTTCAAGAATTTTCTAAGCATCTCTGGACCTATTCAGAAGAGGGCCACGAGCGTATAGGTCCACACGCTTTTCCCTTTGTGGTGAACGAGGGAGCCCCCTTCTCGCGTGACGAGTTGATGCTCCACCTAGAGAAAGAGGGCATAGACGCTCGTACGCTCTTTTCGTCGATTCCAACTCAGTGTGGCGGTTATGAATTTCTCAGCCATAAGCTGGGGGATTTCCCGAACGCTGAGTTTATAGGGCGCAACGGAATTCACGTTGGGATTCATCAGGATGTTACCGAACAAGACATCAATTGGTTTCTCTCGGTTGTCCGTTTTTTTATCGCCGAGCACGGTTAGTGCTGGATTCAATGAAGCGTTGGTTCCCTCTTATATCGGTGGTGGTGGGAATATGCGTGGCAGTGGCCGCAGTGGGGCTGGTGGAATTGGGCTTCCGGTTGCACAAGCGGCTTGCTTCTCCAAACGAATCGACCGCGCGTGGTACCAGCCATCATGGCGATTACGTGGGCACAGGCTATTTCGTGAAAGACCCACTTCTA
>Ga0172371_10011248_pt1 | contig 11957 bp, 5 predicted proteins | sample Lak12m_FD_114543 | JGI IMG/M metagenome (GOLD analysis project Ga0172371, IMG submission 114543) | Freshwater microbial communities from Kabuno Bay, South-Kivu, Congo - kab_022012_12m | ecosystem: Environmental > Aquatic > Freshwater > Lake | place: Democratic Republic of the Congo: South-Kivu...
CACTCGCTCGCGCAGGTCCTGCATCTCCAACGGGCGCAGCAGGCAGTGGTCCAGGCCGACGGCGATCTGGTACTGGTCGGCCGCTGCCGAGTTTTCCAGGTACAGGACCGTTGCCGTCAGCGGGCGGTGCACGCCCGTCGAGCGGTCGTGCGTGGCCGCGCCCCACATGCGATGGTAGGTGCCCACCGGCGGCGTGATGTCGCCGCGGGCGACGCCTGCCAGACAACGGCTGTGCGGCGTTTCCAGGCGGTTCATCACGCGGGGGCCTCACCGGGGTTGGGCTGGGGAGGAAGGGCTCAGACGTACAGAATTCAAATTTGCCGGAATTGAACCTTACCACACCGCCGAGGCTTGACTCCGGCAAATTTGAATTCTGTACGTCTGAGCCTCGCGGCGGTTACAGCTTCAAGTCCGCCGGCTTCAGCTCCTTCTTGAAATTGCCGAAGCCGTAGAAGGTCGGCTCGTACGGGCCGACGGTGTCCACGCACGCTTTCGCGGGGATCTTGTCGGCCAAGCCCGTCGCCCAGTAAACGGCATTGACGACCAGGCGGCGCACGTCTTCACATGCGAAGTCGACCGCGGCGCCCATCGTGGTGCAGATCACCTGCGACGTCTTGCCTTGGCTGCCAGTAAAGGTCTTGGTCCAGACCAGCGGCATCATGGGGTCGTTCTTCGGGCCGACGACCGGCTTGTCGGTCGGGTTCATGCCCTCGAGCACCTGGCCATACACCAGTACCTGGGCTTCGGGCACGAGGTTCTTGATGCCGTAGACGTCGGTCGGTCCCCAAATGTCCGAGACGCCGGTCAGGATCGGGTGATCCTTGAACTGGTCGTTGATCACCCCGCGCGTGCTCTCGACGCGATGATTGCCGTGGTGGTTGATCCAGGTTTCGCCCAGGACCTGCTGGCCGAATCCGCCCGGCCAGTCCTTGTTCCGCCAATCGTACTTGAGGTACGCACTGTCCTTGCTCTTCGAGTAGCTGAACGCATGCGTCGCGGTGCGCAGGCCCAGGATCGGTTTGCCCGAATTCACGAATTCGTCGACGTACTTCATCTCGCTGTCCGGCAGTTCGCGGAACCGCGTGGCGATGATCATCATGTCCGCCGTCTGCAGGGCCTGCAGGCCCGGAATGTTGTTCTGGTTCAGCGGGTCGATCGTCCCGTCCTCGGGATTGACGGCAAACAGCACCGTGCACTTGAAGCCATGATGCACCGCGAGGATCTTGGCCAGCATCGGCAAGGCTTCCTCGGAGCGATACTCCTCGTCGCCGCTGACCAGGACGATATGTTTGCCCTTGCCCGGGCCGTCCTGGCCTTCGTACACCACCCACGGATCCGCGGCCCACGCCGCCAGGCCGCTGTAGAACACCAGGATCCCCAGAACCGGTCCGCCCAGTCTCGTTGCCATCGTCATGTTGCGCACGCGCCACCTTCCTCTCTCGGAAATCGGGTAAAGAGTGCTCGAATCGCCTGTCCGCTGAACCGCCGGGGCCGGCAGCGAACTGGATGCCGGGCACTACGGAGCGGTTGGCGGGATATCAGAATAGCAGAATGCCAACTGGATTTCCAACCCGGGACGGTCCAGGAAATACGCCCAATGGCGCTTGCCGTTTCGCCCCGAAAGCTCCACAATGGGGCCAGCAACATTATGTCACTCATGGAGGCTTAACGATGACTTGCGTGCACCTCAAGCAACTGTACGATCTGTGCGTGAAGGAGGACTTGAAACTCGGCGGGACCGACTTGATCCGGATCGTCTGCAACCAATGCGGCGAACAAGACGTGTGTCCGTCCATGCTGATGGAGGAGTACGAGGCCCAGCATCCGGAAGACCGGTTGGAAGGCGACAACGCGGAGTCCGGCCAAGCCGGCAAGCCGCAATGACGAGCAGCCGAAAACCACTTCCTTTCCGCTCCGGAGACCGACGGCCATGAACCGCGACGACGCCTACGCCTTGCTGTGCGAAACCACCCAAAGCGAAAGCCTGCGCCGGCACATGCTGGCCGTCGAAGCCGCCCTGCGGGCCTACGCACGCAAGTTCGGCGAGGACGAGGACAAGTGGGGCATCGTGGGCCTGCTGCACGATTTCGACTACGAACGCTGGCCGACGATCCCGGACCATCCGCTGCAGGGCGCTGCGATCCTGGCTGAGCGAGGCTATCCGGAGGACGTCATCTACGCCATCAAGTCGCATGCGGGCGACGACATTCCCGGCTGCCCGCGGATCTCGCGGTTGGACAAGACGCTGTATGCCTGCGACGAATTGACGGGCTTCATCACCGCCGCCGCCATGGTCCGGCCCGAACGGCTCAGCGGACTGCAGTCCGCCAGTGTCCGCAAGAAGATGAAGCAGAAAGCGTTCGCCGCGGCGGTGAATCGCGAGGACATCGTCCGCGGGGCGGAAGACCTGGGCGTGGACCTGAACGAACACATCCAGTTCGTGATCGAAGCGCTGAGCGGGATCGCAGATCAGCTGGGATTGGAGCCGGCGCCGCAGAACTGATCCCGCGGCAGGCGGACGCCTGCCACTGGCCGACCAGGTATCAACTGGACTGCAGGATGCAGGCCCCGAAGGTAAAGCCGCCGCCGAACGCGCACAACCCCAACCGCTCGCCCTTCTGGATCGTCGGGATGATATCGGACAGGCACAGCGGGATGCTGGACGACGACGTGTTGCCGTACTTGCGGATGTTGCTGTACACCCGCACGCCGATCCGGCTCTGAATCGCGTCGATGATCCGCTGGTTGGCCTGGTGCGGGATGACCATGCTCAAGTCCTGGACGCGCAGTCCCTCGCGGTCGCACGCCCGGTTCAGGCTGGTGACCATCAAGCGGACGGCTTCGCTGAACACGCGGCGGCCTTTCATCTGAATGTAGCCGTCGTGCAGCAGGGGGACGGACAGCGTGCTGCCGTCCTCGCCCTTGGCCGACAGTTCCGGGCGATGCAAGCGAGCTTTGGCCTTGTCGAAGTGGGCCTCCCCGTACAGCACGGTCGCCGAGGTGGCGTCGCCGAACAAGATCGTGGTGTCAAAGTCCTCGGGGTCCAACAGCGGCGAGAGGACTTCGGCCGTGACCACCAGCACCCGGCCCAGCGGCGTGCTCTGCAGATAATCGTAGCCGGCTTGCAGGGCGTACAGGTACCCGGAACAGGCGGCGTTGATGTCGTAGGCCTGAGCCATCAATTCGTGCTTGTCCTTGCACAACGAGGCGAGCACTTGGCAGGCCATGGACGGCGTGACCGTGGTCGGACTGGTGGTGCTGCAGATCACCAGGTCGATGTCTTCCAGGATCAAGCCCTCGCGGTCCAGCACATTCCAGCAGGCCTGGGCGGCCATCGTCAGCGCGTTCTCGCCGTTCTGGGCCCACATCCGGCTCTCGATCCCCGTGCGGCGAACGATGTCGTCGGGCGACATCGCCGGCACGTGCTTGATCGCGCCCCGGTCCAGCAGTTCCATGTTCGTGACGATCCGGCTGCCGGTCACGGTGGCCACCGACGAGATGCCCACGTCGAACGGCCGCCGCTCCCGAAATTCCTGCGGCAGATGCAGTGTGCCCGTGGTGGTCTTGCGAGTCAGCACCGGCGTCCCGCACTGTTCCTGCGTGATCGGCTTGGGACGCAGTGTCTGCCGCCCGGTGTGGATCCGGATCATCGCCGCCCCCACGTCGACGACGTCCCCGGCCGCGACCAGGATCGCATCGATCACGCCGGACACGGGCGAGGTCAGCTCGAATACGCTCTTGGTCGCCTCCAGCGAAGCCAGCAGGTCGCCGCGTTCGACCCGCGCGCCGGGCTGGACCAGCAATTCGACGACCGTCACCGTATCGTCCGAAGGCCCCGAGCCGATCGCTTCGATGACGTGCACACCTTCCTCGCCCTTGGGCGGGGCGATCCAGTTGACTTCCAGATTCAGCAACTCCGCCGCCGTCGTCAACACGCGTTGGAACGAAGGCATGACCTCCATCTGGTTGGCAAAGTTGCAGGGGATGTGCGTGTCATGCCGGGCCACGCGCCGCATGGCTACCGGAACCCGCGTCCGCTGGGCGACCGTCGCCAGGATCTCGCCGCCCAGGCCGCAGGTCTTATTGTCTTCGTGCACCACGATCAGCCGGGCGGTCTTCTCCGCCGAGGCGAGCACGGCCGCCTGGTCCCAGGGGGCCATGCAGCGCAAGTCCAGGACTTCGGCCTCCAGTCCCGCACTCTCCAGCGTAGCGGCGACTCGCGAACACAAGGGCACCGTGTTTCCCCAACCGACCAAGGTCAAGTCGCGGCCTGCGCGGACCTTGCGGGCCGTACCGATCGGGACAAACTGGCGATCGACGTCCGCCGAGGTCGTCAGGTCGGGGTTGTTCAGCATGCTCTTGGGGTACAGGAAGACCGTCGGCCGCTCGGACTCGAACGCCGCGTTCAGCAACCCCGCCGCATCGCTGGCCGTCGAGGGCATGAAGACGTCCAAACCCGGCGTGTGTGCGATCACCGACTCGAACGTCTGCGCATGATAGGGCCCCAAGCCGGGACGGTAGCCGCCGCATGCGATCATCAGGATCACAGGCGCATTCCAAGCGCCGGCCGAGCGCCAGTACAACATGGCCAATTCAGAGACCAACTGGTTGTAGCCGGGCAGCAGGAAGTCCGCGAATTGAATGAACGCCACCGGCCGCTGGCCGACCAGCGCCCGGCCGATCGACGCGCCGATGATCGTCGCCTCGGTCAGCGCCGAATTGACGACCCGGCCGGGGAACTCGCTGCTGAGCCCCCGCGTGACGCCGAACACGTCGCCTTTGGGATCTTCGATGTCCTCGCCCAGCAGGAACACGCGGGGATCGTTGCGGAGGCGATCCCGAAGCACTTCCTTCATGGCATCCCGCATGATCAGCTGCAGCCCGTCGCTGGTTCCGCGGCGCTCGCGGGACGGATGGGTCAGCTCGACCTTCAGCGGCCGCTTGGCGTCAAACACCGTCTCCGGGTCGGCGCCGAAGATGGATTCCTCGTCGGCCTTGGCCAGTTCCGCCTCGATCTGCGTCCGGACTTCGCCCAGTTCCGCCTCGGTCCAACCCTGCTCCCGCAGCCAGCTCTCGAAGATCGGGATCGGGTCCCCGGTCTGGCGGCAGCGTGCGATGTCCTCCGCGCTGCGATAGATCGAATGGTCGTCTGCGTTGGTATGGCTGCTGAGCCGTTCGACGTCGAGCACGATCAGGGCCGGTCCGCGGCTCTGACGCATCTCGGCGACGACTTTGCCAAACGCTTGGTAAGCCACCACCGGCTGACGACCATCGACAAACCGGATCGGCATGCCGAAAAACTGATCGTTGACCCCGCTAGGCAGTGAGAAGAACGTCCGCCCCGCGGTGGGTGTGGAAATCGCGTAGTGATTGTTCTGGACCACGAACAGCACGGGCAGGTGGTTGCGGACGGCTTCGCCGCAAGCTTCCAGGAACTCGCCTTCCTGCGTCGAGCCGTCGCCGGCGCCGCAGTAGACGATCGGAGCGCCGGGCTGGTCGCGGATCGCGGCGGCGACCCCGGTGGCCTGCAGGGCATTATTGCCCACGGGCACCGCCATGCTCAGTACATGCAGATCCGGATCACTCCAGAAACCGTACATTTGCCGGCCGCGCGAGCTGGAGGCATCCTTGCAGTACAGAATGTCGAAAAACGCCCGGGGCGTGATGCCGCGGGCCAGCAGCAGCGCCTTGTCGCGGTAGTGACAGTGCAGCCAATCCTGCTCGGTCAGGTGCAGCGCCAGGGCCGCCGTGGACTCGTGACCGCTGCCCGACACGGTGAAAAACGCCTCACCGCGATTGGTGATCTCCTGTTCGAGCTGATCGATCCGCCTGGCGGTCACCATCGCTCGGTAAAGCATCAACTGCTGTTGTCGATCCATGTACTCGATCTCACCGAAAGCGGTGCCATCCGCATTCAAGCCGGAACGTCGGGGATCCGCTTCACCAAGGCGACCACCTGGGAGAGGAACCGCCTGTTTCTGGGCTAGTTTATCCCGTTTCCAGCACGTGTTTCGTCAGCCGTTGTGGTATCGCAAGGGGGGAGGAAACGCAAGGGACCTCGCCCCCTGGCGAGCCGCACATCCATCCTGGCTCGCCATGCAAGTTCGCTATCTTACGGATTTCCCGCAAAAAAGAAAGACGACAACGAAGGCGGCTGAGCGGCCGAAAGTCTATTTTTGGCAAGACAAGAGCCTCGAATCGCCGTAAGGATTGCACCCAAAGGGAAGAGACTGCCGATTACAACGTCATGGACAATCAGACCGGATGCAAAAGCGGGTTGGAGAACTCGAATCTACCGCCAAAACTACCGATCAAAATGAGTGCAATGGGGGCTATGGGTAAATTGCATAGTTCCATGAGCGTTGTTAGCTCTTGACGGATCAGGCCGGCGTTAACTGCTTACGCTGCTGGGATGGATGGATGCATCATAGGAACTTTTCGGGCTTCTTCGCGTCCATAGGTCTCAGGCGTGAGCGGTTGGCACGGGCGGCGCTCCAGGAAACGGACTTTCGTGGGCAGGAGCTTTGACTTGTCTTGAAGCTAGCGGTTTCGGTTCGTTCGCCAGCTCGATCAAACCGCCCTCAAGGGCAGAGACGTCGGCATTTTTTTAGCGGGACCCAAGCAATGATTCACACGCGCCGCAATTCACACAGTCGCCAGTCGCGACAGAAGGCCACGAGTCGTCATGTCCGGACGCAGCGCCGGTGGTTGCAGCCCGAGCGGCTCGAAGAGCGGACCATGATGTCGGCCAGTCCGCTGCACAATGATTTCTGGCCGGAAGATGTCAACAATGACTTGCACGTCAGCGCGATCGACGCGCTGCATGTCATCAATGCGATCAACGCGGGTGGGAGCTTGGCGGGTGGCGAGCAAACCGCCACCGCGGCGACGACCTCGCCATCCCTCTTCACGGACGTCTCCGCCGACGGGATTCTGTCTCCTCTGGATGCCCTGCGGATCGTCAATACCGTCAACGGTGGCGAGGGCGAAACGGCACCGACCGACGTGATCCGGTACAGCCTGCGGGCCACGGACCTGAACGGCGTCAACTTGACGAACAACACCGTCAACGTCGGACAGACGTTCCAGGTGCGAGGCTACGTCCAGGATGTGCGGACGACCGGCACCAAGACAGGCGCCTTTGCGGCCTACATGGACGTCTTGATGACCAATGCCAATCTGGCTCAGATCCGCTATGGCGAGACGCAGGAACTGCGGATGGACGCGACCCGTCCCGGCAGCGTCGGCGGGGGCTACGACGACGACACGGACTTTGACGGCAATCCGGATACGTACGTCGGCGGCACGTTTACACTGACCTACCTGAATCAGACGACCGCGCCCATTCGGTACTACGCGGTTCGCGATCAGGACGCCCTGGCGATCAAGCAGGCCTTGGAGGCGTTGCCCAATATCGGTGCCGGCAATGTGGCGGTGTCCACGCTGCAAGGCTCGGACTTTGACGGCCGCTATTTCATTCGGTTCAAGCGTGCCTTGGGCGAACGAGACATTGCGCCGCTGACCGTCCAGGCGCAGGGCCTGACGGGGGCGTATTTGGATGTGAACGATGATGACCACGACGGCTCTTCGACGGATTACATCACGTTCACGCCGGCGCCCCAGGTCGTGGATAATTACATCTCGATCAACCCGACGACCGAGGAGGGGCAGAAGGCCCTGTTCCGGAGTTCCTTCGAGTTTATCGACCCGTATGTGAACGGGCCCAGCGCGATTGATGAGCCGCTGGAAGCGGGCCAGCCGGCGGGCAGCCGAAACCTGGGCGAAGTCGGCGCGTTCCTGAACCGGACCAGCCTCTCCGCAACGGGCATCGCCTACAACGTCTTCATTGTGGAAATCGGCGCCGCCCAAGCCGGAACCGTGGCGTTCTCCGGCAATCTGGCGGAAAACAACGATACGCTCGTGTTCTCAGGCGGGGCCAGCGGCGGCACCGAAGTGGCTCCGGAGAACATCGGCTTTGTGCAGGACCAGAACAGTCCTGTGGTCGTGACAATTGCCGCCCCGATCACGGTCGTCAACGATACGGCAACGACCGCGGAGGATACCGCGGTCAGCATCCCCGTCCTGGCGAACGACACGGTGAACACGGGAGCCGGCGGCGTCGGGACCCTGTCGCTTGTCGCTGGCAGCCTCGCCAACATCACCCCGGCCGGATCGGCCACCGTGGCCATCTCGGGCAGCAATGTGAGCTTCTCCCCCACCGCCAACTTCAGCGGGCAAGTCACCTTCACCTATCAAGTCCAGGATGCCAAGACGCCGACGCCGAACACGGCGACGGGCACCGTCACGGTTGATGTGACGCCGGTCAATGATCCGCCGACCCTGACCGCGATCGCGAATCTGACCGTGAACGAGGACCCGGGCGAACAGACTGTCAACCTCGCCGGCATCTCGGCTGGCGGCGGTGAGACGCAGCCACTGCAAGTGACGGCCAGCAGTTCCAACACGACCCTGCTTCCCAATCTGACGATCGATTACACCTCGCCCAACGCCGCGGGCACGCTGAAGTTCACGCCGGCCGCCAATCAGAGCGGGACGGCCGTGGTGACGGTGACCGTGACAGACGGCGGACTGGACGGCAATCTGGCGACGGGCGCGGACAATGGCACCGTCACAAGGTCCTTTACCGTCACCGTCAATGCGTTGAACGACCCGCCGGTGAACACGGTGCCGGGCGAGCAGACGGCAGCCAATAACGCTCCGTTTGTGTTCTCGGCCGCCAATGGAAATGGCTTTTCCATCGCTGACCCCGACGGCAACGTGAATGTGGTGACGGACCTAGCCGTTACCCAGGGTAGCTTGGCCGTGGTTGCGGGCGGCGGGGCCACCATCACCACGCCCAGTGCGACGAGTATCCGCATCGCCGGAACCGTCGCGCAAGTCAACAACGCATTGAGCCAGGTAACCTATACGGCGCCGGTTTTGCCGGCCCCTGGCTTCGTGGGCCAGGTCACCTTGTCTATCGACACGAATGATCAGGGGAATACGGGCGCTCCCGGTCCGATCACCGATCACGACGAACTTGTGATCAACGTGGTCCCGCCCCGCAAGCCGTTCGCGACCAGCGACGCGGCCGCGGTGAATGAGGACAGCGATCCGACCACCATCAACGTCCTGGTCAACGACATCGATGTGAACAGCACGGTCGGGCCGGCCAACCTGGTGATTACCAACGTCAGCGATCCGGCGGGCGGAGCGGCGACCATCGCGGCCGACGGCAAGACCGTCAGCTACCAGCCGGACCACAACTTCTTCGGCAGCGACTCGTTCACGTACACGATCGAATCGGCGCTAACGGAGAAGGGCGATGGCCCGCATACGGGCTCGGTCGTCGTCACGGTCAACGGAATCAATGACAGCCCCACGATCACGCAATCGCCGACGGGAGCGACCACGGCTGAAGACACGGCGCTGCCCTGGTCGGGAGCCAATCTGCTGTCGGTTGCCGATGTGGACGCGGACGCAGGCGGCGGCCTGAAGGTGACGCTCAGCGTCGCTCACGGCAAGCTGAATGCCCCCAACGGCGCTGTCACGATCACCGGCGCGAACTCGAGTTCGCTCACGATCACGGGCCTCGTGGCGGCGGTTAACACGTCCTTGGCCGGCTTGACCTACACGCCCGACAAGGACTATGCGGGAGCGGACACGCTGAACCTGACGGTCGACGACCTGGGGCACACCGGCGGCGGCAGCGCCAGTCACACCGCGAGCCGGTCCGTTCCCATCACGGTCACCCCGGTCAACGATGCTCCAGCGATCAAGGCCCCCCTGCAGGCGGCCACGAAGCAGGATGTGAATCTGACGTTTGCCACGGGCACGGCGAATGAGATCTCGGTGAGCGACGTGGATGGCCCGCAACTGACGGTGACCTTGACCCTGGCCAACGGTGCCGGGGCTCCCGGAATCTTGATCGCCGGCACGCCGGCGGGCGTGACGGTCACGGGGAACAACTCGGCGGCGGTCACGGTCAGCGGTTCGGTCGCCGGCGTCAATGCCGCGCTGGCCGCGCTGACCTACGATCCAGCCGCCGGATACGAAGGCAACCCCACGCTGACCATTACGGCGACGGACGGCGAGTTCACGCCGAATGCGACCGTCGGCGTCATCGTCAGCGGCATCAACGATCCGCCGGTGAACGCGCTGCCGCAGGGGGCGGTGACGGTGGCCGAGGACAACGATCTGATCTTCAACGGCAATCTGCAGGTCAGCGACCCCGATGCGGGGTTGTCCCCAGTCGAGGTCACCTTGTCCGCGACGCATGGCGTGCTGACTCCGGTCGCCAATCCGAACGTCGTGGTGACTTCGGTAGGCACGGGAGCGATCAAGCTGACCGGCTCGATCGCGAACATCAACGCGGCCTTGAACGGGCTTAAGTATCGGCCCAGCCAGGACTACAACGGACCGGCCCAGTTGGTCATCTCGACCAACGACAAGGGCAACACCGGCGATCCTCCGGCACCGGGCATGACGGAACTGGTCGACACGGACACGCTGGCGATTACGGTCACCCCGGTCAACGACGCGCCGCTGGCCGTCGACGACGGCAGCGCGGCGAACCGCACGCTGGTCTTGTGGAATTCCGCCGACAACGTGTTTGACGTGCTGGCCAACGACAGCAACGGGCCGGATGCCGGTCAAGCCTTGGAAACGCTGATCATCACGAACGTGGACACGACGAACGCCCATGGCACGGTGACCGTCCAGAACGGCAAGCTGCTGTACACGCCAGCCGCGGGTTACACGGGCGATGCAGAAATCGTATACACCGTGAACGATCGTGCCGACGGCTCGGGGTTGACCGATACCGCGACGGTCTACGTGTCGGTGGTCGACTTCGTGCCCAGCGACGTTTCGGGGTACGTCTACTTCGACGCGGACGACGATGGCGTCAAGGATGCGGGTGAATGGGGCATCGGCGCCGTGATGATCCAGTTGAGCGGGACGGACATTCGAGGCGGCTCGGTGAACCTGACGGCGTGGACCGACGAGACCGGCTGGTACAAGTTCAACGACGTGCTGCCGAGCGCCGCGGGGGCGAAATACACGCTGAGCCAGGTGCAGCCCACCGCGTTGGTCGACGGCAAGGACACGGCTGGCGACCAGGGCGCCGAGATGTCCGCCAACGATCAGATGAAGATCTTCCTGCCGCTGTTCGGGTACTCGGCGGGGATCATGGGCGACGGCAACAACTTTGGCGAACTCGGCTTCCGCTCCGATTTCGCCGCCGGCATGGGCTTGCACGAGCTGCTGCATTCCGGATCGAGCGTGGGCGCCTTTTTCTTCGGCACCGACGCCCTCGGGAATGTGCTGTGGTACATGAACGCGGGCGGTTGGGATGGATATGTTCCGGGACGGCTGGCCGCCGGCAGTCCCACCGGCTTCAATGCCGCGGTCCAGGACGGAAAACTGCCCTTGACCGAACGGGCGACGGGAACCGTCCGGGAGATCAACGCCACGGATGCGGCAATACGACGCGTCTACACGCCGACGGGCGTTAGCGCCACCCGCATTCTGGGCGAGGCCGATGATTTCGGCTTGCCGATCCCCGTGGCGGCAGCGGGAGGCGAAGGCGAGTCGTTGACGGAGGCGGACGACACAGAAATGCTGGCCCAAGCCGGCACCGCGCGCGACTACGCGTCGGCGGTGGATGCCGTGCTGGCGGGGATCGCCTGAGCGAACCCCCGACTTCGAGCGCAACAAAAGCCCGGCTGCGTGCAGCCGGGCTTTTTTCGTCTCTCGACACTCGCCTCGCTGCCGCAACCCGAAGCGTCAGCGAGGAGGACGCGTTTCTTGTCCCTCGCTTACGCGTCGGGTTACGACAGGATCCTCGCTGACGCGTCGGGTTATGACGGGGGCGTGAATAATCAAGGCGAACCTGTCGTCGATTACACAGCGCAAGTGTCGCCCAGTAAACGAGTTGCGGATCATCGTCTATCATG
>Ga0172371_10011250_pt1 | contig 11956 bp, 9 predicted proteins | sample Lak12m_FD_114543 | JGI IMG/M metagenome (GOLD analysis project Ga0172371, IMG submission 114543) | Freshwater microbial communities from Kabuno Bay, South-Kivu, Congo - kab_022012_12m | ecosystem: Environmental > Aquatic > Freshwater > Lake | place: Democratic Republic of the Congo: South-Kivu...
CCTTATTAACATTGTTCGCGTTCCAAATAAAAAGGTTAAGCTAGTCTCCCTAGTTTAACCCTTACTTTGGGGCAAGAAAGATGCCGTTTACGCTCGTAACCACCGTTGCATTGAGTTAGTCACCCTCAACGCGATGGTCTCTTTGCCTTATCCAAATTATGTGATTATTCGCCATTTTTGTCAAACTTGGACATAGTTAATGCAACGAAATTGCGAAATATTCCGTTCTACACGAAAAACAAATTATCTGTCGCGTTCACTTAGTCATCTGACATAATCATCGGCCGACGATGATCATCATGTGAACGCTCCTTAGAGCGTCATATTTGAAACATTCATCTACGAACTCATTATTTCCCCAAGCATTTACAACAAAAACATTTACGGCTACAATATAGACGTTTATCTATAATTACCATTAACGAAAATGGAGTTTGTTATGAATGAAAAACAAGTAAGCCGATTCAAGGCGTTGGGTGATACCATTCGGCTGCGCGTCCTGAAAATGCTCATCGCTGGCGAGACATGCGGTTGCACGATGATCGGCAAACTCCCAATCACTCAACCGACATTGTCCTACCACATGAATATTTTGACCGAAAGCGGGTTGGCCATCGCCTATAAGGATGGAACGCGGAAGAAACATCACGTCAACCTCAAGGCCATCGACGAATTAATCGCCTTTTTGAGCGATCTGAAGAACGTCAAGCCTTCCAACTGTACCACCAAATGATCGTATTCGAATGGATCAATGACCAATTGCTGAAAATGGATTGGTTGCATGCCATCTTCGAGTGGTTGTTCGGCACGGTTTTCGGCTTAAGCCAGGAGACGATCTGGTATCAAAGCTTGACGTTCTTCTTCTATGACGTCATCAAGATTTTCATCCTTCTGTCGGTCCTCATCTTCTTGTCCACTTTCATTCAGTCGTATTTCCCTCCCGAACGGACTCGAAAAATCCTTGGCCGTTTCCACGGCATCGGGGCGAATTCGCTCGCGGCTTTGCTCGGGACGGTCACCCCGTTTTGCTCCTGCTCCTCGATTCCGATTTTCATCGGTTTCACGCAAGCCGGGCTCCCGGTCGGCGTGACCTTCTCGTTCCTCATCTCCTCGCCTTTGGTCGATTTGGCTTCGGTCCTTCTTTTGGCCAGCATCTTCAATTGGAAGATCGCCTTGGCTTACGTGTTGGTGGGACTGGTCATCGCCGTAAGCGGCGGAACTCTTATCAGTGCTTTCAAAATGGAGAAGTACGTCGAGGGATTCGTGACGGCAGCTCCGGCTTCAGCGATGGCGGAACCCCGAATCGATGACTCCCGAATGTCTTTCAAAGAGCGCTTGCGCTTCGCCTTGGGCGGAGTCGGCCAAATCATCCGTCGCGTGTGGCTTTATATCCTGATCGGCGTCGCCATCGGAGCCGTCATCCACGGGGTGATTCCGCAAACGCTGATCGAAACCGTCCTCGGTGCCCAAAATCCGTTCTCGGTCTTGTTGGCGACTCTCGTCGGCATCCCGATGTACGCCGACATCTTCGGGACGCTCCCGATTGCCGAGGCGTTAGTTTTTAAAGGCGTCGGCGTCGGCACCGTGCTCGCCTTCATGATGGCGGTGACCGCCTTGTCGCTTCCATCTCTCGTCATGCTCAAACGCGTCGTCAAGACGAAACTGCTGGTTACGTTCGTCGGCATCGTCACGCTGGGCATCATTCTGATGGGATATTTGTTCAACGCTATCAGTTTTCTATTCATATAAAAAAATTAAAGGAGCATAGAATTATGGAAATCAAAGTTCTCGGTTCCGGCTGTCCCAACTGCAAACGACTGTTGGCGAACGTCGAGGCCGCGGTCAAGGAACTCGGCATCAAAGCCGACATCCGTTACGTCACCGACTTCATGGACATCGTCAACGCCGGCATCATGCATACGCCCGGGTTGATCGTCGATGACCAAATCGTATCCACCGGGCGTGTTATTAATGTTGAAGATATTAAGCGGTTGCTTAAATAAGTGGCTTTTTTAGACTCTATCTTAAACTTAATTATGGTTGTTCTTTTAATTTTACCGCCACAAGAAAAACTCAACATCGTTGTCTTTACTCTTAATTTGGAATGCCAAAACCCCATTTATATACTTAAACAATGATAATTTCAATTAATTATCCAATGTTTTTACTAATTTATTTATCTAATAATAACTTTAATCGTTAAGCAATTTTTCAAGAATTTCTTTGATGAAAATATACCTTCGCGAATAATCATTTTGAATATGTATAATTTTGATACCATTATCAGAACAAATTTTTTCTTTTAAACCATCCCTTTTTATAACCTCAATATTGTTCTTATGTTCTTCACCGTCAATTTCAACAGCCAAAACCGGAAATTTTTCTTTTCCGATAACCGAAAAGATAACCAAATCGAATTCTGCTTTAAGCCCATAATCATATAATTTTGGTTCTGTAAATCGATTTAATATCGAAGCAACGCGTACTTTATGCTCAACAATATGTTTGGTTTCTAAAGAAATTATGTGTTCAATCGTATCCAAGAATTCTTGTTCTTTTTTTGTATTATACTGTCTATAATTTGCTCCATTAACATATGCTGGTTGCTCTTTTAACGTAACAACGACCTCATCACCTCGGTTGCGCACATATTCACTGAGCTCTTTAAAATCATTTTTTAATTTACTTCTTCTATCGATTTCTTTGAAATCGCCAACAAGAATGAACTTTTCTTTAGCCCTAGTAGTTCCTACATTAATTAGCTCTTGATGATTCTTAATCCAGTCGAACGTTTTATCGCTACTTTTGGGGGTTATCGCCGAGGAAAAATAAATTATTCTCTTTTCTCCACCTTGAAAAGTATGAATTGTGCCTGATTCTATCGATGATAATTTTTCGTCTTGAAGCAACTGTTTTGTTAACTCGGCTTGATTATGGAATGGAGTGATAATTCCTACTTCATTTGGACTGTAATTATTTTTCTTAATATCAGTAATAATCGCTTGAATTTCAGTCAATGCCGTGTTTCTCTCATGTGATCCTGATTGGTTTTGTGTGTCAATCCATTGGAGCGCTTCTTGATTAGGATGTGCCTGTGTTACCATTTTCAATTGTCCGTGATAGTATTTTTTGTTGCTGAATCCAATAATACGTGGATCCGATCGATAATGATGACTTAGCAAGACAGATTTCGATATCGTGTCTAGGCTTTTCATCGTTAATAGGATGGAATTTTCCACATAATCATATGATTGTGCTATTTCATATTTTCGCATAAGAACAGCATTAGTCTCGGGTGGTAATGATAGGACCGGACGAAGTTGATTTTGATCCCCTACGAGAAGCAGCCTTTCTCCTCTTGCAATTGCATAAAGCGACGGTCCAATCGCACATTGCCCCGCTTCGTCAATGATTATAAGATCGAAAGATGGCTCTTGTTTCCCAAGTCGGTGAGCAGATTGATTCGTTGTTAAAATGATTGGAAACAAGCGTTGAAAGTCATGCAATTTTGCAGAATCTTGAGTATAGTTGTTAAAACTGCTTACACGTTCTTCGGAATCATCAGCCTCAATAATATTTCGTAGTTCATCATATTTCGGTTCTTTCAAATGAATAATTCGTTTTATTGAGGAATAATAGAGCCAGTTATAAAGTCCTTGCTCTATCTTGGGTATCAGTTTAATAATATGCTCATCGCGAATCACCGGTAATCTCGATAATTCCTGCTCGGTATCTGCAATCTGCGCATCGATTATGACATTTCCATGTAAAGAAGATGCTTTGACGCGTGTTTTCAATGATCTATAGACATCCAGATCTTCTTCGAGTTCTTGTCGTTTTTCATATTGTTCAAGTAAAAGATTGATATGTTTCAACTCTTCGCGGCTTCGCTTTTCATTGTGTGTTAGCATATCTTCTTGAATTGGATAATTGGAATATTTTCTAAGTCTTTCCCGTAAGTCGTTCAGTCCCTCATTGACCTTTTCTTCATTTCCTATTCGTATTATAGGAAGAGGTATGGTCGGCGAAGAAGATCCGTGTACATGCAAAGACATTATTCTTTCATAAATATCGGAAATTGGTTTGTTATTATTTGAACTAACCATGACCTTCTGTTCGTTGAATAAAGCAGAAATTAATACATTAATAATCGTGGTCGTTTTTCCAGTACCAGGAGGACCTTGAACATAAGTAATTGGTTGCACAAGGGCATTGTATATTACACGCAATTGGTCGATATCAACGTTCGAGTCCAAAAGAACAGTATTGACTGTCCTTTTACGCTTCAACATATCCTTTGACATATTTCCAAAAAAGGCATTTAACGGAACAGTAAAAGCATCCATAGCATGTTTTTCTTTTAAAGCAAACATTTCTCGACCAACATGTGCATTATATCGGCGTACAACATCGATGAAATAAGGCCTGTCATCGAGTGATTCTTTTCCTTTGGGCAATACGGCTTGTAACATATCTTTTGCAGTGTCCGGATCGTTAAGGAAAATTTCAACAAATTTATCGGTTTCAATATCAAGATAATGGCGAAGATTATGCTTAAACATTTTCATCTCATTTGCTTCACTCGCAAACTCATAATTGAATTTTGTTTCAGTTCCAACAATGAGAGATTTTTGAGACGGATTAAATGTTACTTCCCGATATGCTATTAAAAAAAGACCACGATCAGTGCTTATTGCAAGAACATTTAAGGCCATTTCAAAAATTTCGTATTTCTGTTTTTCTTCTCTTTTAGAAAGCGATTCAAGAGAAGAAACTAATTGAGCAATCTGCAAATGAGAAAGTTGGTATCCCTTGGGCATGGTCGTTTCTGTTAGAATTTGCTGGTCTATGCCCTTGATTAATGTCGTCTCACGTTGATAAGGAATTTGCTCAAGTACTAAGCATTGTTCAATATATTCAATCGTCCCCGAATGATATCCATCAAAAGGCAACCATGATGGTTGATTTCGAGAGCTTCGGAGAAAAGGAATTAGTTCATCTGGTTGGTTGTAAGAAGTATTTGGTATTATCCGTGCATTTTTGATTTTATCAAAAAAAATCCAAGAATCTTTTATTACCCCGTCATCAATTTCATTCATCTTTGATGAGTTGTACATGTCACATCGCAATTTGCGTTGTTCGATGTCGATACCTGTGATAGCTATCCAATATCGAGTCTCTTCATTGCGCGCATTCTGATATTCAATGGCTAACCACTTTTTTTCTTTTATCGATCGTGATATTTGAGAAATTTCCATTTATCAAGAAAGTTTTTCTAAAATGTAGTAAAAAATCAAAGTGGGAATTATCAATGATAAATAATCATCATTACTTTTATAATATTCGACTAAACATAGTTAATAAACAACCTTTATTTCGTTATACTCATGTCGCTGATAGTATTATTATTTGTTAATAACCCTATTTTTAATGTTTTTTTGTTTTTATTAAATAGTGAAGTCATGTTGTCAAGCTTCAAGTACTTATTACAAAAAGAAGATTAAGATTTTTGTCTTTAATTAAGACCAAGCCGGAAATATCCAAGTAATTTAAATATTTAAGGTCAAATCACGAGAATCTTAATTAAACACTATCTGCGTTTGGTATCAAAACATTAAGCAAGATGGCGACGAGCGTGGCAATCGCCAAAGGCGAAATCTGCACGGTCCCGATCATCACTTTGAGAAAACTGGCGTCGACGGTGTAATTGGTGACGGCCCCGATGATGTCGGCGGCGACGCTCATGGCGCCCAAGCCCAAACCGACGGCTAAGGTGACCGACACGACGATCAGGTCTTTCGTGCGCCCGATGTCGGCTTTGTGTTCGATGAGCATCCGTAAGCCGGAGGCGCTGATCATGCCGAACAGGATGATCGAAGCCCCGCCGATGACGGCGCTCGGAATCGTGGCGATGACCGCCCCAAACAGCGAAAAGATACCAAAGAAAATGGCCAGAAGCGCCGCGTAAAACACGTTCTTCGGGTCATGGTTTTCTGTGATGACCAAAACGGCGGTGTTTTCGCCGTAGGTCGTCTGCGGGGGACCGCCCAAAGTCGATGCCGCCATGATCGCCAAGCCGTCGCCGGCCAATGTTTTGTCGATGCCCGGGTCGACGAAGAAATCCTTCTGGCAGACGGTCGAGTTGGCGCTGATGTCGCCGATGTGTTCCATCAAGGTCACGAACGCCAGAGGCACCATCATCACGATGGCGCTCCAGTCGAAATGCAGGTATTTATAGAAACCGAGGAGCGAACCAAGCGACTGGAAGACGACGATGTCGCTTGTCTGAATCGGCGTGAAATCGACGAGGCCGATGATCAGGGCGTAGCCATAACCGATGATGAACCCGAGCAGGATCGGGGCCGCCTTGAAAAACGATTTGGGTTTCGAAAACGCGCTTATCAAAATGATGCTGAGCAAGGTTATTAGCGCCGTCGTCCATTCTTTCCATGCCAATGAAGTCGCCCCCGCCAAAGCGTAGCGGGCGACGATGTTGTTCCACAAGATGCTCGGAATCAATAGCATCCCCAACACGATGATGACGGGTCCGACGACGCGCGGCGGGAAGATCTTCCGGACTTTGTCGACGCCAATCAAACGCACGATCAGAGAGAAAAGCAAGTAGACGAGCCCCGTGCAGAAAATGGCGATGACAAGTCCGCCCATCGCCTGTTGCCAAGCCGTCGAGCCTAACGGCTTGTCATGGCCGACAATGGCCATCATGGCCGGCAAATACGCGAATGAAGAACCAAGGAAAACAGGTACTTTCTTCTTCGTCACGAAGTAAAAGATGACCGTGCCGAGTCCCGCGGTAATCAACGTGATCGGGATGCTGAGGTTGGCCAAAAGCGGCACGACGACCGTCGCCCCGAGCATCGCGAACATATGTTGGAAACTGAGAACCGACGTTTTGAAAAAACTTTTGACGCTTAATGTTTTGTTAACGTTTTTCATAGTTTCGATTATATTACAAACGACATTTGATTTGGAATCGGGAATCATGTCTTTGATATCTTCGAGTTCGGTCACGGACTTTCCCGGCATTGATGTCCGTCTGTCTGAAAAAAGATATAATGGATTTGATGAAAGAAGCTTTGCTTTACGAAAAATTGCCGGGGAACCAAGTCCGCTGCGACGTCTGCGGCCACCATTGTCTGATTGCCGCCGGCAAGCGCGGCCGCTGCCGGGTGCGCGCCAACGTCGATGGAACCCTTTTCGCGTTGAATTACGGTTTGTGCGCCTCCGCGGCCATCGACCCGATCGAAAAGAAGCCGCTTTACCATTTTCTGCCGGGGAGCGACGTCTATTCCTTCGCGGCCATCGGATGCAACATGCGCTGCCCGTGGTGCCAAAACCATGAGATATCGCAATCATGGACCGAAGACGATTTGATCATTGGCCAGCCGGTGTCACCCGAAGAGCATGTTAAACGTGCCCTCAAGTTCGACTGCCCGTCGATTGCCTATACCTACAGCGAACCCACGGTTTTCCTCGAATACGCATTGGCCACGATGAAAAGCGCCAAGAAACATGGTCTCAAGAACGTTTGGGTCAGCAACGGCTTCATGAGCGCCGAAGCCACCCGGCTGATCGCCTCATATCTCGATGCCGCCAACATCGACGTCAAAGGTCCCGACGACGCCTTCTATGCCAAGTATACGGGAGGCGATCTGAAGACCGTCATCGATAATATAAAAATACTTCAGGAAGCCAAAGTGCACGTCGAGATCACCACGCTTCTGATTCCGGGCCTTAACGACGCCAAGAATCAGTTGGAGAAACTTATCAAGACCATCGTCACCGAACTGGGAACCGACGTCCCCTGGCACATATCGCGCTTCTTCCCGGCCTGGAAGATGAGCGAGGCCACCGTTACGCCGCTGGCGAGCTTGCGTCTGGCCGAAACGCTGGGGCGGACTGTCGGCATCAAGCATATCCATTTAGGAAACGTCTGACATGAAAAACCTTCTTGCCTGTTTCTTTGTGCCCCATCCGCCACTAGTCGTGCCTGCCGTCGGCCGCGGCCAGGAGAAAGCGATTCCGAAAACCGTCGCCGCTTACGAGGAGATGGCGCGCCAGATTGAGGCGTACGCTCCGGACACCATCATCTTCGTCTCGCCGCACGCGACCGTCTACCAAGACTACTACCGTATCGAGAAAGCGCAACATAACCGCGGCGATTTCGGGAATTTCGACGCCCCGAAGGTCGCGTTTGAGGTCGAACAAGATCTTGATTTTATCAAGGAACTCGAAAGCTTGGCCATCGAGAATTCCTTCCCGGCGGGCACCAAAGGCCGCCAGAACACCGAACTCGATCATGGCATCATGGTACCGCTATATTTCATTCATAGTCGCTATCAGAAATTCAAAGTCGTTCGCCTGTCTTTTTCGGGACTATCGTATCTATCCCATTACGAGTATGGGAAAATCCTTCAAACGACCATATTTGAGAATCCCGAAAAGAAATTCGTCTTCGTCGCCAGCGGCGACCTTTCGCACATGCTCAAGGAAAACGGTCCGTATGGCTTTTCCAAGGAAGGACCGCTGTTCGACCAAGCCATCGGCGGCATCCTTGATACCGGTGATTTCCTTGAACTCTTCAAGTTGGATCATGCGATGATCGAGCGGGCTGGCGAATGCGGTTTCCGCTCGCTGATGATATTGGCGGGACTGCTCGATGGCTATGCCGTCACTCCCAAATTACTATCGTACGAAGGTCCGTTCGGGGTCGGCTATGCCGTCGCCTTATTCACGCCCGATTGCCAAGACGAACAAAGAAATTTCGGCGATAAATGGAAAGAAATCATCACTTCGGAGATTCAAAAAACGCGTGATAGCGAAGATTCCTACATCGCTTTGGCGCGCCATTCGCTCGAACATTACGTGCTGACCGGTTCACGGCTCAAACTCGACCGTTATCCGCCCGGAATCGGCAGCGGAAGGGCCGGCGTGTTCGTGAGCATCCATAAGGAAGGTCAGCTCAGAGGCTGCATCGGCACCATCAAGCCGACGACGGAAACAATCGCCCATGAAATCGTCCAAAACGCCGTGTCCGCCGGCATCGAAGACCCGCGTTTTCAAAGCGTCGAAACCGACGAATTGCCCTATCTCGTCTATAGCGTCGATATCTTGAAGACGCCGGAACGGATTGCTTCTCCAGCCGAGCTTGACATCAAAAAGTACGGGGTCATCGTCAGATGCGGCAGCCGTAGCGGCCTCCTGCTCCCAAACATCGACGGCATCGATTCGGTTAAGCAGCAAATCGACATCGCCCGGCAAAAAGGCGGCATTGATAAGAACGAACCCTATACCTTAGAACGGTTTGAAGTCGTGAGGCATGAATAAGATCATTGCGAGTCCTTGAGACGCCGTCTTTCATCAAATCACGTTTAAAGCGATATTACTCAAACCAAGCGATAAATAAAAAACACGTCGATGACGTGCGTTTTTTTCTGGCTGGTGCCTCCTGCCAGAATCGAACTAGCAACTAATCCTTACCATGGATTTGTTATGCCACTTAACTAAGGAGGCAATCGCCTATAAATATTATTATAGAAGCCCTGTCTTGTCAATTAAGAATAACATGGTTGAAAGTGCCATCTTGCGCGCTTTTATCGATATTAAAATCCTAGATAAGGCAGATTCAAAACGCGTCCGATTCCGTCGGCCATGGAAAGGTTTCCCGATAACGATTAAAAAAGCCAGCCTTACGGCTGACTTCTTGTCATCTTATGATCCAGGTTTTCCCGTCATAATCGACGGTATATTTGCGTTTGGCATCGATTTTCCCCTCGATGATGGCCCGCGCCAACAGCGTTTCGACGTCGCGTTGGATGAACCGTTTGATCGGGCGGGCGCCGTATTCGAAAGAATAGGCGGAGTCGATGATGTATTTTTTCGTCGCCTCGGTGAAATCGACGCTGATGTATTGTTTCTTGAGCCTTTCCTGCAATTCCGCCAGCATCTTGGCGACGACTTTGATCTGCACTTCGCGCCCAAGCGGGAGGAAATAGACGATTTCATCAATCCGGTTCAAAAATTCAGGCCGGAACGTCGCATGGAGGATTTCGTTGACCTTAGCCCGGTCGTTATGGAGCAGATACTCGCTTCCGAGGTTGCTTGTCATGATGATGATCGTGTTCTTGAAGTCGATGACGCGACCTTGCGAATCGGTCAGCCTTCCTTCGTCGATAATCTGCAAGAGCAGATTGAACACCTCGGGATGCGCTTTCTCGATTTCGTCGAACAAGACGATGGAATAAGGGGCGCGCCGGACTTTTTCCGTCAACTGTCCGCCCTCCTCGTACCCGATATATCCAGGCGGGGCGCCGATTAGGCGCGACACCGAAAACTTCTCCATGTACTCGCTCATGTCGATGCGGATGATCTTCGTCTCGTCATCGAAGAGAGCCTCGGCCAACGATCGGGCGACTTCCGTCTTCCCGACCCCGGTCGGTCCCAGAAACATGAACGAACCGATCGGGCGCTTCTCGTCCTTGATGCCGGCTCGTTGCCGGATGATGGCGTCAGCCACGAGATTGATGGCTTCGTCCTGGCCGATCACCCGTTTCATCAAGGTATCCTTCAGCCCCAAAACTTTTGCTTGGTCGCCTTTCATGATTTTAGAAACAGGAATATGCGTATGTTTGGAAATGATTTCGGCGATTTCGTCCTCGGTGACCACTTCCGAGAGCATCTTCGTCTCGGGAACGGCTTGTTCCAGCCTTCCCAGTTTCTTTTCCAAAGCAGGAATGTCCTGATACTGGAGTTGGCTTGCCAGTTGGTACTGGCCGCGGTTAAAGGCCGATTCCAGTTCGAACCGCGCTTTCTCGAGTTTGTTTTTGACGTCCTTGATGGTTTTTATCGTCGCTTTCTCGTCTTCCCACCGCTTGCGCATCACGGCATTTTCTTGGTTGAGATTCCGGAGTTCTTCCTCAAGTTTCGCCAAGCGCGCTTTGCTGCTGGCATCGCTCTCTTTCGTGAGGGCGACTTTCTCGATTTCGAGCTGGCGGATATGACGGTCGATCTCATCGAGTTCCGACGGCAGCGATTCGATTTGGACCCTGATCGAGGCGCATGCCTCGTCGACGAGGTCGATGGCCTTGTCAGGCAAAAACCGGCTCGTCAGATAGCGGTGCGAGAGCTGGGCGGCGGCCACGAGCGCCTCGTCGGTGATCTTGACGCCGTGATGGCTTTCATAACGCGGTTTTAAACCTCGAAGAATCGAAATGGTGTCGGCGACCGACGGCTCGAGCACGATGACGGGCTGGAACCGCCGTTCCAGCGCCCGGTCTTTCTCGATGTATTGGCGATATTCGTTCAGCGTCGTTGCCCCGATGCAATCGATCTCCCCGCGTGCCAAAAGCGGCTTCAGCATGTTGCCGGCGTCGAGGGCGCCTTCGGCTTTGCCGGCGCCGACGATGAGATGGATTTCATCGATGAAAAGAATGATGCGGCCTTCGCTCTTGCGGATTTTCTCGAGCACGGCCTTGAGGCGTTCCTCGAACTCGCCGCGGTATTTGGCCCCGGCCACGAGAGCGCCCATGTCAAGTTCGTAGATCGTCTTGTCCTTCAATGTCGTCGGGACGTCGTTGCGAACGATGCGCTGCGCCAATCCTTCAAGGATGGCGGTCTTGCCGACGCCGGGCTCGCCTAAAAGGATGACGTTATTCTTCGTCTTCCGGGCTAATATCTGGATGATCTTGCGGATTTCCTCGTCGCGGCCGATGACGGGATCGGTTTTCCCTTTACGGGCTTCCTCGGTAATATCGCGCCCGAATTTTTCGAGTACTTGTTCGTCTTGGCTATAATCATGGGGCATTTCCATTGTGGTTCACCTCGTTTGGCACTCTCGATGTTTAAGTGCTAAATATATTATAGAGTGATTGCCCCAGATGTCAAGCATGGCGCAAAAATAAAAGCAGTCACATAGTGACTGCCATGCAATGTAAAATCG
>Ga0172371_10011252_pt1 | contig 11955 bp, 8 predicted proteins | sample Lak12m_FD_114543 | JGI IMG/M metagenome (GOLD analysis project Ga0172371, IMG submission 114543) | Freshwater microbial communities from Kabuno Bay, South-Kivu, Congo - kab_022012_12m | ecosystem: Environmental > Aquatic > Freshwater > Lake | place: Democratic Republic of the Congo: South-Kivu...
GGTCCCCGCGGCTTGACCAGCATCGCGGTCGGGCATCTCAACAGCGATTCAGCGCCGGACCTGCTGCTGGGAAGCGGCGACTCCGGGGACCTGTCGTGCGTCGTGAACGACAAGATGGGCACCTTCGACATAGCGATCTGGGAAGGTGCATGGAGCGCGGGAACGGGGGTCGTAGCCACGTTGAACGGGCTGGACGGCGAGAAGGATCACATGGTCGTGTCCGGCTTCAACAGCAAGGCCCTTTACATCATGGAGAGCGACGGTCTTGGATGCGTCGACCGCCTGGGACCTTGCCCCGACGACAATTACGACGAGTACATCTTCGGAGTCAGGAACCTGGCCAACCTGGTCGACTACGACTTCCTTGCGGATGGCACGTCTGATTCAAACTCGGCTCAATACAACCACGGTCGGATCCTTTCGCTGGGCGGGAAGGCCGACTCGATCGTGGTGCGCGACCTCAACGGGGACGGCAACAGAGACATCGCTGCCTCGGTTCCCGAGACCAACCAGATAGCGGTCTTCATCCAGGACGACCCGACGATGGGGACCGCCGGGCGGTTCAGGGAAGGGCTGTTCATAGAGCCCGGGAAGTCGCCGAGAAGCCTGGTCGCGGGCCACTACGACAAGGGCAACTACACTGACTTCGCGTGCATTGTGGACGTCGGCGGGACCGACGAGATCGCGGTCATCTACAACCGAGGAATTCACGGCGAGGGGGACGCTCCTGCAGACTTCCTGCTGGTCAAGCCGAGGTTCACGGCGCCCATGGCCTTGCCCATGCCGGTAGGCTTCAAGTGGACCGAGGGGCGGTTGTCGCCGACCCATATGGTGGTCAAGGACCTCAACAACGACGGTGCGCCCGACCTGGTAGTTGCTACGCTTCCCGACCCGCAAGACGTCACCCTTCCGCCAAATCCCCCGGACCTGTTGGGCAAGGACGAGGAAGAAGGAGAGGAGAAGTCTCTCCCCCTGATCCTCACGTTCCTCTCTTCGAAGCCGGCCGGAGACGAGGCGCTGTGGTTCCCAACGGTCCCGCCGATAAAGCAGGCACCGGCCCTGGCCTTCGAGGAGCCGCTGGTAGGGATGGGCGTGGGCACGTTCGACGATCAGGACATAGACCCGGACCTCGTGATCGCGATCGGAGGCGACCCCGACGGTGCCTGCGACGGTCGGAACTTCGATGTGCTTCGGGGCGGCTACGATTTCGACTCAGTTCTTCCGAAGGCCAAGCTTGATGGCACGGGGGTGGACTTCTACCAGGCGGGCCCAGAGGGCAGCTACGGCTTCCCCGGGTACTTCTGGCCCTTGGGCGGCTACTCGGGGCTCTCCGGCATCTCCGGCTTGGAGGTTGCAGACCTGGACGGGGACGGGCTGGACGACGTCCTGGTCCACTCGCCGCAGCTCGGAACGCCCGGAACCGACGGGTACAAGTATCCCAACGCGCACGCCTATCTAACGATTTTCAACGACAAATGGGAGACAAGCGCTAAATGCGCGGCGTACCCGCAAACGTATTTCGGCTGCGCACCGTACTGGCCTATGGAGCAAGCGACCGAGGGTCTGTGCAAAGCGAAGGAGGAGGAGCCCCCGCCGACGGAGAACCCCCAACCTGAGGGCGAGAACCCCGGCGAAGAAGAGGAGCCTGCGAAGGAGCTGTGCCAGCCCAATTGGGACGCGAACCTGGCCTGCATCGAGGAAGGGGTAGCAGACCCTGCCGACGAGATGTTGGAAACGGAGCTGGGATTCGTGCCCTCCGCCATCGCCGTCGCGGATTTCGACAACAACGGTTGCAACGACATGCTGATAGCGGACTCAGGGATGAAGTCCGTGGCCTACTTCCGGTCGCTGCCGTGTCAGATGGGCGTCTACTCCTGGCACAAGGATGCACCTGACGAGATCTGGTACACGGTGGGCAGTGGCCCAGTGGACATTGTTGCCGCGGACTTTGACGACGACGGGTTCCTGGACGCAGCGATAGCCCTGGCGGAGAACGTGGCGCTCATGTGGGGCGTGGACGGGGACGTGTTCGGCAACATGGAGCACCTGGTCAAGCCGGGAGAGGACCCCATCGCCCCTTCTTCGGTCGAGGTGGGCGACGTGAATAGCGACGATCTTCCCGACATACTCCTGACCTCGCCCAGCACCGACGAGGTCCTCGTCTACGCAAACGGCGGCGGCAGGGAATTCGTCGGGCCGTACAGGATGCCCGCGGGCAAGACACCGGTGAAGGTCGCCGTGGAAGACATGGATGCGGACCAGTGCAAGGACATCATCATCCTCAACCAGGGGGGGCGCAGCGTAACGGTCCTTCGCAACCTGAGGTGCGTGGGGCAGTAATGGACTGCGAAGGCGCAGATGCATACAATGCCCGCGGTTGCATGGTGACGATGCCTATGCGGGACGCACGCCAGGAATGCGGGAGATGGTTGTCGGCAGCGGCAGCGGCCGTTGTCACGGTCCTGCTGGCGGCGGGAGTGGCCACAGGCAAGAACGGGGCGCCTGCCGGTGCTGCCGCGCCCGAGACGCTGGTCATCAGCGAAGTGATGTACCACCCGCCGTCATCTCTTGCCTTCCCCGCGGGCCAGTGGGTCGAGGTCTACAACGCCGGCGCTGCACCCGCGCTGCTGGAGGGCGTGGAGATCGTGGTCGTGTCCGGGGATGACGACACTGCGTCGAAGTCTCATGTGATCTCCGGACTGGATTCTCCGTTCGTGAACCCGGGCGAGTACCTGGTGCTGGGCACATCCAAAGCCCTGGCGGTAAACGGCGGCATCCAGGTAGCGTATGCGTTCGGCCCGGAGATGTCGCTGCCGAAGTCCGGCGGGGCCTTGTCTCTGGCGCTGGACGGACAGGTCCTCGACCAGGTCGTGTTCGGGCCAGGCTTCGGAAAGGCCGCTACTCCGGGAAGATCGCTGAGCCTGGAACCGGAAGGACTCTCCCCGGAATTGAACGACGAACCCGGCTACTGGTGCGAAAGCAAGGCCCCGGTTGCGGACGCGACCGTGGAGACGTATGGCAGCCCTGGCGCCGCAGGGGCCGCGTGCGACAGCGACCTGGACGGGCCGACGGAAGACGAGGGCGACTGCGACGACCACAACCCGTCCGTCCTTCCAGGAGTGCAGGAGAAGTGCAACGGTGTCGACGACGATTGCGACGGAGATACGGACGAGGAGCCCCTCTCCGACATACCCATGCTTCCCGGCGTGGGCGTTTGCGCCTTGTCCGCTCCCGAGTGCGAGGAGGGGGGAACGTGGAAGTGGACCGAGCCCGACGACTACGAGCCCGACGGCGAGGTCTCCTGTGACTTCAAGGACAATGACTGCGACGGAGACGTGGACGAGGGTCTGCGCAACGCTTGCGACACCTGCGGCATGCTCGGCGATCCGTGCGACGGCCAGGACAACGACTGCGACGGGGACGTTGACGAGGATCCGCCCGAATCCGGCGTGTTCGAGGCGTGTGGCTTGAGCCCCGCCGGCGTCTGCCTCGACCTCGAGATGATCTGTGCGGCAAGTAAGGGATGGCAATGCCCGGCGCCGGCAGCAGAGTACCAGCAGGTCGAAGCGTCGTGCGACGGGCTCGACAACGACTGCGATTCGATGACCGACGAGGATTTTCCGGTGGGGGCCCCGTGCATAGCGGGGACGGGGTCATGCGCCGGGAGCGGCACCTACGTGTGCGCCGAGGATGGGAGCGGCGTCGAGTGCCTGTCCGTTGGAGGTGAAGCCGGCAAGGAGCTGTGCGGCGACAACGTGGACAACGACTGCGATGGAGAGACCGACGAGGGTTTCCCGATCGGCGACCTCTGCGACGTCGGCGTCGGTGCCTGCCGAGTCACCGGCAAGCTCCAGTGCTCGGCCGCCGACGGGCTGGACGTCGAGTGCTCCGCTGTGCCGCTGCATCCTACCGAGGAGCTGTGCGGCACGCTGGAGGACGAAGACTGCGACGGCAAGGTCGACGAGGCCGACTGCGCCGGAGCCCAAGCCCCTGCACCGGGCTGTCGGGCATCGCTTCCTGGAAGCACGAGCATCACCCTTTCCCTTCTCGCAGGTAGCTGGTTGCTCCTGACATGGATTCGAAGACGAAGGACGGACCCCCTGTAGTCGTTGCGATGAGCGGCGGCGTGGACAGCAGCGTCGCGGCAGCCCTCCTCAAGGAGCAAGGCGTGCGCGTGCTTGGTGTGACGTTTCGCCTGTTCGGGTGCGATGTCGCCCGCTCCGCTTCCGGGTCCTGCTGCAGCCAGACCGACGTCGCGGATGCCATGCGGGTCGCCAATTCCCTGGGCATCGAACACTTCGTCGTGGACTTCTCAGCGCCGTTCAAGCGGCACGTGATCGACCCATTCGTCGAAGCCTACAGGAGCGGTCGAACGCCGAACCCCTGCATCCTCTGCAACCAGCACATCAAGTTCGGAGCGCTGTTTTCGTTTGCAGAGTCGAAAGGTGCCTCGCAGGTGGCCACCGGGCATTACGCAAGGACCGAGGCTGGCGAGTGCAGGTACCGGCTGCTCAAGGGGGTCGACCAGCACAAGGACCAGTCCTACTTCGTTTTCCCCATCAGGGCGGAGATGCTTGGCCGGGTGGTCTTCCCGGTCGGCTCGCTGCGGAAGGCCGAAGTACGCGCAGCGGCGGCCCGGCACGGCCTTCCGGTGGCCGACAAGCGGGAGAGCCAGGAAATCTGCTTCTCCGGCGGAGGAAGCTACGTGGGGTTCCTCGAACGGCTCGGAGGCGCAAGGCCGACTCCGGGAGACGTGGTGCTTCCGGACGGCACCGTCCTGGGCCGACACGTCGGGCTGCACCGCTATACGGTGGGGCAGAGAAAAGGGTTGGGAATTGGACACTCCGAGCCGCTCTACGTGATTGCGAAGGAGGTGGACACCAACCGCCTGGTGGTCGGGCCGAAAGCGGCGTTGGGATGCATCGCCGTCGATTGCCGCCGCCCGGTCTGGCCGTGCGGGGCAGCGCCGGCCGCGGGCGAAACGGTAAGCGCCCGCATCCGCTACCGGAGCCGGGAAACAGAGGCCGTGGTCGAAGTGTCCGGAGACGACGGCTTCCGCGTCCGTTTTGCCCAGCCCGTCGATGGTGTAGCGCCGGGGCAGGCAGCGGTGCTATATCGGGGGGAGGAAGTCCTGGGAGGCGGATGGATAGTCGCCGCAACACCTGCTTGAGCTCCTCCGTCAGAGGAAAGAGGATCTACATCGAGACGCACGGGTGCAGGACCAACCTGGCGGACTCCTCCGCACTGGCCAGGTACCTGCTGGAAGCCGGAGCGACGCTTGCGGGCTCGCCCGCGGACGCTGACGTGGTCGTCGTGCTCTCGTGCACGGTGACCGCGGGCGCAGACCGCGACGCAGGCAAGGCGCTTCGCCGCAGCGCCCGTGAGAATCCAGATGCCCGCCGCATCCTGGCAGGTTGCATCCCGTCCGCGTTCCCCGGCCACGCCGCGTTCGCTGACGCTCACCGCGTCGTGCCCGGAAGCCGGCCGGAAGACGTGGCCAGGGCGATAGGGACCGAGCATGGGGGCAGAGCCCTCCTGTGGCTGCCCAGGGCTGCGGCGCCGATGGCGCCTGGCCCTGGGCAACCCTTTGTTCCGAGCGCTCAGGCAGATCACGGGAAGGAACTGCTTTCTTGGTCCCCCGGCTCGCCTCCACCCCCCGGGCGGAGTACCCCCAGCGAAGCGAGGGGGGAGGAGGGACTCGCTGCATCGGCCCCTCCTTTCCCTCTCGAACACCTCCGCCGCCTCTCACGCGCACATATTAAGATCGGAGAAGGTTGCGACGGCGCGTGCAGTTACTGCATCGTGCCCAAGGCTCGGGGGAAGCCGGCCAGCCGCTCTGCCTCCCAGGTGTTGGCGGATGTGGAAGCGGCGGTGCGGGCCGGTTTCCCTGAGATCGTGCTGACGGGGACGCACTTGGCGCGATGGGGCCGGGATCTCAAGGAGCCAAGCGACATCGTGTCACTGATGAGCCGGATCGAGGAAGCGACGAGCGACCAGGGGGTGAGGATGAGGCTGAGCTCGCTGGAGCCTGACCCGGGCTTGGAACGGGTGGTCGAGAAGATGGCCGGCTCCGAACGCTGGTGCCGCTACATGCACGTTGCACTGCAGCATGCCGCAGACCCGATCCTCGCTGCGATGAACAGAACCTACCGGTTCCCGGACGCTGAAGCGCTCCTCAAATCGATCGGGGCGCGGCTCCCGGGCTTTGGTATCGGGCTGGACTTCATCGTCGGCTTCCCGGGTGAGACGGACGAGTTGTTCGATGAGGCGCTGCACAGGCTGGAGGGCACGCCGTTTACGTACCTCCACGTGTTTGCGTTCTCGCCTCGGCAGGGGACCGTAGCAGCAGATCTTCCGGGCAGACCGGAGAAAGCTGCCGTAGACGAACGCTCGGCCCGGCTGCGGGCCTTGTCTGCTGCTCGACGTGCAGCATTTGCGGGGTCGCTGGTGGGGAGCGAATTGGACGTGGTGGTGGAGAAGCGCCGGGTAGGGATTGCCTCCCTGCTTACCGGTTTGACTGACAACTACGTAAGAGTGTATCTGGAGGGGCGAGACGATCTCATGGGGCGCCGGGTCCGGTGCACGGCCGTGGCAGCGGAAGGGGCGACGTTGCGAGGGGAGGTGCGGTTGTGACGCAGGAGCAGGAAATGGAGAGGGCGTTCCAGGATGGGTTGCAGAGACTCCAGGCAGCGATCGGGGTGACGCTCGGTGACCAGGCGCTGCTCCGGCGTGCGATGACTCACAAGTCGTACATCAACGAGACCGCGGACTCGTGCGGCCACAACGAACGAGTGGAATTCCTGGGCGACGCGGTGCTGGAGCTGTGCATCTCCGAGGGCCTGTACGAGCGATTCCCGGAGATGTCCGAAGGCCAGCTATCGCGTGCCAGGTCAGCGCTGGTCAGGAGCGAGACTCTGGCCGGGATCGCCACAAGGCTTGGCCTGGGCGAGCTGCTGAGGCTGGGACATGGAGAGGTGGTCACCGGCGGAAGGACCAAGGCTTCCGTGCTCGCGGACGCGTTCGAGGCGCTGCTTGGCGCCGTGTTCCTGGACCAGGGGATCGATCGTGCTCGGCAGTTCGTGAAGGACTTGATGTGGGGTTTGCTCGCGATTCCCGGCGCAGATCTTTCCAAGCCAGATCCCCGCAGCATGTTGCAGGAACGCGTGCAAGCCGGCGGCAAGTCCCTTCCGGGATACACGCTGCTGGAAGCACCCGGAGAAGGAGAGGCGCGATCCTTCGTGGTTGCTGTCTCCATCGATGGGCTCCAGGTCGCAGTCGGCCGCGGGAGGTCCAAGAAGGAGGCAGCACGGCGTGCCGCGGCGCTGGCGCTGGAGACCCTGGTAGCTGCTGAGCCAGCGAGGCCCCCCTCCCCCCTCGACAAGCTCGGGGCACTCCCCCCGGGGGGGGGGAGACGAGAGGGGTGACCAACGTGGCAAATCCAGATCCACGCGCCGGGAAGGTCCTTCCCTTCTTCTTCCCGAACCAGGGGTGTCCGGGCAGGTGCGTGTATTGCGACCAGTGGCAGACCGCCGCTGCCGCGATCCGCATGCCGAGCGTGGAGGACGTGCGCAGGTGCGTGGAAGAGGCAAATCCAGCTACTCCCTCCTCCCCCCTCGACAAGCTCGGGGTACTCCCCCCAAAGGGGGGAGGCGAGACGGGTGACCAACTCAGCACCTCCTGCCGGGAGACGGGTGACCAACTCAGCACATCCTGCCGGGGGACGGGCGACCAACTCAGCACATCTTGCCGGGGGACGGGCGACGAACTCAGCACATCCTGCCGGGGGACGGGCGGCACGGAGATCGAGGCAGCGTTCTTCGGGGGGACGTTTACGGCATTGGCGGAAGGGACGCAGCGGACGTTCCTGGAGGAGACGAGGCGGCTGCGGGAGAGGGGGCTGCTTGCGAGGGTGAGGGTGTCGACGCGTCCGGACTGTGTGGGTCCTGCCGCATTGGGGTTGCTAAGGGAATACGGCGTCTCCACGATCGAGCTGGGGATCCAGTCGTTCGACGACGAGGTGCTTGCCGCGGCGGGCCGCGGCTACAGCGCACGCACTGCGAGAGACGCGTGCGAGCGGGTGGCGGCGTCCGGCTTCGATCTCGTGGTCCAGATCATGGCGTTCCTCCCCGGCGCTGCCGAAGAGAGCGACATCCGGTCTGCCGGGATTGCCGCGTCGTCGGGCGCTGCCGGTCTGAGGATCTTTCCGACCGTAGTGCTGCGCGGAACCGAGCTGCACCGCATGTGGGAGCGGGGGCGGTACGTCGCTGCGACCGTGGAGGAAGCGGTCGATCGCGTTGCCCGGATGCTGGAGGAAGTATACACGGGTAGCTCCTGCACTCCTGCACCACCGGCCTGCGCAGAGCCTCGGCGCTTCCCCATCGATCTGCTGCGCATCGGGCTTCAGGACGGGGAGTGGGCGGGGAGCGCCCTGGTCGCGGGGCCGCACCATCCAGCCCTGGGCGAGCTGTGCCTCGCCCGGCTCCTGGCGCGGCAGCTTGGCGAGGCAGCGGTCGAGCTGAGCCGGGAGACGGGGGCCCCCGTCCCCATTTCCGTGAGCCCGAGGCTCGTAAGCCTGCTTGCGGGCCACGGTCGTGCCGGCGAGAAAGCCCTGGCCGAAATCGCGGGCAACTCCGTCGCCCTGCCCCCTATTCCGATCACGGGAAGGATCTGCTGCGTTGATCCTCCCTCTCGTCTCCTCTTCCAAACTTCACGTTTCGTGATAATAAGGGCTGGAAACGGGCTGCGTGTCGAGCCCGTCCGGAGGTCGTAGAATTGGCTGGTCCTGGAAGAACCCCAGTCGTTTTCGGAAGTGAGCCCCTGCCCGGTTGGCGCGGCGCATGCTGCGCGATCGGGAATTTCGACGGGGTCCATCTCGGCCACCGGGAGCTCATCCGGGCCCTGGCCCGAATGGCCAGGAAGCTCTCCTCCAGTCCAGGCTCGGGCACGGTCGCCGGCCCGGGTTCAGGCTCCGTCCCCGCGATCTTCCCCGCGATCTCCCCCCCGGGTTCAGGCTCCGTCCCCGCTGTCGCGATTTCCCCCCCGGGTTCAGGCTCCGTCCCCGCTGTCGCAATTACGTTCCACCCGCACCCCGCGGAAGTCGTGTCCGGCAGGTCGCCAAAGCGGCTCCTCCCGGTCGATGACCGGGCGAAGATGCTGCTTGCCCAAGGTGCGCACGGTGTCTGGGTGGTCCCGTTCGACAAGGAGCTGGCCGCATTGGAAGCCGAGACGTTCCTGGAGCAAGTGCTGGTCGGTCGCCTTGGGGTCAGAGGGATGGTGGTCGGCCCGGACTTCAGGTTCGGTGCAGGACGTCGGGGCACAGTGGAAACGATAGAGCGTTTCGCACGGGAGAAGCGCCTGGCTTTCGAGGTCGTCCGGCCTCTCCATGTGGGAGCCGAGCGGGTCTCCAGCTCCGCGATCAGGCAGCGGATCCTGGCGGGGGACGTGGACGCCGCGGCATCGCTCCTGGGGCGGCATTACAGGATCAAAGGGAGGATAGTGCACGGCATGAGGATCGGGAGTCGGCTGGGGTTCCCGACAGCAAACATCGATCCGACCGACGATGTGCTCATCCCGAAGAACGGGATCTACGTGGTGAGGGTCAGGCTTGGCGATTCGCCCGGCGCAGCGCTGCCCGCGGAAGGGGTGGCGAGCGTCGGCACCAGACCCACCTTCGATAATGGCCCGGTGAAAATGGAAGTGCACATTTTCGATCGCCAGGAAGGGGGGGAATTGTACGGGGAGTTCGCAACGGTCGAATTTTTAACTCGGCTTCGAGATGAGGTCAAGTTCGATACCGTACAGGCGCTCAAGGATCAGATTCTAAAGGATATTTCTGACGCAAGAGCTTGGTTTTCGCTCAGGGGCTGACCACCCCAAAGCCGGAAAAAATGTTTCAATTACCATGCAAAGATTGCGCAGCAAAAAAAATCTGGCACGATATTTTCCCATTACCTACGTAAGGGAAGCCCACTGCAGGGGTTCCCCGTGATAACGACTCGCCGGCACGGCGACGGTGACAACAACTAACTGAGTGGGAGGAAAGCATGTTGAAAGTCGGTGTGGTAGCAGCAGCAATCATGATGCTCGTTCCGCTTGCGGCCCAGGCGGGCAAGCCGGGGACCGGGGGAACGACGGGCGGGGACGCCACCTATGCGGCGCCCGGCCCCAACGCAGTGGTCGTCGACAACACCGCAGCGGATGAGCTGGCCGAATCCGGGGCAGCGCCCGGAGGCGGCGAGTTCGTGACCATGTCCCTTAACTACGATACGCCCGTGGTAGGGGTTACCAACACTACGTCGGGCTACATGGCGTGCTACGTCGGATGGGACGCGTTCAAGCAGAGAAACCGCATCGCGGTCGGCGACGGGTACGGCCGTTATACCACTTCAGGGCGTGTGGCTACCGCGGACGCCTACCACGACACGGGCGATTGCGGCCAGGACGTCTACGCGGGAAGTATCGCCTACGGCGAGGCCATCGAGTTGTTCATCACCAACGCGTATCACATCGACGACGTCACCACCGATGGCGGCCGCACCTACTACAGGCTTCGGCTGACCGAAGCGTGCGACGGCGGCTGCGGCGGAACCTGCACCAACTTCACCGACCTTTCCGACGCTGCATATTGCAATTCGACTGTCACCATGCAAACCTGGCGTCAGGCCGTGGACATCGAGGGGGATTCCGACCCCTGCCACGCACCGGACATAACACTCACGACCGCCACCAACGGCTGGTACCCTCCATCAGGGGGGAACGATTGGGGCTGGAAGTACTACGTCGAAACGTGGGTGTGTAACTCTGACGGGTTGTACTGCACGTACACCAGCGATTACGGCTGTGTAAGCTTGAACTTCCAGTAGGGGGTGGCGGCGATGTTCCTCAATGAACCGCGGTCGGTGCGTCTCAAGAGGTTGCTCTGTGTTCTCGGAGTCGCCGCGTCGCTGGCAGCTTGCCAGGCAGACGCGGAGCGCCCCGCGGTCGAGACCGCAACCTCCGCGGAGACCGCCGGTCATGGGCTCAGCGTGGCGCTGGTCTCGCAGGACGGGCTGCTGACGCTCTCGTCGTCACTGGGCGGACCGTTCCATTTCGCGGTGCAGGTGCCCGCGGACATGGCCACTGCTGCTTCGGAGATGAAGGTTTCGGAGACGCCTGGGCTGAAGGTGCTCTTCACTGCGCTGGTGCCGTGCGAAGATTGTCCCTCGCTGGAAGCTTCCCCGATCGTGAATTGCACCGGTGGGCTCGAAGGCGAGGGCCAGGACGGCCTCCACTGCGACGGCCTTCCTTACGTAGGATACGGAACGGACAAGCCGCATGATGTGCTGGTGGAGCAGGGAGACCCGCGGACGTTGGGTCTGGTCTACTTCCACGACGTGGGCACCATGCCCGGAGAGAAAGTCTCGGTCGAGTATCTCGTCATGGCAGCGGTGCCCGCGGACGACGGCGGGTGCTACCTCTACTACGACTTCTCAAGGGCACCGATCGAATTCGTGGTGGGTCAGGAGTTGGAGTGGGATGCAAGCCAGTCATCACTCCTCGGGGCGGCCGCCACCGGGCCGGTGTTCGCGGTGGACGGGTTTACCAGCGAGTGTGCGGGCGGGCCGTGCCCCGCAGCCGACTGCACGCTCGCCGCGTTCCCGGTGCCGTTCGTGGATTTCTGCCCCCTGCCTGAGAAGGCCGGCAACTCCGATGCCGCGGGCAAGTCGTGGTGGTACCAGCGCTGCAAGACAGAGGTCCCGGGTCTCTCCGGCTATCCGACCACTGATTGAATTTCCGCTCATTGCCAAGACGATTGGCAACCATCTAGTAATATTGTAATATAGCCTTGTTAGTACGTAACTTCTCAATAAGTCCGGGCAAGCAAGAAGAAAGGGCGGTCTTTGGACGTTCCGGGCCTTGCGGACGAGATAGGCTTTCCGGGGCTGACGTTGGTGGTGCGAGGTGAGTCTACCTGCA
>Ga0172371_10011253_pt1 | contig 11955 bp, 11 predicted proteins | sample Lak12m_FD_114543 | JGI IMG/M metagenome (GOLD analysis project Ga0172371, IMG submission 114543) | Freshwater microbial communities from Kabuno Bay, South-Kivu, Congo - kab_022012_12m | ecosystem: Environmental > Aquatic > Freshwater > Lake | place: Democratic Republic of the Congo: South-Kivu...
CACTTTCATCGCCAGGTCCACGTTCCAGCCACGGTGGAGCACTTTATAGACCAGACCCATGCCGCCGCCGGTAAAGACATCCTGCACTTCATATCGGTCAAGGATAACATCGCCGGGTTGCCATATTCCATTCACATGTATAGGTTGTAGATCAATATGATGTGAATTGGTATCCGCTGCCTGTGTTAATTCCGGTAATGCATTATCGACAAGGTCAGTCTGCGTAAGTAGCTCAGTTGGTGCCTGACAGATCGGCTCGCGTATTTCATTCTCTTGAGGTATTGCGGGGTTCTCGACTGGCAAAGATATGACATTGTCAACGCCTTGAGTTTCATAGAATTTGTCCTGTTGTGCAGGAGGTATTGGTGGCTCAGAATCGCAGGGAGCCGCCATTATTTCTATTTTTATCTCCTTATCAGGTGGGATTAATACAGTTTCAACCTGTTTTTGCGTTACTGTCCGGATCGCGTGGGGCTTATTCATCAATCGTTGCCACCAGTTCGGTTTATCTGCACCCATGGCATCCTCCTTACACACCCACCCCCCGTAACACTATCTGCATTTCATCGGCGGTCTGGAAACGCTCCGCCGGGTCCTTCCGGATCGCGCGGTTGACGGCGGCGCACAGGTCAGCCGGCAGCGCGATGCCGCGCTGTTCGATGGGCGTCACCTCATCCTCGACGATGGTCAGCAGCGGGTCTTTGCGCGCAGGGTTGAAATTGAAGACGAAAGCGCCGGTGAGCAGCGTATACAGCGTGGCTCCCAGGCCGAAGAGATCAGCACGGTGATCGACGCCCCGGCTGTTGAGCACCTGTTCGGGCGGCATGAACGGCACCGAACCGCGCACCTCGCCGTGCCGGGTGATTCCGCTCATTCCGGCGTCGCGAAAATTCTTCGCCAGGCCGAAATCGGCGATTTTCACCTGATACGCTGCCGTGCCATCTGCCAGCAGCAGATTGGAGGGCTTGAGATCGCGGTGGACGATATGCTGCCCATGAGCGTAGTGCAGGGCATCGAGTGCCTGGAGCGCGATTGCGACCACCTCCTGTGCCGGCAACCGTCCGCCCCGTCGCTCGCGAAGACAGTCGGCGTCAAAGCCATCGACATACTCCATCACGATGTAGAGCTGCCCCTGATATTCGCCGGCGCGGAAGAATTCCACGATATGCGGATGGCGCAGACCCAGCGAAACCTGGCTCTCCCGCAGGAACAACTGCCCGGCGCGCTGAGTAACCGCCAATTCCGGGCGCATGACTTTCACCGCCACCGTGCGCTCGGTCAGCGTTTCCTCCGCCAGCCAGATCACGCCCATCCCGCCTTCAGACAACTGGTTAAGCAAGTGATAGCCGGGAAGCTGCTCGCCGATCTCGCGCATTTCGTCGCGGCAGCGCGGGCAGAGCGCGGCTGTACCGGCCTGAACATCGGTCATCGTACCGCCACAGCGCGCACACTGCGCGGCGTTCGCGTCCGGCTCCGGCTCCACCGCGACAAAGGCGGCACCACCGACTTCCGGTACCGCAACCGGGACGGCGGCGCCAGGTTTGGCGCCGGCAGACGGTTCCGGTATCGCCTGCACCGCCGGCTGCGCCTCCGGCGTATCCACCTGCAACTGGATCTCTGTCTGCCCGATGCACAGGACATCGCCGGGCTGCAAGGCCGCGTCAGTCACCCGCTGGCCGTTCACGAAGGTTCCGTTAGTGCTGCCCAGATCATGGATGCGGCAGGATTCCGGGGTGATCTCCGCGATGATATGAACGCGGCCGCATTGCATATCATCGCCAACACACAAGTGACACCGTGGTGAGCGCCCGATCAGGACGACCTCAGGCCGGTCATAGCGGGTTGCCTGCCCTTTTTTCAGTCCGGCGGTGATTTCCAGCCTTACAGCCATTTCGTTCCCTGCCTGTCGTTAGGTCGCGCGTTGGGTCATGTCTTCACCCCGACTACCGGGTGCGCTAACGGTCATGGTCTGCCCGCCGGATTCGGCGCCGGCTACCTCCAGGCGCACTACGGAAACCGCGCCCAGCCGAAGCAAGGCACCCGGGGGAATCGCCACCCGTTGTCCGGCACTCACCTGGTTCGCACCTAGCCACGAGCCGTTGCGGCTATTGGAATCTTCGTAATAGATCTGGTTTCCTTGGCGGGTGATGACGCCATGCGTGCGCGAGATACTGGTGTCCAGTTCAAAGGAGATGGCGGTGGACGGATCCTGACCACGACCGATGAGAATGCGGTTGCCGCGCAAGGCGAAATGCTTACCTTGATCAGGACCTGAGGTGACCGCGGCGTACCCCCAGGCCGGCGCCAGGCTGGCACGCGCGGTCTGTCGCCGCACAAGCAACAGTACCACCAGCGCCGTGGCCACTACCACTACAGTCAGGCCGGCAATCATCCAGAGGGGCACGGAGGCATAAGCCGGCTTACGCGACTGCTCGATCAGGTAGATGTCATTGGTGGCGGCATCGCGTGACGTTTCTCCCGTCACCAGCAGGGTGACGCCCATAACCGGATAATCCTGCTTTGTCAGCACATAGACCTGATCGCCGTAATCATCGCGTAGCGTATACACATGCGTGGTGGGGGTTCCCCTGGTTTCTACTCGAATGCCGGTCCGCCCTTTCACCGTCACCGTCTGCCCGAGATGCTCAGGCAAGGTGTTGACCCGCAACGGTGCTGGCTCTGCCGCGAGAACGATCCCGGACAGCATACCGCTGACCGCGATCAGCAGCAGCGCTCGTATGAGATCTCTTGTTCGCATAAGGCACCTCCCTGAAAATACCAAAATGACGCGCCGTTACGGCGTGGCTTCAACTGATGGGATCGGCTCGACGCGGAGAAGCTGGCGCGTGAGCTGTATGTCCTTCAAGCCCAACTGCGGTAACGGCACCGTGATATCCAACACGCCATGCCGCACGACCCCGTGTGTCAGCTCGATATCCAGTCCTTGCCAGCGCAGGCTCACGCGCACCGGTCCATCCGGCGTCAGCCCGGTCCAAAGCACCTTGAACGTTCCCTGCTGGTCGAAGATAGCTGGCGCCGATACTCCGTGCGCCTGTGCCTGGCGCGCCTCGTTGCATATCCATTCGGCCAGGCGTGCCGACACCTCCGGCGACCAGCGCACCTGGACATTGGAGGTAGACGGCACTGCCGTCTGCCGCTGCCAGAGGGTGAGGCTCCGCCGGCACCACGCGCAGTCGGCGATGTGCCGCTTTCGCCCTTCGGTCAAGGTCATCGCCTGGCGCAAGTAATCCTCGATCTCGTGAAAGCGCAGGCACTGCTGCGTCCGCCGCGGGTCGTCCCGCGGGGTGTGATCCACTTCCTGCTGGAACCACTGTTGCAGCGCTTGACGCAAAGGTGTTCGCTCCATCTCGGCGCTCCTGTCTCTGTATACGCAATACGGGTGAAAATCTGCGAAAAAGACCGGGTTATCTCGCGATGGCGCCCATCCCTTTTTGCGCCAGCAGCTCGCGCAGCTGCGTGATACCCTGCGCAGTGCGGACGCGAGCCTGCGCCACCGTCAGTCCGGTGATAGCGGCCATTTCTTCCCAGGTATATTCCTCCACCTCTTTCATCAACACCAGTTGGCGCAGCTCCGGCGCCAGCGCGTCCAGGCACTCGCCTACCATCTGCACGGTGAGCGCTCCCTCTTCAAACGGTATGTCCGCGCCCGCGGCTTCCGTCTCCTCCGGCAAGGGGTGCTCCTCGGGCCGCACGGATTGCTTGCGGTATAGATCGACGCAGTAGTGCTCCGCGTTCCGCCGCAGCCACGTGCGAAACGACGCCCGCGCCGGATCATAACTGTCGATGGCCCGCCACTTCCGCAGAAACACCTCCTGCGCCGCGTCCAGCGCCTCCTCCTCCTCCCCTAGGCGCGCCTTGCAGAGCGCATAGACCAGCGCCCAGTGCTCGGTATAGAGTTCTTCGAAACGCTTGCCGGAAATAGCTGACATGGCATACCCGTTCTATTTTTACATTGCGACGACGACTTCAACTTCAAGGTTGCCGAAAAGCAGTCTATCACCAGCTTTCAGCATCTTGGGAACCGAAGGTTGGCATGTGTCGCCGCTATGCGCCATGAGGCGCTCGCCGTTCACCCAGGTGCCGTTCGTGCTACCGAGATCGCGGATCAGCAATTCACCGTTCACCCTCTGCAACTCGGCATGACGCCGGGAAACCATGGCAGGGGTGCCCAGTTCGCAGGCGGACAAATCGATTTCGACCACATTCGCTGGTGGTGCGTTACGTCCCACGACCAGCCGCAGCGCGTTCAATGGGAAGGTGCGTCCCTGACCTGGACCGTTCAGCACGCGCAAAACTACGTGGTCCATCGAAAGACCTTCCTGCTCCTCCGGCGCCTGCTGACCGGGTACAGGGCCGATGCCGAAACCCCTGTTCATTCTGTCTTACCCCGATTCCGCGTCAGATCGAGAAGGCGTGACGCTTCCGCGGCATCTAGCAAACCGGTTTTTTGCAAGCCTTCAAGTTGCTTGGCCGCCTGATCGACAATATCTTGCTGGCCGACCTGTGCCGCCGCCTGATGAATCTGTCCTAATAATATGCCGGTTTTCGTAAGATCGCCCGTCCGTGCCAACACCTCGGCGTTGATATTAATTTCCCACAGGATCCGGTCATTATCCACGTCCCGATCTTGTTGTTGCGCTTCCAGCAACGAGGCGGTATACCGTAATTCAGCTCGGGCGATAATCGGTGATGGCAGCCCGAGCGCCGACAATTGAATTTCCAGCGCCGAATGAGTTGTGAGTCTCTCGCCAAACCCCAGCGGAGGTACCGTTACATCGACGAGCAGGTCGGTCGGCGTATCGTTGCGCAGCAGACCGATGTTGACGGTTTTCTCATCTGTTGCTATTGCGAGCGGCAGATATTCCGGGCGCAAGCGACAGCACCGTGTCACCTGTAGGCCGGGCAACAGGGGAGTGAGAACGAGTTGTGCCTCGCCCACGGCGACGGTCTGTGAAATGTTGAAGCGTTCGCGTAAACGCTGGGCAAGCTCCTCGGGTTGTTCCGCATACAGATACGCCCCATGCCCTCGCGTGCTGAGATCGACGAGAAAGCCGACATTCAGATTTGTCGCATCCCCCAACCCCACAGTATATAAGGTCACCCCGCCATCGCCGAGGTAGCCTGCCAGCTCGATGATCGGCGCTGTCTCGTCAAGCTCCCGGCCTTTCGGAGTCGTCGGCTTCCCATCGGTAATCAGCATGCCTACCCTGATAACCCCTTCTTCCGGCACCAAGAACTCGCGTATCCATTCGATGGCGAGATCGGTCCGGGTGATACCCGCCGCTTTTACCCCGGCAAACCGACTCTCCGCCGTCGCGCGGGCCGCCTGTCCTCCCGCGAGTTGTTCCAGCAACGGGCGGACTTGGGTGGAAAAACCTGCCAGGGACAAGCGATCCTCCTCGCGCAGCAGGCCAGCGATCTCCACGCATGCCTTCCGCGCATGTGCGAGTTTGTCGCCTTCCATGGAGCCGCTGGTATCCAGTGCCACCGCCATCCGCAGCGGCAGTCCGGCGGAGTTGTTGTTGGGGACGATGTGAAGGCGTAACACATGCGTTGTGGTTTCGTTTCCCATTCGCGCAGGACGATCCCAAGCAAGTGTTAAGTCAAACTCAGACATGTCACCTCCAGTTCCCCCTCGGAAGTGACCCCCAGCCGCAGTGTCTGCGCGGTCAGGGACGAGGGATCCGAGATGTTCGTAAATATCCACCGGTTCAACGGATCGACAAGCAGGGTCAACAGCAGTGTCTTCACGCGGCGCCCTCCTAACAGAAGGTTCTCCCCATTCTGCATGCGCGTTTCCAGATACGGCCAGAGGGTGAGATCATCGGCGACCAGCGTGACGCCATATTTCTGTTGTGCGGCGGCTGTAAGTTGTGCGAAAAATTTCACGCCGATCGGCCGGATAAATTCCGGCCGCAGCATGTCGAAGGCGATGATGTTCTCACCCAGCCGATTGAGCAATTCCGCCCGTCCGATCTTTTTGACAAAATAGTCCTGCACCTGCTGTCTGAAATGGTCGGCAACCTGTTCATAACTGAACTCGGCCATGTTACGATGCGCTGAATCCATGAGTTCAGAAGCGCCGATGTTGCTGGTGAAGATGATCGCCGCTTGATTGAAATAGGCAGTTTGCCCTTTGCCATCAGTCAGGCGGCCATCTTCAAGGATTTGTAGAAACTTATCCAATACGCGAGGGTGTGCCTTCTCGATCTCGTCGAAGAGCAGAATGCTGTGTGGACGTTCCAGCATACGGTTTGTCAACCGCCCTCCCTCCTCATACCCGATAAAACCGGGAGGTGATCCGGTCAACTTTTCCGCGGCATGTTCTTCCTTGTATTCGCTCATGTCGAAGCGCTCAAACGCCCGCTCGTCGCTGAATACGAGTTCCGTCACCGCTTTCGCTAGTTCAGTTTTACCGACACCCGTCGGCCCGACGAAAAAAAAGACTCCCTTGGGTTGGCTCGATTTGCCGCTGCTGTCCTGGAAACCGAGGCCGACGCGCGCGGTGGTGAGCATGGTAGTCACTGCTTGAACTGCATGCGGTTGCCCGATCACTCGACGAGAGAGTATCTCGTTGGCCTGACTCACACGTTCGCGGCTTAAACGCTCCCACGGATCTTCGCGGATGCCGAACTTGAAGAAGTCAATCAACCGCCGAGTCTCCACCAATGACCATCGCTCAGCATGCGAGGTACGGCGCAGCGCTTCAAGATCCCAAGCCTGGAAACCTTCGGTAAGATTGGCGAATTCGTCGGCAACTATCTCGATCTCGGTAACAGTGTCACCACCATAGAAATACTGTCCGAAGCTCATAATGAATTGCTTGCGCTCGTCAGTATTAGGCCTTGCGGCCTGCACAATCGAGACGAACGGGTTTTCCCGATATAGCCATTCCGGCACGCGATTGAGTTCACCGGCGGTAATAATGAGCGTATTGCGATAGCCAGTAAGCGGACCTTGCCGGATAAGTGCGGCTTCGAGCAGGCATTTTTTCATCAGCATCAGCGCATTACGCTCATCCGGGGTGTAGCGTGCCGGATCGGAGGTAAGCATATCGGCGATATCAAAGATCGCCACAACCGGCACTTCGTTTTGCCCCAGCACGATGCGCAGACGGGCAATCACTTCATCTAACCGCAAGGATTGTGGCTGAGCGCCCGCCACCTCGCTGGGACGCCGCCGTGGAGGTGGTGCCAGTGGGTTTGCCGGTACAGGCTGCGGTGCGGGGGCCGGGTTGTCTTCTCCGGACACGCCGGGACCGCTCCCCTGCACGCGACGGCGTACTAATTCATCAAATTTGGGGCGCATCGCCTCGACCCCGAATGCCAGCCCATCGATAGGGTCATACCTGACGACGATTTCAAACTGCTTTTCGCCGAAATAGGCCATCAGGAAGTCCATCGGTGTGGCATAGGTGCCTCGCCAGAGGAATTGGTCATGAATATTGCCGTATAACAGGACGTGCTTGCCGCGCACGACCTGCTTTTCGAAATCAACAATCCAGCGTGAAGACAACTGCCCGGGGGTGATCATGGTGCTCATTATCTTCTCTCCTCACGTTCGGCATGACTCTCTCCGCTAGGCAAGGCATCGGCACGGCGTAATATGCGATCAGGATCCTGTTTCCCGTCCCATAACACTTCTCCCATCTGCACGCCGAACGCCTGGGCCAGACCGGCGTGGAGCTGTTCGAGAACCTTCTCTGCCGCATCGCAAGTTGGAGCCGTTCCGCCATCAACGGTTGGTTCGACATTCATTTCAAATCCATTAACATCGTACCAGACATCCCCCTCCGCGGGCACCGACACATTGATTTCCTGTCCCAGAGCGTTGCGCGCCTGAATGAACATCGGAGACAGCGGGTGCACCGGATCTTCGGCAGAGACCGGCGCCACGAAGAAGCCAAGGGCCGCCAGACTCTGGGCGACAGCGTTGGCAATGTAATCACGCTGGTCTGCCTGCAGTTGGGCAGCGTTCGCTTCAGTGACCCATTGTTGTTCTAACTGGCGAGCCTGTGCGAGCATCGCCGTCGGTGTCTCAAATTGTTCGTTCCTGACGGCTGCTTCAGCCTGCGCCAGTATGGTTGCCAGTTGCTGTACCTGTCCACCATGCCAATGCATGACCACCGGATCCTCCTGCAGGCCGACGAATAAGGCGCTCAACTCGCCGACGGCCTGTTCGGCAGTAGCTTTTTGTGCTTCCCATATCCTGCGTTGCTCGGTAATCCGCTGTTGATGTTGTTTCAGCGCGAGATGAGCGGCTTGGCTCGGCGCCTGGCATTCCTCTGGCACACTGGCCTTAATCGCAGCGCGCAATGCCTGCAATGCTTGCTTCACTTCAATGCGACCTGTCTGGTCATATTTGTCAGCACCCGTTTCCGTTATATCGGCGAGCTGGCGTTCTATCTCTTCAAGCTCGAATTGGAAACGAGCGATCTCCTCACGACGGAGCTTTTCGGCTTCATCGCGCCTTTTCTGCGCGAGAAACTGCGCGAGATTCTCCTGGTAGATGCGCATTTCTGCTCGGTAAGCGACAACCTGTTCTTCATTCGGTGCAGACTCCACGTTGGCGATCAATTGCTGACAACGCTCTGCAAGATCGTCAGCCTGGTCATCGTATACCTTCCCACGGTATTGATGGAGTTGCGCAGCGAAAGCTTTCACTTCTTTCAATAAGCTGTTCTTATGTTCGTTCAACAGGTGTTGCCGTTGGCGCTCAGCCGCCTCCTGACGGCGGCGCTCTTCCTGTTCGGCCTTACGTCGACGCTTTTGTTCTAATTCGCGCTGACGCTGAACTTCTAACTCAACTGCAGAATACTTAGGACTCCCGCTCATAGTTGCACCTTCCTTTTGACAGACAGCAAGACACCGCGTGCGCGCAGTTGCGATTCAAAAGCTTGGCGGAAGCTTGGCAGTGCTGGAATACCGGCGAACCAAGGCACACCCACTTCGTCGAGAAAAAATTGCATGCCAGCTGATGTCGCCACCTCTGCTACCGCATGGTCTACAACCGCACGATAACGATCTGTAAGAGGAATCAACTGCTGATTGGCCGATCCTCGCCATAACAAGTCGGCATGGTGTTGTTGAAGATATGGACCATCAATTAGAAGATCGATACGCTGAAGCAAGGCGTGGTGTGCCGGATTGTCCGACTGTTGCAGATCCTCCAGCACATATCCGGTATAGCAGATGACTCCGTAATCTGCTACTGCGCGGATTTTATCGATTAGGCGCACGAGAGCGCCGGCCTGCAGAAACGGCTCCCCCCCACTGATCGTTATGCCTTCGATGCCGTGCTGCTCTCGCACCCATCGGGCCAATGATGCAACAGTCACCTCGGCTCCGCCTTTAAGGTCTTGCGCATCCGGCGTTATGCAATCCGTGCATGTGAATGGACACCCTTGTGTCCAGATTACTGCACGATTTCCCGGCCCCAGCACAGTGATAGGAGCAGCATGACGATGAATGTGCAACACAGAAACGCCTCTAGACACGAAAGTCCACCTTCCCTAGACTCCGACCGCCATGGATTCGACTGGCCGATAAGCTTGGACATTTGTATCTTTCTATACGTATTCTGCGCGCAATTCTGCGAATAGAACGTTGGTATGCCTTCGCATGGAGTCAACGATGGCATCCAAGCAAGGGTGATTTCTGTCTCGATTCGGCGTCAATGATGTGGTTCAGCTCGTTTCTTGCGTTGTCAGCTTGTCAGACAAGTGCTAATCCAAAGAAATTGATGAGTATTTCTGCGCCGGCTAGTTTTTACTTCTTCAATGGTGGGCTGACGATATCCTCCTGTGCTTAGATGCTTATGGGCTTAATTGCTTGTGACTATCACTGCTGTTCAATAAAATTCTAGCTCCCATGTCGCTTTCCTCCTTTGCCTGCTGATTTGCTGCCCCCAGAGGCGCTCGGCTGGCCTACCTGGTAACAGTGGCCGCGGATGCTGTCCCATAACCGAGTGTGAGTTGGGCGGGCGTCTCCGGCTCCGGGGGGACCCCGAAGGGATCGTCGAGCCAGTCCTGCAGAGGGCGGTAGGCGAAGAGATGCAAGCGGAGCAACGCGACCAGACGGCAAAGCGGCCAGGCGAAGGTCGAGATGAATTGCAGGTACTTCAGGATGAGGATGGCGAGCAGCGCCGTCCAGAGCTGCACCTTGAGCGCGTTCTCGCTGGTGCCGACGAACGTTTTGATGCGCAAATGCTGCTTGATCGCCTTGAAGAAGAGCTCGATCTCCCAGCGATCCTGGTAAATGGTCGCGATGGTGGCCGTGGCGTTTGGTCTGACAACGCGCGAGCATCTGATAGAAGAGCTGTTCATACACCGCGGCCGGTCGGGTGCCGTCCAGCAGCACGATGGTGCCGCCGCCCGGTAATGCGGCAACTACCGCGATGGCGGCGTTGATGGTATCCTGATCGCCGGTTTTGGGGGAGAGCGTATATTCCCCGGTGCAGAGATAGTCTGCCGCCGTTTTCCCGGCAGCACTGGTATCCGCGGCCGCAATCACCAGCGTGGCGCTCCGCTGCCCACGCGTCGCATTGGGAGCGATGGCCTCGAGCTTTACTTTCTCCGCCGGCGTCAGGAAGCCGGCCAGTTCCGCGGTGGCCGCGGGATGCTGATCGAGTCCGCCTTGCCCGATATGCCCCTCCAGCGTGGCCGGATCATCCGGGCTGACTACATGCTCGACGACCGGCGTCAGCGTGCCAGCTTCGCGGTCGAAGGCGTAGACCGCGACCACGGTGCGTCCGGTGGCGCCTTCGGGCAATGGATCACCCGACGTATCGCGCGTCTGCAGCGAGGCGACCCACTTCTCGCGCTCGGCGGTCGGTTCACCCGTCAACGGATTGACGAGATCGGGATCGTCAACCGCGGTGATCTCCCGGCGGAAGACATCCACATAGATGGTGTGCACCCCCGGATCAGGGAAGGACAGCGTGGCTCCCGGTACGCTGACTGGATGCCCGTCGAGATAGACGCTGCCGCCGGTGAAGATCACCTGAGTGCCGTTGACCGTGCCAACTAATCCCTGCAGGATACTCCCTGGGGTGAAAATCCGATCCCAGAGCAGTTGCCGGTCATGCAAGGTCATCTCCTGCAGTTCGTTCAGCTCGGAGTCGAGCAGGTCACGGTCCTCATGGAAGCGGACGCGTTTATAGCTCTTCGTGGGATCAAACGTATTGCGTGAAATGCTCATACTTCTTCCTCCGTCCACCGCCGCGTGCCGGCGGGGTGATGGCGATCCAGGACTGTTTGGATGGCGTCATCGTTCGGGTCGACGCCGGTGACGCCGTAAATGCCCAGGTTATACCGCGGACCGGGTAGCTTTTGGTGATTCAGGATGGCGCGGGTATTGAGCCGCAGCACAAAGACGTGAGTCTCGATAATCTGCCCCAACCAGGCGAGCGCGAGGAGTTCCCGGCGCAAGGCGGCGAGCGTACCCAGGCGTCGGTAGCGTTCGATAGCCTCGCGGATCGCCCGCCGCTGCGGCGTGGGGTCGGCGGTCGGATCATATGTCACCCCGACGATGGCCGCGAGGTAAGGCAGGAACTCCGGCGAGCAGTCAGCGACGCTGGCCAATGCCGGGATGCCATCGATGGCCACCTGTAACTCGTCCAACGTGGCCCCAATAATCTGCAACAGGATATGCAGATCGCCGGTGGCATCCTCGCGCAGGTAAAGTTCGGGCAATAACGCATGTAGTCGTTCTGCAAAGGTTGGCATCAGTGCACCACCTCCAGGGTCAGCGTGACGGCGCCCAGTGTGGCGAGTTCCCGTGGGGCGAGTTCTACATCATTTGCTGGCGTCTGCAGCGCCACATGGCTGACGCCCGACACGCCATCCAGGAGTGCGATCAGGTCGGAGGTATAGACTGCCCGGCCAAAGGTCTGCGCGTCAAAGGCAAAATGCTCCTCCAGCGCGGTCATTGCTCG
>Ga0172371_10011254_pt1 | contig 11954 bp, 12 predicted proteins | sample Lak12m_FD_114543 | JGI IMG/M metagenome (GOLD analysis project Ga0172371, IMG submission 114543) | Freshwater microbial communities from Kabuno Bay, South-Kivu, Congo - kab_022012_12m | ecosystem: Environmental > Aquatic > Freshwater > Lake | place: Democratic Republic of the Congo: South-Kivu...
ATATCAACCCATCAAAAACATATTTAAATGTAGTTGACCATTTTCTGGCATACCAGATACTATCGTGAGCCAGCGCAAGCGAGTAACCTACAAACGCAGTAGCTCCGGCAAATCTAAATACAGATAGATAATGAGCGCCAGGTGCAAGTGCATGTCCGGCAATGTAAGCAGCAAAAACCCCAACAACTAATGAATATATAAACCAACCGATTAAATTTGAACTCATACTCATTGGTCCTGACGGATAAACAGTTATTATTGCTACGGGACCTTTATTATACTTGTCCTTATACTCCTGTGAACTCCTTTCCTTTTCATCTTTTGCAAATGGAAAAACATAATCTCCGGCAGGTATGTTGGATTTTCTTAGCTCATCCATAATTCGTGCTTCATCAGGTATTTGTTTAAAATCACTATTGTGATGTTTAATTACCATGTGCATTAAAAAACTTGCAAAGAAAACCACAACAGAAGAAACAATGATTGGAAGCCACAATTGAAATATTGGATCCATATCGCCTCCTTTAATAATTATGAATAGTTTTGAATTAGCCCACGATTGAAAATAGTAAACTTTATTTGAGAATTGCAATTAGATTTCAAATGAATTTAATCGTCGGCATAATCTCTCTATTGATTAGTAAAGTAATAAAATCTTAATTAGTCATATTTATGCCCATAGGCTCTGTTTAAATCATGAAGTGTTATTTACAATTCTATGACAACTTTCCATCATAAACAGTCTATGTTAAAGCAGGAAATTTATAGGAGATACGACAATGAAAACATTAAAATATATAATTACTGCCTTAACATTCTTTACTTCAATTTCTTTTTCTAGTGGGGGACCGCCGCCAGCACCACCACTCTTCAAAGCCAAAAATAAGGGAGCTGTTTATCAAGCACCGCTTATAACAGGTAAAAACACAAATGCTTTGTTTGCAAGGCTTTCGTATGTTGCGGTCTCGGAGCTTGATGGAAAAATTACATTGGAAGGAACTTCAACAAATCCACAGGGAACTATAAACGGTAAAAATTTTGAATGGCAAACACCAAGTATGCTTTTTGACATAGGAATATCTGCAAGGCTTTCTGAGAATGCTGCCCTTATCATTAATTTGGGATTAAATAAAATGGATCAGTTAAAGGTTTCCGGATTTGAGATAGCATATTGCGGGATGTTAGTAAACAATGAAAGCCATAAGCTAAGAATAATGTTAGGTGTCAATATTCACTCAAAAGATTTCCACTGGTACTCATATTCTGATAATGCCTACCAGAATAAAGATGGCGTTGATTATGATCCCACTATTGGCTTTACTTATAACTCTGATTTTAAAGATTGGATAGTTAATCCATTTATACAGTTCTCATATTCATGTCAGACACTGTACGATTCCGGAAATGAAGAATACAGCACGGACGTTTATAAAAACGTAAATGTATTTGGCTGCACGCCGGGTGTAACTTACGACTTTGGAGATAATCTTCGTTCAATTCTTGGGGTTACATTTGACTATGTTGGTAAAATTGAAAACTCTGAAAACTTTGTACTGACACCACAGCTTCAGTTTTCTTTTTATTGGTAACGAAAAGTAAAATAAATTATTTATACGAGGCTGTCTTAAAAGTAAAGTTTAAAGAATTGTCATTCCCACTGCCGTAGGCATCCCTTCGGGAGAAAGTGGGAATCTATTCTTCATTTGATGTTTTGGATTCCCGTTTTCAAGGGAATGACACATAAAGCTTGACTTATGAAACAGTCTCTTTTTTTTCTTTTGGGTTCCAGCATCTAGCTTCTCACGTTTCACTTCTTTCGGGTTTCACTTTTTAATCCGCCATAAAACATTCAACATGTAATTAAACTTCTTGCCTCTCGCTTTTAGCCTGATTAGTTTTGCAATGAGTTTTTACTGATCAAAAGATAACAGCTTTTATTTATATTTCTTTTTAATATGTGTTATGAGCTTTAACAAAGAGCAGCCGTATAACGATCTTCCATTACTTTTGCCGGATAATAATATCTGGCAAACAATTGAGATTTATAAAAAACTTGCAGAAGCCCGCGCCGCTTTAGCGGAATTAAAAGGACGCTTACCCATAATTCCAAATCCGCTTATGCTTATTAACACTCTTGTTTTACAGGAAGCAAAAGACAGTTCTACAATCGAAAATATTTTTACAACCAATGATGAGCTTTATAAAGCTTTTTCGTCATCAGGCTCTAATGTAAATCCATCAACCAAAGAAGTGCTTCGTTACCGTGAGGCATTATGGAGTGCATTTGCAAAATTAAAATCACCGACTGATTATTCTGTTGATCTTGCTGTAGAAATATTTAAAACAATAACAGGCAAAGATGAAAGGATCAGAACGGTTCAGGTTTATATAGGAAGCTCAAACAGTGTTGTTTACACTCCGCCTGAGCAAGGAAATATTTTAATGGATAAATTAAATAATTGGTTTGATACTGCGCTAAATAATAATTCAATCGATCCTCTGATTAAGATGGCGATGCTTCACTACCAGTTTGAAGCAATACATCCGTTTACCGATGGTAACGGAAGAACAGGAAGAATACTAAACGTTCTTTTTCTTTGCAGTCAAAAACTTATTGATCTTCCTGTCATCTATCTTTCAAAGTATATCCTGGAAAACAAAAATAATTATTATCGTTTACTGAGAGACGTTACAGAAAACGGATTATGGAAAGACTGGATTATTTATATGCTCGATGCAGTTAAACACACTGCCGAATTTACATTGGATAAAGTGAACTTGATTTACAACAGTTATCTTGCCGCGATTGAAAAAGTAAAAACCGAAGCGCCTGAAATTTACACACATGAACTTATAGAAGTGATTTACAATCAGCCATACTGCAAAATTGCTATACTTGAAGAAAAGAAAATTGCTTCAAGAAATACCGCCAGCAAATATCTTAGAAAATTGGAAGAACTTGGAATTTTAGTTTCCGAACAGGTTGGCAGAGAAACACTTTATAAAAATCTTGCCCTCTTAAAGATACTATCCAGCGAATTTTAATATTGCACAAAATTTGGCATTTTTTGTGCATATAGAAATTATATGCACCACCATTATGCAAATCTACCAGAACACGCACAATAATTTGTAAAAATTGTGCACATATTGAACGATATGCACAAATCTAATGCAGTTAATTATGTAATGCACAAAATTCTCACTTTTTTGAGCATAATAATTGTGATCAAAAAACCAGCATAATTAAAAAATTAGTCAATAGTAGAATATATACCTAATTTTGCGCCTCCGGTAATAGACCGGAAATTTATTTATTTTTTATTAGAGGTCCTTTGTGAGCACTAAGTTATTTGTTGGGTCACTCCCATGGTCTGTAAACGATCAAAAATTAAAAGAAACATTTGAACAACACGGTACAGTAATATCTGCAAAGATTATTACAGATCGTGATACCCAGAGATCAAGAGGTTTTGGGTTTGTTGAAATGGAAAATTCCACGGATGCAAGTAAAGCAATAAAAGCTTTAAATAATTCAGAAATTGACGGAAGAAATATAGTAGTTAACGAAGCTAAAGCACGCAGCTGATGATATCGCCATAACTGCAGAGTAGATATTCTGTAATGATTTCTAAAGGCGCCTTCTACGGCGCCTTTTTTGTTTTCAGTTTAAAAATTTAAATGCCCGGTAATAACAACCAGATAATATTACGCGGTATCTATTTAAAGGTGTGGTTCATAATAATTCTTTTTTCCCTCTTCTAACTTTAGCCTGACATACTTATACACCCCATAAGTTGTCAGACTTTAATTAACCAAATAGTAAACACTTTTTACCCGTTATTTTAATTTTAATATGTTCTTTATCACTGGAAGAATTTTCGAATTCATTATTTAAAAATAATCGGGTAAATTAAATTCATAGAATCACTGTGCTTGCTGAAAAGCCAGCATACAAATCAAATCCGGTTACTATTAATTAAATCATTTATACATTACTCATAAAGGAGGTACTTTATGTCAGAAAAAAAAGTTATCGCAGTACTTGGTGCCACAGGTGCACAAGGCGGCGGACTCGTTCGTTCAATTCTTAATGACAAATCAGGCGGTTTTACAGCCCGCGCTCTTACAAGAGACGTTAATTCCGATAAAGCAAAAGCACTTGCAGCTATGGGTGCCGAGGTTGCTGCTGTTGATATCGATAATGAAGAAAGTTTAAGAAAAGCTTTTACTGGCGCCTACGGTGTTTATGCGGTTACGTTTTTCTGGGATCATTTTTCACCAGAAAAAGAAATGGCGCAGGCAAAATCAATTGCTGATGCAGCAAAGCATGCGGGTGTAAAACATATTATCTGGTCAACCTTGGAAGACACCCGTAAGTTTATTCCGCTTACAGATAACAGAATGCCTACGCTGGGCAATGGCAAATACAAAGTGCCGCATTATGACGGTAAAGGAGAATCCAACAAATTCTTCACAGAACTAAATCTGCCAGTTACATTTTTACTTACCTCATTCTATTGGGAAAATTTTATATACTTTGGTATGGGACTTAAAAAAGGACACGATGGTAAACTAATGCTTACAATTCCAATAGGCGATAAAAAACTGCCCGGCATTGCAGTTGAAGATATTGGAAAATCAGCTTATAATATATTTAAAAGGGGAAGTGAGTTTATAGGAAAAACAGTAGGCATAAGCGGCGGACATCTTACCGGTAAACAGTTGGCAGAGTCTTTTACTAAAACATTGGGGCAGGAAGTTGTTTATAACTCTGTACCGTTTGATGTTTACAGAAGCTTTGGTTTTCCTGGTGCTGATGATGTTGGTAATATGTTTCAGTTTAAACACGATTTTGAAGAAGCCTATTGCGGCGCAAGAAGTTTAGAATTTTCAAGATCAATCAATCCCGAACTAAAAAACTTTGATGGGTGGCTGAGTGAAAACAAAGCGAAGATCCCGATTGATTAACACTTAATTGTTATAAAAAGATTATTAAAAGTCACGGAACTCACCTTCGTGGCTTTTTTATTATCTCAACGTCCAGCTTCTTCCTTTTCTTCTCACACATTTTTACAATTTTATGACAACTCAACATCTTATTGTTTATAAATTATCTTTAGAAAATCTGAAAGGTCGTAAAATGAAACGATACATTTCTGCAGTTTTAGTTAATGCCCTGCTTTTACAACTAGTTGGGTGCTACTCACAGAAGGCGATTACCTATCAGGAATTTTGCAATCTGCAAAATGTTGATGAGGCTTTTATTCATACCTCTAACAATAAATCAATTAAACTTACGACCGATTCCCTTAAGAACAATTATGTTAAATGGAATGCGACAGAGGATTCAATTATTGTGTGGTCAACAAGAACCATGCACGAAAACAAATACAGCCGAGCTGTTTCTGATACTGTTAAATTATCATCCGCTGAAATTAACAAAGTCTATATTGATGAATTTGATGGAACAAAGACAGCATTTACCATCGCAATTCCGGTACTTCTTTTGATTATAATAGGCATTGTGGTTAGCAATAATTTTAAATTATCCGGCGGAAGCTTTCTTGGAAGCGGCACACATTTCTAATTTTATGGCATCAGTTAAATGACTCTTTGAATCTCACGTTTTTCTTCTCTCGTTTCATACCTTTATATTTTAGTGTGAAAAAAAGTATTTCTGTAATACTAAAAACATTTGGAGTTATTTTTATCTCCATTGCGGTGCTGTTTGCGTTGGCATCTTTTAACTCTTTTATGGAAAGAATAAATCACGGTGTCGGATTAATGTTTGCTGACGCAGAAATTTTTCTTGTACTGATGCTGATTTTTTTAATTGTCGGTATTTTATTACTCTGGATTGAAAGGAAATTTTATAAAACCCCAAAATAAAGCAAGTCCTGCGGGTTAAAACATCTAAATGAAAATAACTCAGCACACAACAACAAACCTTATTGTAAAAGACTCTGCTGGATGTTTGTGGTTATTTGGATTATTCTTTGTTGTGGTTGCCGGTACATTTGTAATCGGACTGATGGGAGCTTTTAACAATCTGAATGAACTTAATCAACTTGAACAGGCTGCAGTCTGGTTCATTTCACTTGAAGGTGTTGCAGCAGGAGTTTGGTTTATTTATTCCAATCCCGTAATTAAAGCTGATTTTGATAAAAGAGGAGATAGGGTTTTAATTAAAAGAATTGGTTTGATGAGCACTGAAACCGAACAATATCCGCTTAAAGAAATTATAGACATTATTATCAACGAATCCAAAGATGATGACGGCGATCCGATATTTTCTGTTGATATGAAATTTATTTCCGGTAAGACAACTTCCTTAACAAAAACCTGGCTTCGTAATAAAGAAGAACTGCAAAAAGTGGTTGATGAAATAAAAGATTTTATAAATTAGACCTATAAAATAAAAAGATCTGTTTATGGCAAATCAATTTAAGATAAGAAGCGAAAACCCCTCAAGGCTTGAAAACTTTAGTGATGCTGTTTTTGCATTTTCAATTACGTTATTAATGATATCGCTTGAAGTTCCTAAAAACTTTACTCAGATTCTTGAACTATCCGATGAACTTATTGCTTTTGCGGTTACTATAATTCCACTCTTTATTATCTGGCAGCAGCACCGCCTGTTTTTCCGCAGGTACGGACTTGATGACAACAAAATATTAATCCTTAACACATCGCTTTTATTTATTGTCTTGATATTCATTTTTCCGCTTAAGTTTCTTTCGCTTTTTCTTGTAAGATTTTACAGCGCAATAGTATTTGGCACAGAAACAGTTTTTGGTACTATGATAAACGGAGAGCAGGTGCCGATGCTTATGGTTTATTACGGTATGGGTGCGCTGGGACTCGTTTTTGTTTTCTCCCGATTTTATAAACACGCATTAAATAAAAAAGTCGAGCTGGGACTTAACACATTTGAACTAAGACACACAGAATATTATAAGCGGCTGTTCACACATCTTTGTTTTATACCTATCATCTCTATCCTTTTTGTGCTGGCAATTATGTTCTTTAATATCACCATTGCAAGTATTGGTTCCGGTATTCTGTATGCATTAACAGGAGTTGTATTTGTAATAAACCAGCGATGGCTAAAAAAAGTATCGCGAAGCAATAATTAAAAGCCTAAATATCTCTTAATACTATTTCCGTTTTTTAATCTTTGAATTTTCCATAGTCCATCAACCATCAAACATTATCCATTTTACATTTGTCGTCTTTCGTTTAACCTCCGACGTTCTTAAGTTTGCATTGAGTTTATGTGCAATGTGTGCATCCTCTCTTAATTCTTTTCTTTTATCTGAGGATTGGGCTACGGTGAAAATTTAATTAAATCATAATCGCTAGTAGAATTTTTTCAGAGGCTGAATGAAGTTTTGGGTTGGTGTTACTGATAAAATTATTTGAGAATGAGAATGGCTGATAATAGGACGATAGAACAACGAAGTCAAAATATGAAACGGATACGGGCTAAAGATACAAAGCCAGAGCTATTGGTAAGAAGATTTTTGCACGCCAAAGGATTCAGATTTAGACTATATAATAAAAATATTATCGGCAAACCAGATTTAACATTAAAAAAGCACAACACACTTATTTTTATTAATGGTTGTTTTTGGCATGGGCATAAGAATTGTAAGTATGCTAAAAAACCAACATCTAATACAGAATTTTGGAAAGCAAAAATTTCTAAAAATATAATTCGAGATCAAAGAAACATCAGGTTATTAAGAAAAGATGGGTGGATGGTTTTGATTATTTGGGAGTGCCAATTAGTTAAGAAGAAAAGCGATTTAACACTTTCAAAACTTGATAAAAATATTATGAAAAGATAGTAACTTTTTGATATTTAATAGAGACCTTGTTATCAATGGTTACAAAAATAGCAAAGTCAATTTTAGTAAGATTTTCCTGTGTCATGTTTTCTGTGTGTGTGGTATCTGGTAAGCCAACACCATAATATATCTTTGAATACTTTAATCCTTTTAAAAGTTTTTGAATAGCGATTGAATAATCAGTAGTTTGTTTTAATTCATCCACTTTCACAAAATCTTCTAATACAAAGCGATCTTTATTTTCAAAAAAAACCACCACTTTATCTTTTATAGCAACAACATCAGGGATTATTGCTCCTCTATTTTTTGTAGTTCGTAATTCTGTATTAGGATGTAATGAAATACCAGTTCCACTTTGCGGAAAGTCAAAACAAAGTAGCTTCCATCCCAATTTAGTAAGCCAACTAATTATTGTTTTAGTGATCTGTTCTTCAGTTAAGCGTCGCGCCATAGTGCCCCATCTGGAAATAGAATTGCATCAGCAAAATAAGAAAACACTCTAATATGTTTGACTTTTGAAAACATAGAACCATAACGAACTTGCATAAAGTACCTCGGAATTTCGCTTACAGGAATTTCGTCGTAATTCCTTGTGAGTAAATTTTTGTTTTCACTTGCTTGTACGGCACTCACAAAATCATTTATAGTGCTTTTCTTATTTTTTAAATTTAGAGTTTTTTTACGTTTATCAATTTCAAGCTTGCCCCAAGCCATAACAAGATTGTAGCTGCGTTCTTCGAAAGTTTTACCTTCCCGACACAATAAATAATCAATTGCGGCTAAAGCTCCTGGATAAGGATCGCCTCTAAAACCAGCATCAATCTTATAAATTATAGTTTCATTTCTGCTTCGAAGCAATTCCCCGATTTTATAATTAGCACTTTCGTAAGATGAGAGGTGATTCAGTAAATATTTTGTTGAAATTTTTTCAGTCGCAGTTAATGGAGACATATTTTCATTGCCCCCTTTACTAGCAAATTCGTTCTGCATAAGAGTTTTTCTTGTTTGTAGAATTCTTTTGCTTAATAATTTTTCTCTTCCTTCTATGACTCCATTTTGTTCAACAACAGTTATTATTGTATTTATTGCATCAAACAAAAGTTTCATCTCAGGATGTAAACTATCAGGACAACCTGCAAAATTTATATCTTTATCAAACTTCAATCCTTTGTTTCGAATCTGTTTCGAATCAGAAGCCGAAGACTTCAATCTAAAATCTGAAGGAAAGTAATATAAAAGAGCAGGAATTCTGTAAATATTCATTACATTTTCTAATGCCCTGAATATCAAAGGATTTATTTTATCCCACTTTGGTTCGGACAATTCTCTCGTTATTATAGCGGCTTCGGGGTATATATAAAACGCAGGCACATTATTCTCTACAGAAGCAGCAAGTCTTGCAAATCTTTGAAAAGCGTTATGCCCTGTTCCAGCTTCTGTAGACACCTCAATTGAAAAAATTGGTTCTGTATTTAATTCAACAATTAAATCAGGAGCATCAAGATATAGTATTTGTTTAATATGATCGGGTAAAGTGTGAAAATTTTTTGAATTGTTAGCATCGCTTTCATACATTTTTCTTTTTTCATGCTCTTTACTATTTAAAATAGTTTTAGAAATAATATAATCAGCAAAACTTTCTGTACTATACCATATTCTATATTTCATAGATATTTCTTTAATGATGACGCAATTGCTTTTGCTAAAAGAGGAGGAACAGCATTCCCAGTTTGTACTCTTCCTTGAACAATACCACCTGTTACATAAAAATGATCAGGAAAACTTTGAAGACGACACCTTTCTCTTATTGATAATCCTCGATTATCCTCAGGATGTCCAAATTGAAACTGTGGTCTGATACCGCCCGACACTTGAGTTGGGCTTAGAATGTCCCACGCTAATCTTATCCTCTGTTTAAATTTTGGATACATAGATTGACCAGGTTTTGTATCTTGTATTTTTCTTATTGTACTTTCAGGGTGATTAGGAGCTTCGTGATTAAATATTAATCCATTTGATTCAATTCTCATAAACTTTTGATAATCGGTAATCGGTTTATTATAATATTTATTAGCAACTTGTCCGGCCTCTAATCTAGGTAGATCACTTATCGCATCACCAACGGTGGTGTAGGGGTATTTACGGTTTGGTCCGTGAGTTTTTTGAATACCCGAAAAGTCGAATGTTGTGTCACCCTTAACACCAATAAAAACAAGTCTGCTTCTTTTTTGAGGTACACCATAATCCGGAGCAAACAACACGTCACTTTTTACTCTCATAGCCCCATTTGTTGCAATTTCTTTTTCAATAATTTTTACAAATTCACCATTCTTTGTGCTCTTCATACCAACAACGTTTTCTAAAACGACAGCATTTGGTTTAAGTATTTTTAAGAATCGAATAAATTCTTTGTACAAAAAATTTCTTTCATCTTCTATATGTCTTTTTCTATTGTTAAGAGAAAATCCCTGACAGGGGACACCTGCAATTAAAACATCTATTTTTTTTCCATTCAAATAATCGAGAATAATTTCGGGTCCAATTTTTCTGACGTCTCCTAATATTGCGGCAGCATTTGGATGGTTCTTTTTAAACGTTTGAATTGAAGGCATATGAATATCAAGCCCTAACAATATTTCATAACCAGCCATCTTAAAACCATAGGAAGTTCCACCACATCCAGAGAACAGCTCGACCACGGTTGGTTTTTTGTTTTTAACTTTGCTGCCTGGCAAAAAAATTGGGGTTTTATTCCAGTAATATCCATTTTCTTCCACAATTACACTTTTATCCCAAACATCTTCTGATTTGCTTATGTCGTTTTTTTCATTTTTTAGGGTGGTATTGGCTCGATAGAGTAATTCTAACTGATTACCATCCCTTACTTGATGAATTTGTTCAATTCTTTTATATATTATTTTTTTATTCATTGATTTCAAATAGTCGTCAATTTGTATTTAAACTCTCATTGAAATTTAATAAAAAAAAATCATAAAAATTTTATTAAAGCTCAGGCTTACAAGATGAAGCTGAGTGAGCACCCTCATAAAGTAAAAGTTTATGAAAAGATAAAGGATGGTATTTGGTGTTATAAGGGTTTCTTTAGTTTGATTGATGCAAAAATAATTTTTAATGGATTGAGAAATGTTTTTAAGTTCTATCTTCAGCCAGTGGAGATGAAAGCATTTAATAAAGAAATTATTTTACAGCATACCCGTTTAATTCCTACAAGTGTTAAGGTTGAGGTGTGGTCAAGAGATAAAGGGCAGTGTGTTATCTGTGGCTCGAAAGAAAATTTACATTATGATCACGAGTTGCCATACTCCAAAGGCGGCACAAGTTTAACGGCAGAGAATGTGCGGATTTTGTGTATGAAGCATAATCTTAATAAGTCGAATAAAATTTTAACAATACCGCCAATATTCTTTTCATAGAACTTTGTGCACTAAGTAAAGTCAACACACAATGTACGCAAAGGGAATCGCTAATAACTCCCAATTCATTTACCAGGCATAACCGATATCAAATCTTAATGCTGGTGCAAAGCCGTCATAATTATCAAAATCTTCATTATCACTTTCGCCTGTAAAGAAGTAATAATCCACTCCGATACCTAGACCAAGAGCAAACTGTTCTCCCGGGAACCATTGCCAGCCAACAAGTCCGCCCACAGAAGTGATTGAAACAGTTTCATCCGCGGCATCATCTGTTAAACTATTGTATGAAAAATTGGGGGCAATGTAAAATCCCTTTAAATTATTTCCCTTGGGATAAAACCTTGCTTCAGCATTAACTCCAAATCCTGAAATGTCTTTAGGTGTTGGAAACTGAAAACCGCCGCCGATTACAAAGCCGTCGTTAATTTTATGAAAGTATGAGATATTGTAGAAGAGCAAAAACTTAAGCGGGTTAATTACTATCATATTATTTCGCGGCGTAATATCTTCGATTTCAGAAACGGTTACAGATTCGGTATAGATTGTATCTCCGGTTGCGGGATCAATTGTCCATTTTCTTTCACCCTTTCGTTCCTGTCCAAAACCGGATGAGAACAAAGTCGCCCCGATTAATAAAGATATAAATAAAGTTTTCATAATTATC
>Ga0172371_10011257_pt1 | contig 11953 bp, 13 predicted proteins | sample Lak12m_FD_114543 | JGI IMG/M metagenome (GOLD analysis project Ga0172371, IMG submission 114543) | Freshwater microbial communities from Kabuno Bay, South-Kivu, Congo - kab_022012_12m | ecosystem: Environmental > Aquatic > Freshwater > Lake | place: Democratic Republic of the Congo: South-Kivu...
CCCTGTGTCTCCAGGTCGAATTGGCCAGGAGCATCGACAAGCTCCCTGAATCGATATGCCCTGATTGTAGGAAGGCGCATTCAAGAAGACAAAACCAGTCTGACGGGCTTGATCCGGACGGCCAGTGTGAGCGACGCATTCCGAAGACCGCTTCCTGACCGAACCGGACTGGAATGAAAAACGCTTCGCCCAGCGGCCGTCGATGAATATTTCAATGTGACACTCCATGGTTCCCTCAAGTGGTCTTTATTCGAGGCGGACAGCCCATTTAATGCACTTTAGTGGTCCATTTTAAGGCCCTTTTCAAAATATGGCACACTATAGTGTGTTGATGGCACTGTTAAATGTTGCCATCACCAACGCTGGGATCTGATTTCCAGACCAAAGGAGGTGATTCGCGAAGGCCCCTCTCATTCAATCCCATCCGGAGGGTTTGGGCAATGAGCATTGGGCATGCAGGAGCTCATGCCGGACACCCCATAAATACCGTCGCCATTTCAACTGATTTTCCTTGACTTTCTACAAGTTAGAAGTATGATTTCCCACGATTACCGAAGTTTCAGTACCCAAATTTCACCGGGCTTTTTGCAGAGTTTTAAGATTAACCTTGCGCCTTGTCGAAGATCCCGCGTCCATTTGCGGGGCGTCTTATCGCCATGAGCCACCGGTTCATAACGATCCCTTTAAACAAAGTATTCTGACATAGAAGGAGAACCGACATGTTGGGTACAGAACCGTTACTCTCAAGAATCACGATCAATCCAAAAATCATGGTCGGAAAGCCCACGATTCGAGGGATGAGAATCACGGTCGAGCAGATCCTGAGAGCACTGTCGGCCGGCGTATCGGAGCAGGAGCTGATGGAAGAATATCCCGAGCTTGAGAGAGAAGATTTTCAGGCGGTGTTCGCTTATGTGACTGGACGGGTCGAAGAGGAACCAGTGTTCCCGCTGAAAGTTTCTGGATGAATGAATCAGAGGATTTGTTGTGAGCATCAATTTTAACTTCGAGTGGGACCCTAAAAAGGGACGCTCTAACATGCAGAAACATGATGTCCGTTTTGAAGAAGCTGCGACTGTTTTCATTGACCCAATGGCTTTGACCATTTATGATACAGAACATAGCGAAAGTGAACAAAGATGGATAACCATGGGCATTTCAAAAAACGGCCGGTTATTGATCGTTTGCCATACTTTCAATTATGTGAGCCAAAACAGCGTAATAATACGCATTTTGTCCAGCCGTAAAGCAAATAGACATGAGACCCACTGGTATGAGGGACAATGATGAAAAGTGATTACGATTTTTCAAAGGCTGAAAGAGGCAAGTTCTACCAGCCCGACATCAAGCTGAATCTGCCCATTTACCTTGACGACGAAGTGATGGCCTTTGTTGAAAAGCTGGCAGAACAAAAGGGAGCGGATACAAGTTCCATTGTAAACAAGCTCCTTCGAGGCGATATGATAATCTCGGAGGTTATTCAGTAGGGCGTATGCGCTTCCAACAATACGCTCAAGAGGTAAACCACCAGCCATGAGCCATCAGCCACAAACCGCGTCAGCATTGACGCTCCTCTCAAATACCCCATACCTATCTCCTGACAGGCGCCTTTTCGGCCTGTTGGGAGAAAGACCATCATCAGAAAGTGTGCATGATAAGCGTTGCATAGAACTCAGACTGGGTATACATATGAAGACAGGGCAACCAGCTTCCAGAGATCTGTTGTTTGAGGTCTTGACGCCCTTGGGTTTTACGGTTCACGTCACAAAACGCTATTGGCAGTTGATTGTGGATGTCAAGCATCCGGTCGTGTTGGACCAGGAAGAAAGCGTCAAGAAGGCGTTGAGCGACCCGGATGAGATTCGACAGAGTCGTAGAGATCGAGGGGTCTATTTGTTCTATATGTCAGAACGCCTGGGGCGATTGATGTGCGCTGTGGCAAGGCGTGAAAAGGACGTAGAAGGGTTTCTGATCGCCGCTTATCCTACGGATGCGATTAAAGAGGGAGAAAAGATATGGCCCAGGTGAAGGTCTATTACGACCGAATTGGCAATACCCTCACGGTATGGCTTGATAATCCCCAGACTGAGTATATTTGCGAAGAAACCGGGGATGAAGTTATCTTGATGAAAGACAAGAGCGGCAAGGTCATCGGTTTTGAAAAACTGAATTTTGCTCAGACGATAGCCGAACCGATACCGGTGGCCTTTGAAATGGCTGTGGTTTGATTCTCACCCGACAACACGGCACAGGGCCACCAGCATGAACTACGAACCATCACCCATCAGCTATGAGCCATGGGCCACGAACTATCAGCTATCAGCCATGAGCCATATCCCGGACCATCCCCTCAAATACCCCATACTTGTCTCCTGACAGATGCCTTTCCGGCTTTGTCGGGAGTAAAAACCCTCAACGCAGATCTGTAGATCTCAATTTTCACAACCATACACACAGAAAGATCTTGATTTCGGGATGGGCTGGTCAACATGGATGCCTGACATCTAACAACGGAATTTCAACATGGCAAAACACAACCGTCTGCCCAAATACAACGAACTCCTGAATCCCTTGCTCCAGGACCTGCACGACCTCGGCGGATCGGGTACCAGCGATGAGGTTCCATACAGCGTTTTTGCCTTATAACTATTAGATATCAAAGACGTTATGTGATAAAATACGTGCTGGTTCGTCGAAGTGGACAACGGAAATCATGAGAAACAAGATACCGCAAACAAGAGTCAACAGCAGACCTGACCCCTTGTAATCTTGTTGGAGTAATGAGGCATAGGGATTTCTAAGATGCAACTATCCACTCTATTGACAGTCGCTGGAATTCTTGTTTCCCTGCTCTTTGGGGCATGGGGAGTCTACCTCGCGCTGAAACGGCGATATCCTGGACAGGTCACATTTCTTCATGAGACCTCTCTGCCCCTGTTCGACACAATTGTGAAGAACCTTCCCGAACTCAAAGTGTCATTCAAAGATAAGCCCGTCGGAGAGGGGCTTGTTCTTCTTAAGGGCGCCCTCCTTAATACGGGTACAAAGGACATAACTCCGGATATGATTGCTGACCCAATAGCGTTGTCGCTACCTGATGGCTTCAAGTGGATTACAGCCAACCTTGTTTCACACTCCCAGAAAGTGGACTGCAGTCTTGCTGTCGATCAGGCAAATATCACTTTCAACGTCGGGTTGTTCCGCTGCGGCGAATATCTTCGTTTTGAGGCCTTGGCCGAAGTGCCGATAGAACAAAAGAAGCAAGGCGAAGATAGTACGGACATAGGCAAAAAGCTGAGACAAGTCATCAAGACCACCCACCGAATCGCTGACACCCAACGGGTTGTGTTCGCGGAGTTGCTTCCAATCACACGCGGAACCAAGCGTTTGAAACTCTTGGGTGTTGTAGTGGGTCTTGCAACCGTCGGGTTTATCGCCGTGCTCATGACGTACCTGATAGCCGGGTGGCCTGCGGAGATGCGTTTCACGATACGTGAGGATTCCGGCGATGTACTGGTTAAAGCAAGGTACACTCTTGATGGGAATGTGACTCTGAAAGGGGTTGATGTAAAGGGGTTCAAGAAAATGCTTCCCGTTGAGGAGCTGCTCCAGATAGAAGGACTTAAGCCCCACCTTGTCGCCGAAAGCGAGACAAAGGCCATCTTCATCGCCCTTGGGATTTACATTCTTCTCCCACTTACCATGTGTGCTTATGCCTACCGAGAGCAGAGGAAGTCAAAACATCTGCGTAAGTTGCTCGGGATGACTGAAGAAGGCGGACCGCTCCAACAAGAAACTGGAGGCGACAAATGACAGCGCTCGGTCGCGCTGCCACTTGCGCCTCAGTTTGGCCGTTAGGGTGCGACACGATGTCGCATAGTTTGAGTGTACTCAGGTAGTTATCTGGAGTACCCGGCATGTTCCTGCCGGACCCTACCCAGGTGTGCTGCCGTTGCGCTGATGACGGGGTGCGAAGCCCTGCGGACAATGTACCGAATCGGGTTTGAATGGTGACAGGAGAACCCCTCCGGGAGTCCTCCCCGGTTAAGGGCTAGGGTCGGATGATATGGTGAAGATATCTGAATGTCTGTAAGCGTCGTAAAGCTAAACTGACCTACGAGGATTAATAGGTCTTAGGCCGCTTCCCAGTGTTTGCGGCAAGGGGTCAGGTTACAGGTCTCCTAACTGCCTGTACGGAACTGTTGTACCCTCGGCGTAGAGGACACACCTAAGTCATCCATAGGATCAACTGTGTGGAACGTGGGAACCCAGTCCCGTCGCCCTTTTAGGGCAGGCTAACCGCAAGGCATGTTGTTGACGGGCTGGAATAGGATGCTGAAAAAAGCGAATGCCGGGCTGTAATGGTCCGGATACCGGGTGAAACATTCCCGGCTCCGTAAGGAGGCAGACGCTCAGCGGGTCTCCGATCATGTGAAAGGTGATCGAATCAGATGAAAGCAGGGAAAGCAAATGACGTCCACTTTCGAGTGAGATGGTGCGCTCTGCATGCCTATGGCTATTTTGACGATCATGCGGTAACGTGAAGTAAATATTAATTTGCGGGAATCTTAACAAGGGAAACCTTAGCGGAGGCTTGAGCGGTGTGACGGGAAACTGTCACGCACCGTTCTTAGGGGGCTTGGGGATGGTAACATCCCCTGGCTACCCGACCTTTTCAGATATGGAGGTATGAATGGGTGTTGATCTGTCCGTATTTTCTTCGCCTGAATTCAAGGGCGCTGTCCAAGACATGCGAGAGCTGCTATCACAGAGTCGGCTTGCATTTCTTCTGGGAGCCGGTTGCAGTAAGAGTGCCGGCCTTCCTCTAATGCATGAACTTACAGCAGAAGTCTTGGGCCATGTGAAGATTGGCGATGAGACCAAAAAACTTCTAGACAAGGTATGTGAATCTTTCTCCGGTGCAGCTTCGGCGAATATCGAAGATTATATGAGCGAAATTGTCGATCTCTTGTCAATCGCTGAAAGGAGAACCAACTGTGGGGCTACTGAATGCAAGATTACAGTGGGTGGTGAGGAGAAAGATGCATCTGAACTTCAAAATGCATTGGATGAGATCAAACAAGCTATCTCCTCTTCAATTGGAGACAAAGAGGTCGATATCACAACACATCAACAATTTGTTAGAGCCATCCATAGTTCGTTACAGGCGGGCAAAGCGAGCAGGGATGTCGATTACTTTATCCTCAATTATGACACGTTGATTGAAGATGCGCTGGGCCTTGAGCGGGTGATCTATTGCGACGGATTTACCGGTGCTGCAACAGGTTGGTGGGAACCAAGCATTTTCAGAGCTGAAGGAGCGCGTGCCCGGGTCTTCAAAATCCATGGTTCAATTGATTGGTGTTTGCTAACAGGTGATTCTCTCCCAAGGAGAATACGTTCCGGAATAAAGACAGAGACCAAAATGAGTCATGTGCTGATCTACCCCGCAGCAACTAAATATCTGGAAACTCAGCGTGATCCATTCGCGCAGTTGCTTAATCACATTCGTCTAAGACTTTGTCCTGGGGAGGGCAAAGAAATGGTTTTGGCGATTTGCGGATATAGTTTTGGGGATTCACATATCGATTTGGAAATTGAAAATGCCCTATATCAATCCGAAGGTCGTTTGACCATCGTAGCGTTTGTAGGATCTGACGAGCCCGAAGGCAAGTTGCGAAATTGGCTGAATGATGCCGCTGTATCAGATCAAATTCGAGTTTATGCTAATAGGGGGTTTTTTCATGGCGATAATGAATCAAGGCCGGCCACAGAGGTACCATGGTGGAAGTTCGAGATTCTTACGCGGTTATTGGGGGGTGAACGATGAATATCATGAGAAATCCCAATGAACCAATATCAAACCTGGAAATAGGTGCCATTATAGAGATTGACGGGACTCATATTGTTGCAGAACTAGACCCAAAGATTACCGAACTCACTCGCGTATTTGGCGGGACTATATATCCGATAGGCCAATTTGGTTCAATCGTCAAAATCCATTTTGGGGCAAGACTAATTTTCGGTTATGTGGGACGCCTCCGCATGAAATCCGAATATGACCGCGAAAAGGGTATTGCTCCAGAATCAGTTGGATCTGCACGTATTATTGAAGCCGATCTTTTCGGCGAAGGCGAATGGGCCTTCGATAATGATGAATGGAAGCTATACTTTGAGCGGGGCGTAACAACCTTCCCTCTGCCGCAGCAGAAAGTCTACCTGACACCACGCGTGGAATTGGGGTTCATTTATGGAGAGGGAACCGGCCCGACCATCCTTCTTGGTGAGCATGTTGGTTCAGGTGGCACTCCATGTTATGCAGAAATGAACGACCTTCTTGGCAAACACACGGCGATCTTGGGATCAACTGGCGCTGGAAAGTCTGGAACAGTTGCGGCTGTCCTTCATTCCATCCTTGATCGAGGGAACGATGGCAGCCATCCGAAGTGGCATCCTCAAATCGTCGTTCTCGATCCACATAATGAATACGGCACGGCGTTTCCAAGCCATGTTAGACTATGTACGGATGAAAATACCCTTTGCCTTCCATATTGGCTCTTGAATCTACAGGAAACTATCGGTTTGGTGATAGGAAAGACGGAATTTGTCGCCACTTCCCAAGCGAACATTGTTAAAACAGCTCTCTTGGCTGCACGGCGAGACGCCGCGCAGACAGTAAGCCTCAGAACCGAAGAAATAAATGTCGATTTACCTGTTCCCTATACTCTTGAACGCCTCATTCACCATGTAAGGAACAGTACCGACATGCCACCCCAGCCCAGTAAGCAGGACTCCTGGAATTCAATTCTCAACAAACTTGAGGTGCTGAAAAACGATTCACGGCTGTCGTTTATGATGAAGGAATGGGATGGACAAAACGATCCATTACCAGGGGTTGTAAAGCAATTCATAGGGGACGGCGATCCTATCAGAATTGTTGATTTGTCTGGTGTTCCAAACGAAGTGGCAGGAGCCGCAAGCTCCGTGATCGCCCGGACACTGTTTTCGATAAAGCTCTGGCAGTCGCGGGAAGAGCGCGAAAGTAACCCTATTCTGCTTGTCTGCGAGGAAGCGCACCGTTATGTACCAAACCGGGGTGAAGCGCAATATGAAGCGGCGCAGGATGCGATTAGAAGACTTGCCAAAGAAGGGCGAAAATACGGCATTGGTTTGATGCTTGTTTCCCAGCGTCCGAGCGAAGTTGAAGCAACGGTATTATCACAATGTAACTCCTGGATCGTTCTACGCATTACCAACGATTCCGACCGGAATCATGTACAGGGCGTGTTGCCTGACTCTCTTGCTGGTCTAACAAAGGTTCTCTCAGGGCTTCGGCGCCGGGAAGCAATTTTCGTTGGACAAGCAGCAGTTTTGCCCTCACGAATTCTTATCAGGGACTTGGTCAAAGACGGGAAGCCACTTCCACGGTCACAAGACATAGATTTTGATAAAGGTTGGCAGTCAGATCCAATCACCGATCAGAATCTGTATGAAGTCGGAAAAAGGTGGCGGTTGCAGAGCCGGCAGATTGAGAATGAATAAGCCTAATAATATGTTGGACCGTATTTAGGCAAAAGGCTAGTACAGAGAGAGGAAGGGAGCTGCGTATCAAGCAGCAGTATCTGAACCCGATTCCGCGGCTCCGTATGGCGGCACAAAACCCACTGCGCCGGATTCCCGAAGGACAAGCCGGACTGGAGATGACGATTGATGGCACGAAAGAAAACGGGCGAAGACAAGCGGCCGATTGAGTCGTATGAGCATAAGGACAAGCAGCGGGCGAACAATCCGCCGGTGGGGTTGGTGACGCCGGAGACGGACCCGGATGCGGGGGCCAAGAAGGTGTATGCATACGATCCGCATCTGGACCCGCAGTTGCAGTGGGCGGGGAAGGCGGAACATACGTCGTTTGAGGTGCCGACGGTTTCTCTGCATGTTCATGAGCGGATTGACCCCCGCACCATTATCGAGGCGGTGCGCAGGCGGAACGGAGATTCGGCAGGGAATCAACTGTCGCTGTTCGAGGCCGAACGTCAGGAACCTCTGCGCGAGGCGATCGATTTCTATAAGCACCCGCATGGCTGGAGCAACCGGCCGGTAGCGGGTGGCAAATATAAATTCACAGTCTACCAGTGAGACAAGGGCCTAACGTAAACGACAAGGGAGGAAAATGATGGAAATATCTCTCACGGATTTCGTTGACTTTGTTGCGAAGAGCGGCACACCTCGATTAACTCACGTCAAAAAGATCAAGTCGAGAGGGGCGTATGATCCTGCCGAGGACTTTTGGCGGGCAATGCGCAATAGGATTGTGGAATTTCATCGAACCGGTGGGACTGACAAGAAGGTGCTGAAAAAGTTGGCCTTGAATCAGGCTGATTCAAGAAAGACCCACAACTACTCGAAGGCCGCTATGGGTTATAGCAAGTTCCTTGGCAGGAAGAGGGTGGAATGGTTCGAGCCGCCAACCACACTTTGGCAAAAGGGTTCTCTTGCGATTCGGATTAATCCAGAACTCGGTCTAATTATCAACGGAATAAGGCACATCATTAAGCTTTACTTCAAAGGTACTCCTTTGGGTAAGAACAAGGCGGACATGCTGTTACTCCTTATGGCTGATAGTCTGTTCGACGCAGAAGACCACGATCAGTCCGCAATTATTGACGTTCAAAGATCTAGGCTACTTTCAGCACCCGAGCCCTCAGGGAATTTAATGCCTCTTTTGAAAGGCGAAGCGCTCGCCTTCCAGACAATTTGGAACGAACTGAGCTAATGCCATGCCGCTTCGTACCTTACGGTCGGCGCATCCGGCTTACGACTTTTGTTCTGTTGAACGTACTCTGTTCAGCTATCAGTGAAAGAGAAAGAAATCATGGACTGGAAACAGTTTATAGCGTCTCTTGCCGAAAGTCTTACTTGGCCAGTTTCAATCTTACTGCTATTCTATTTGTTTAGGACCCAAATCGGTAGCCTTATCCAGAAGCTGGCACACCTCAAATACAAAGATCTTGAATTGGAATTTGAGAAAGTGAAGCATCATGCACAGATGATTCATGAAGAGGTTGAGGTGAAAAGCCAGCAATCTCAAAAAATGGAACCTGCTTTGCAATCAATTGAGAATCAAATATTCGATAGTCTGGATAAGAGCCCGGCAATGGCAATTCTTCTCGCTTGGTCTATGGTCGAAGCAGCGCTGGCATCTGCGGTATCGAGGATGGCCTTATCCCCTGAAGATCCATCGTATAGATCACCTTTACACAATATTGAAATGCTCATGAAATTTAGCGTGTTGCCAGAACGATATGCAACAGCGCTGAATGAGCTTAGAACATTGCGCAACAAAATAGCCCATGATCATGAGGTAATGATGGGCGTGTCTCAAGAACAAGCAACTCCCTATGCCAAGGCCGCAATCGATTTGATACAATATTTGGACCGAATCGATAGAACTCCAAACGAGGCCAATTCGCCGGATTTGAAAGTTAGCTGATTGCAGACGAGCAGAGATTCCGCTTCGCATGGAAAAGTGATGGATAGATGAAAAGAGGACACTTATGCCGCGATTGACGGAACAGGAACAGCAGGAGATTATCCGGTTTATTGAGGCGGACAAGCCGTTGCCGGAGAAGTACCGGTTTCTGCTGTTTGAGGAAAAACGTGAGGTGGAGCTGGTCTGGAATGGGAAGACCAACGAGGTTTGCAACATCGTGCTCCCCTTTCAGACCATCGAGCAGGTGGACGAGCCACGGGCTGAAAAGCCGACCGAAACGAGCATGCAGATGGGGCTGTTTGACGAAAGGGGTCGCCAGCTCAAGGGCTGGACCAATAAGCTGATCTGGGGGGACAACAAGCTGATCCTGTCATCGCTGAAAAACGGGCCGCTTCGTGAAGAGATCGAGGCGCAGGGGGGCCTCAAGCTCATTTACATCGATCCGCCCTTTGACGTGGGTGCGGATTTCTCCATGGACATCGAGATCGGCGGCGACACCTTCACCAAGAGGCCCAACATCCTCGAAGAGATCGCCTATCGCGACACCTGGGGCAAGGGCGCGGATTCGTTCATTTCCATGATTTATGAGCGCCTGATCCTGATGCGGGACCTGCTGGCCGAGGATGGGAGCATCTATGTGCATTGTGATTGGAGGGTGAATAGCCATCTACGCTTGGTACTGGATGAAGTGTTCGGGGGTGGAAATCTTCGGAATGAAGTCGTGTGGAAAAGAAAAACAGGAAGAGGAACCACAAATAAGATACCCACAGAATTTGGTGTTCAAACGGATACACTTTTGTTCTATTCGAAAGGCAAAAACGTTTCATTTTCGACACCTCTGAGGCCGCTCAGGAAGGAGTATATTGACCAATTTTATCGCCACAAGGATCCTGATGGTCGTCGCTACAGAATAGATAATTTAGCAAGCCCAAGTCATAGGACGAACCTCAAATATGAATATAAAGGGTATAAGCCACCAAGCAAGGGTTGGGCCATATCATTGGCCAAAATGCAGGAATGGGATGCCGAAGGGAGATTGTATTTCCCAAAAAATATTGATGGAAGGATTCAGCGGAAGCGCTATCTCAATGACAATGAAGGAGAAGCTGTCCAAAATTTATGGGATGACATTAATATTGCCAGCGCTCATTCAGACGAACGGCTTGAATACCCCACCCAAAAACCCGAAGCCCTCCTGGAACGTATCATCAAAGCCTCGTCCAATGAAGGCGATCTGGTGGCGGATTTTTTCTGCGGGTCCGGTACGACTGCTGCGGTAGCCGAGAAGCTGGGGCGGAAGTGGATTGTCAGCGACCTTGGGAAGTTTGCCATTCATACCGCGCGCAAGCGGATGATCGGGGTGCAGCGGCAATTGAAGGCGGACGGCAAGGACTATCGGGCCTTTGAGATCCTCAACCTGGGGAAATACGAGCGGCAACACTACATCGGGGTGAACCCGAATCTGCGGGAAGAGGAAAAACAACAGCAGATGGCCGAGAAAGAGGCCGCGTTTGTGGAGCTGATCCTGAAGGCGTATCGAGCCGAGAAGGTGGAGAACTTTGCAGGTTTCCACGGCAAGCGGGCTGGACGGCTGGTGGCGGTGGGGCCGGTCAATCTGCCCGTGACGCGGCTGTTTGTGGAAGAGATCATCCTGGAGTGCCGGAAAAAACATATCACGCGGGTGGACATCCTGGGCTTTGAGTTCGAGATGGGTCTTTTCCCCAATGTGCTGGATGAGGCCCGGGCCAAGGGGATCGACATCGCCCCCAAATATATCCCGGCCGAGGTGTTTGACATGCGGGCCGTGGAAAGGAATCAGGTGGTGTTCCATGACGTGGCGGCGATTGAGGTCAAACCGCTAATCAACGCCAATAAACGGAAATGCACGGTGGCGGTTCAATTGACCGACTTTTCGGTGTTCTATTCCCAGGATTCTATCCGGTACGCCGAGGAGACGCTCAAGAACAAGGCCAGCAAGATCGTGGTGGAAAAAGGCCAGATTGTGAAGGTGATTAAGGACGCCAAGGGGATCGTGACCCGGGAGGTGCTGACCCGGCAATGGACCGACTGGATCGACTACTGGGCCGTTGATTTCAACTTTGAAAACAAGCGGGAGATCATTCGGGTACGGAACGAGGAAACCGGAGAGTGGGAAGAGCGGTGGACCGGAGACTATATCTTCGAAAACGAGTGGCAGAGCTTCCGCACCAGAAAGGACCGAGGTTTGGAACTGACGAGCGTGGCCCATGAATGCAGCCCGGGCCGACGCAAGATCGCCGTCAAGGTGGTGGACATCTTCGGGAACGATACCATGACCATTGTGGAGGTTTCGGTATGATTGAAAAAGCCCTCTCAACAGACGACGTCATTCGTGAACTCAGACTTATGAAGGAACAGCTCCAAGCCCGTTACGGTGTAAGGCGGATCGGCGTGTTTGGGTCGCTTGCCCGGGGGGAGGGAGGC
>Ga0172371_10011258_pt1 | contig 11951 bp, 7 predicted proteins | sample Lak12m_FD_114543 | JGI IMG/M metagenome (GOLD analysis project Ga0172371, IMG submission 114543) | Freshwater microbial communities from Kabuno Bay, South-Kivu, Congo - kab_022012_12m | ecosystem: Environmental > Aquatic > Freshwater > Lake | place: Democratic Republic of the Congo: South-Kivu...
AGTCCCGCAGGTCATCCCCGGTCATGGCCCGGTTGTGGTCGCGCGTGCCGTCGGGGCCCTTGGGCGCGGCCCACTCGGACCAGCGGTAGGGCTTGTCGAGGATGTGGAAGTACATCCTCCCGTCCAAGGCCGCCTCGTCAGCGCGGTCCTGCTCCAGCCCGTCAAGGTACTTCAGGAACAGCAGCCAGGAGGTCTGCTCGGTGTAGTCCAGCTCGGTGGTGCAGCCGGCCTCCTTCCAGAGGACGTCATCGATGTTTCTGAAGGCTTGTTCGAACACGTGTCACTATGCCCCATGGGTTGCCGCGGCAGGCGAAGCCTCGGATGCGGCACGGCGCGACGGATCACCTCTCCTGACCCGCAGGCATAACGACACCCCCGCCGCGACCACACGGTCACCCTAGCGCCGGGCGGCAGCGGATCAAGGCGCCCCCTCCAGTCGTCTGCTGCGTCTCGGCGGCCAGCACCGCGGCCACGTCCTGCTGGGCCTGGGCTTCCTGCTGGGGCTGCTGCACTGACTTCAGCCATGGGTCCGGGTCCAGGTCCAGGGCCCTGCAGACCTCGCGCAGGGCGTCGTCGAGGCGCACCCGTTGGCGCTGCTCGGGGTCGGCCAGGACCAACCCCAGGGACTGCTGGATGGCCTGCCAACGCACCACCCGGTCCTGGAAGCTGGTGAATCCCGGATGTCCCAGTTGCCGAAGACGGCGAAGGCGGGGCTCACCCGGCCGTCCTTACGGCGCGGGCGACTGGGGACCCCTGCGCACCTCGCCATTCGCACCGAACCGGGCCGGCCGTCACCCGCCGTGCGTCAGGAGCACCTTGCCCGTGCTGCCGGCAGCGAACCGGCTGAAGGCCTCCTGAGCCCGCTCCAGCGGGAAGGTATGGGTGACCAGCGAGGCGACCGGCAGCCCCTTCCGGAAGAGGCGCAGCATCTCCGGGAACTCGCCGACGTGGAAGAACCAGGAGCCCACCGCGCGGATGTCGCGGCGGATGAAGTCGTCGCTGGGAGAGAGCTCGACCGCCTTCTGCTCGCCGTTGAAGACGACGATCCCCGCGGTGCGCACGGCCTTGAAGCACTGCTTGGCGGTCACCGGCACGCCGGCAGCCTCGATGCAGGCATCGGCCCCGCGCCCGCCGGTGGCGGCCTTGATGGCCTGCACCGCGTCCTGGTCCTTGGCGTTGATGACCTGGACCGCCCCCAGCTTCGCGGCCAGTGCCAGGCGCTCAGGCGTCACGTCGACGGCGAGGACCTTGCGGCCCAGGAAGGTCTGCATCAGGACGCTGCCGAGGCCGATGGGACCGAGCCCCAGCACCGCCACCGTGTGGATGTCCGGTCCCGCCAGCTTGAGGCTGGTGTGGTAAGGCACGCCGAGCCCGTCCCCCGTGATCAGCACGCCCACCTCGTCGGGCACGTCGTCAGGCAACGGCAGCAGGGCCGTCGCCGCGGTGACGAACTGCTCCGCGTGCATGCTGCCGAAGTACCTGAGTGACGGGCACCAGGTGGACTGGCCCTGGCGGCAGGCCTCGCACTCGGGGCGACCACATCCGGCGATGGCCGAGACGCCGACCCGCTGGCCGGCGCGCACCCGCGTCACTCCCTCACCCACCCGCAAGACCGTTCCCATGCCCTCATGACCCGAGTTGCCGCTGGCCGCGCCGGTACCGCGGAAGGTGCCCAACTCGCTACCGCATAGGGCCGACACCCGCGTCCGGACGACCACCTGGCCCGGGCCCGGCTGCGGGTCCGGCGCCTCGATCACCTGGCACTTGCACTGACCGTCCAGCTTCAGCGTACGCATGGCGTGTTTCCTCCGTCACAGCGCGAATTCGCCGGCTACCTGCACCGCGCGTCCCAGCCGCACGGAACGCCGCAGCGCCGCCTCGAAGCGCAGTTCCTCCAGTCCGGCCTGCCCGGGCACCGGCGGGGGCTCGTTGCGCCGCAGGCTATCGAGGTAGGCGCCGATGGCCTTGCCGAAGGAGGCCCGGTACTGGTCCCAGCGCGAGGTATTGCGGGTGACGGACAGGACCTCGTGCCGCTTGGTCGAGTAGTCCAGGATCTCCAGGTCGCCATCCAGGCAACGCAGGTGAAAGCGCCCGCCGGTGCAGTTCACGATCAGCTCGAAGAGCGGGAACCCGAAGTTCAGCGTCCAGGTCCCCAGGATGGTCCCCGACGCGCCGCCGGCGAAGCGGATGCTACCGGTGATATCGGCCACCTCCGCCTTGCCCCAGCGGTGTCGCAGGCCGCTCTCCTGGGCCATGATCGTCTCGGCGGGTCCGACGAAGAGGTGCAGCAGATCGATGCAGTGGCTCCAGCAGGCGTAGTTGACCGCGGCCACCGCGTTCAGCGCCTTGCCGAAGGGCCGTTTGGCGAGGACCTCCCGCGCGGCCAGGACCTGGTCGAAGAACCGGTAGTTGAAGATCATCGCCGTCGCGCAGCCCTGGCCATGGAGCTGCGCCATCAGGTCCCGCGCGGTCTCGAAGTCTGTCTCCGACACGTTGTCTTGGCCATTCCGGGCCACCAGCGGCTTCTCCAGGAACAGACGCCGGGGCTTGAGCGGCACCAGCTCGGACAGGACTTCCGCGCGGGTCGTCTCGTTCGTGAGCACGAACACGGCATCAGGGCCCCCGGCCAGGAGCTCGGGGAGTGAGCCACAGACCTTGCCGCCGAAGGTCGCCGCGCACTGGTCGGCTTTGGCGCGGGTACGGCTGAAGTACGACAACTCCACGTCCTTCTGAGTCTTCAGGAAGGGGAGGTAGCAGTCCTTGGCGACGTTTCCCGTCCCCACCACGGCGATCTTCATGGGCGGCTCTCTCCATGCCTTACTGGCCCGGCGTCTGGCGCGCGCCTGCGAGCCTGCGCCGCAGCCGGCCGAAGCCTCGGCTACGAACACCACGGCCGGCGTCTGGCGCGCGCCTGCGAGCCTGCGCCTGAGCCGAATATGGGGCCCCATGGCAGAACGTCAACCGCAGTCCGAGCCGCTGTCCGGAGTTCGCAAAGCCGCCCGGAGACGGCGATATTCCGCGGTAGCCGTGCGGCGATGGCTGGCTGTCGGTGAAAGCCCCTCGGCCCCGACTCGTCTCGAGGGCTGCCGGTTGGCAAGGCCGCATGGTACGGGAGACGTCCGCATGGACACCGTCACCTGCCTGGGATGCTCGATCCTCCTGACCGCTGGCTCTGCCCTGGCGGCGCCGGCGGCTGGGCCGCAGGCGGCGGCTGCGCGTACGACGCCAGCGACCTTCCACGTGGACTCGGAGGGCGGTCGGGACGAGGCCGATGGCCGCACCCCCGAGTCCGCCTGGAAGACGCTGCAACGGGTCAGCGGTGCCGAGCTCATCTCTGGCGACTCGGTGCTGTTCCGGCGCGGGGGGCTCTGGCGCGGCTCGTTGAGCCCACAGAGCGGCAAGCCCGGTCAGCCCATCACCTACAGCGCTTACGGCGAGGGCGAGAAGCCCATCCTACAGGGCTCCGTGGCCCGTGACGCGGCGACCGACTGGGAAGAGCACAGCCCCGGCATCTGGGCGACCCGCAGACCCACCTACACGCTGGGTGAGGCCGGCCCGGACCTGCGGCAGAGCGAGTGGTCCTGTCACCAGGAGAACGGTGCCCAGGTGACCGTGGAGAAGGCCGGCGATGCGACCCAGGTCTGCTACCGCCTCGTCTGCACTGCTTCGGGGACCGCGCCGAACCACATCCAGTTCTGGGGGCCCGTCGTTCCCGAGGACATCCCGGAGACGGTCATGGTGCGTCTGCGGCTGCGCTGCACCGCGCCGTTCTTCCCGGCGCGGCTGCAGGTGATGCGCAACGGGCCCCCCTGGACCTCCTACCGGAGCTCGGGTCCCGAGTTCTGCGAGGTCACGCAGAGCTGGCAGACCGTGGAGGTCATCCTGCGCGGCAAGAGCCGTGGGGATCTGCCTCGGCTCCACCTGTACCTCGGGGGCCGCCTGCCGGCCGGGGCCACCTTCGAGTTCGAACCCATCGGGATGTGGGGCGTCAGCGCGGACAGGCAGGATGACCTCAGCGTCGACGTGGGCAACATCATCTTCGACCATGGCAAGCAGTGCGGCCTCAAAAAGTGGCGTCTCGAGGACCTGAAGGCACCTGGAGACTACCTCTACAGCATCCCCACACACCAGGTCCTCCTGCGCGCCGAGGCGAACCCGGCCACGCTCAACGGCAGCATCGAGATGGCCCTCCGGGAGCACATCGTCTCCCAGGGCGGCGCGCACGACGTGGTCTATGATGGCTTGATGCTCCGCTACGGTGCCGCGCATGGTATCGGCGGCGGCAGCACCGCGCGGGTAACGGTCCGCCGGTGTGACCTCTGCTACATCGGCGGCGGCCACCAGTTCACCACCCCGGAGGGGCACCCGGTCCGTTTCGGGAACGGCATCGAGTTCTGGGACGCGGGCGAGGAAAACCTGGTGGAAGGCTGTCGCCTCTGGGAGATCTACGACGCCGCACTGACGAACCAGGGCTCCGGAAAAAACTCGAAACAGACCCGAATCACCTACCGCAACAACGTCATCTGGAACGCCGAGTACTCCTTCGAGTACTGGAACCGGCCGGCCGAGGCGGTCACGGAGGACATCCTCTTCGAGAACAACACCTGCGTGGACTCGGGGCTCGGTTGGGCCCACGGCCAGCGACCGGACCCCAATGGCGGCCACCTGATGTTCTACCACAACGCGGCCCGGACCGCCCGTTTCGTCGTGCGCGACAACCTTTTCTGCAACTCGACCGAGGTTTGTCTGCGAATGGACAACGACTGGCGTTCTGCCCTGACCCTGGAGCACAACCTCTGGTACCAGGAGGCCAAGCCCGTGGTCCGGTATCTGGTCAAGCAGTACTACTCCGCTGGCGACATGGAGCGTTTCCGGCAGGAGACCGGCCTGGACGCGCACTCCGCGGTGGCTGCTCCACGCTTCGTGGATGCTGCCGGGCGGGACTACCGGCTGGCGGCGGACAGCCCCGGGCAGACCCTGGCCCATGACGGCGGATCCATCGGCGCCCGGTCGCAGGATTGAGGTCCCTTCCCGGGGAGAGCCCCCGGGGCGCGGCATCTCCGCATGCCGCCGCCGGGTCACGGAGAACCCGGCCTCCATGCCGCCGGTTCGCGGTCGCCGGTGGAGCGCGGCATCTCCGCGTGCCGCCGCCGGGTTACGGAGGACCCGGCCTCCATGCCGCCGGCCGTCCTCAGGCAATGGCCGCGGTTGCTCCGGCAACGCGCCAGGCTCGGTGTGCAGGGGGTGGGTATCAGGCCAGCGCCGCCAGGGCCCGCGCGGCTGCATTCAGGATAAGCCCCTCACTCTCGGGCAGGGGCATGTTCGTGCCGTAGTAACGGATCGCGTCGACGACCTCATACCCGCCCTCCTGGTAGGCTGCCGCCGTCGGGATGTAGCCCACGTCGCCATTGGCGTAGGCGGCCACCAGCGTGGGGGCGAAGGGACTGGCCCGGTCGATCCGGAGGGCATACTCGACGAAGACCTCGCCGGGCAGCCCGACGAGCGCTCCGGAGCCAAGGCGCAAGGCCTGCACGTCGAAGGGGACCGTCTGTGCGTGCACTCCCGCCTCGGCCAGGCGGAGCCGGTCCAGGGACCATTCGACCGCACCCTCGGCCATCCAGCGTATCCCGCGGTTGGCGCTGGTGGGCAGGCTGGCGAGGTGGAGCCTGGCCCGCTCGACGGCCACCTGGGCCTCCGGCACCGTGGGCGAGTCAGCCAGCGGCAGCCGCAGCGGCACCCGCGCGGCCCCGACCTGGACGCGGTCCGAGAACACGGTCCTGGCAACCGCCTGCGCGACCGCCTCGGCGGCTGCCCGGCCCTGGTTCGCTACCCCTTCCCAACCCCGCTCCCCGCAGTTGATGTTCCCGCAGCATCCCTGCAGGAACATGGCGCGCACGCCCGGGGTCTCCGCCTCGATACCGCGCCGGGCTGCGCCGGGCCAGTCGGCGGAGATCAGGGTATTGTCGCCACCCAGGGCCACGGCGTGGGCGGCGTGTGAGAACAGGCGCGCCAGGGGAGTCCCTGCGTGCGTCTCGACCGAGAGCACGTCGACGTAGGGCGCGGTGGTACCGCCGTCGTTCACGCCCAGGATGATCTGTCCCCCGCGTGCCTGGCGTCGGTTGATGCCTACCCGCAGGTCGGCCCGGGCCCAGCCCGCCCGCGCCGGCACCGCCCGCTGGCGGGCCTCCCCCGCAGTCGTGACCAGCGTCCGCAGGAGTCTCGCGAAGTAGGCCGGGTCCGTGTTCCCAAGATAGCGGATGCAGGGCGTCGCCGGCCCCGCGTGGGTATGGCTGCACCCGATCAGGATGCTCGCTTGGGCCACTCCTGTCCGCTCCTCGATGTCACGACGCAGGGCGGCCACGTTGTCGTGATGGAGGCCGACCAGGTCGCAGGCCAGCACGAGGACCTCGGCGGAGCCGTCGGAGAGGTAGAGCGCGGTGGCCACCAGGTCGTCGTGGAAGCCCGTGCTTGGCCCGGGGCGAGCGCCGTAGCCGCAGAGGTCCACGCCTACCGGCGGCGTGATGTCCGCCCGCGCCACTCCCGCCACAAAGCCTGTCATGGCAGTGCCTCCATCGCTACTCGGGGTTGATGACCCGTCCCAGCAGGAAGAACTTCCGCTCCGGGTACCAGAGCACGGCTCGGCCGTTCCGGACCGTGAAGCTGGCGTAGAGCGCCAGGTCGAGCCGGCCGTGGGTCCCGGGCTTGCCGAGACTGACCCCGTCGTGGTCCATGAAGAAGCGGGGTTCGTCGAACCCGACCGGTTGTTCGGCTCCGGGCTGGAAGGTGCCTTTCACCAGGTAAACAGGCCGCCGGTGGAAGCCGGAATCGCCAGGGCCGTAGCCATGGTAATGGCCATCGTGGTTGTGGATGAACAGGGCGTAGCGACCACTTCCCGCCGTACTGCCGCCGAGGTCGTACATGGGGCATGGCGAGAGCGGGTGCAACAGGGGTTCCCCGCCGTCCCGGCGCAGCAGTCGCCGTGGCTGGGTCCAGGTCTCGCCCGCGTCGGCGCTGATGCTCCAGAAAGGGCTCCCCGAGGCCGTGCGCAGCACACAGAACAGCCGTCCGTCGGGCAGCTTCACCAGGCTGGGCTCCTGGCAGGCACTGACCTCGGGATGGCCCGGGTAGGGCACGGCCAAGGCCTGCTCGTTGGCCGCGAACCACGCGATGCGCAGGCCCGACACCGGCGGGTTGTCATCCACGTTCTCGAAGCGCATGAACTCCACCCGCGCGTCGGCCGACATCCACGATGGCGTCGGGTTGGGGGTCACGGCGAAGCTCGTCCAGCGCGTGAAGCCTGCCAGGTAACGGCCTTCCTTGCCCAGCCGCAGCGGCTTCTGCCAGCAGAGCATGTTCGGCGGCATGGTGGGGTCCGGGTTGTCACGACGGCTGCGGGCCACGGGCACGTTCTGGGGGGCCGACCAGGTCTGGCCGTTGTCGTCACTGCAGATGCCATGGAGCCAGCCCGTGTGGTGGACGAAGTTATCGTGACGACCGATGTGCTGGCTGTAGAGCACGTAGAGGCGTCCGGAGCGGCTGACCAGCGGGTATCCCCAGCTCGCGATCGGCCCGTCTCCGGGCTTCTTTGGCCCGGCGATGATCCGGGGGCGGGACCAGGTGACCCCCTCGTCGGTGCTGCGGGCGAAGGCGATATGCTGGTCGGGCTGCGCCTCCGCCGAGCTCTGCGTCCACACGGCCATCAGGGACCCATCCGGGCCGTCGAAGACCAGGAAGTGCTCGTTGCCCGTGTCGCTGACCGAGTCGGCGGTGACCTCCGGGACGAAGACGACGTAGTCGGGCCGCGTGATGTGAAGCTGGGCCGGGATGCGCGCTTTGAGGTCCGCAGGCGAGGCAATCGGCATCGCCTTGGGATCCGCCGGCGGGCCGGGGCGATCCAGGGCCGTGCAAGCGGCACAGAGGGTGGATAGGGTCAGGGTGGCCGAGTGTCTCAGCATGGGTTCGTCGTCCTTCTGGACTGCCGTCAGCCCGGTGAGGACACGGGCCTGGCCGGCGGTCATTCCATTCCCAGGTTGTTGGCCAGGAGCTTCCTGCAGCCGGGTCCGGTCTCATCGACCAGGGCCCGGTGCGGGGAGGCGGCAAAGACGTTGCCGGTGAGGCTCACGCACGTGGCCTTCGGGCCGAGGTGGACGCCGATGCTTCGCTCGTCGAACGAGCATCCGCTGACCAGCACGGTGCCAGGCCCACCGATCTTCACCTTGGCGGTGTCCGGCCAGCCCGTCCCGTTCTTCCGGAACAGGCAGCCGGTGACCGTCAGCGTGCCGATGTCACGCACGTCGATGGCGTGGTGGCCATTGGCACGGAGGTCGGCCCCGCTCACGATGACATCCCCAGGCCCGTTGCACACCAGGCCGAAGTGGTGCGCCCAGATGCTGCCGCCGCTGATTCGCAGCACGTTCACCTGGTCCACCTGGATGCCGAAGGCGCTGCCGTCCACCGTGCAGTTGCTCATGCCGCCCCAGGCGGCACGGCTCGTGCCGTCGGGTAGCTTGGTGGCCACGAAGTGGAAACCGGTCTGGGCCGACACCACGGAGCAGTCCGTGAGCCGGATCTCGTCCACATGGCCGATGCGGAAGCCGGTGCAGGTGCTGACCAGGTCCGGGAGGTAGTTCCACACGTGGATGTTGCGGAAGGTGACGACGTCCAGGCCGTACTCGAACTGCACCCCGAGTTGCCGGGCGTTCACGATGAACACGTTCTCGAGGTTCACGCGCCCGCAGTTGGTGCTGCCGTCCGCGACGATCCCGAGGGTGGGGTTGTGCAGCATCAGGTTGGTGCAGGAGACGCCGCCACCCTCGATCTTCACGCAGGGGCCGAACTGGCGCTGCGGGTTGCCGGCGTCGTCGAAGTCGAACTCCAGGCCGTGCAGGGAGGCCCCCAGCTTGGCGATGATGCACGGGTGCGGAGCCGGCACATCGACCACGAGGTGCGGCTGCGGCTGCGAGTCGGCCGGCCAGCCACCGGCATCGAGCCCGGTCAGCAGCGTGCTCTCGATGGTCAGAGTGCGGGTCAGACGGTACAGGCCTGCCGGCACGTGGACGCTGCGGCCTGTGGGGGCCTTGGCGGCGTCCGCCAAGGCCTGCGCGAAGGCGGCCGTGTCATCGGCCTTGCCGTCGCCGACGGCGCCGAAGTCGCGGACGCTCCGCGGCGCGAACTCCGCCGCCAGCACAGGGGCACTCGCCAGACAGGCGCCCAGCAGGAACAGGGAGAGGCCCCGGACGGTCATGGTGCAACTCCGGCGACTGGGTCCAGCGGCAGACGTTCTGCCGCGGCACCCCGCTCCATCAGCAGCTCCGCGGGCCCGCCGTCGTGCCCGGCCAGCGCCTGGACTGCCGTCAGCGCGGCCCCGGTCCCCAACGGCTCGAACACCGCAAGGAAGCTCGCCACCGGGGCCTGCCGGCGCACAACGAGCATCGGCATACGGCCTGTGGGGCTATTCGTAAGGCCGTTAGCCAGGATGATCTGGGCTGGAGAGGGTGGACCCTCACCGGGCGCCGGAATCAGCCATATCCGCAGACGGTGGTCACCCGTCGCGTAGGTGAGCGCGACGGTCTGCGTCAGGTCTGCGGCGTGGGTCTGGGCGACATGCTGGTAGCCGCAGCGTTCGCCAAGGGGCCCCGTCCTGGGCGCCAGCGGTGCCGAGCACTCGGCGAACTGCCCGTCCACGTGCAGCACGTAGTCGAAGCAGTAGCTCCGGCCGGGGGACGAGGCGATGGCCGGACGGGCGCTGAAGCGGTCCACGACGCAGTCTCCGACCAGGCGCAGCGAGCGGTTGAGGGTCATCCCCATGTAGGCCGAATCGCAGGCTGCGGTCGCGGACTTCTGCCCGGGGTCGAAGCGGACCAACCGCCCGCAGACGCGGTCCTGGGCCGAGTCGGTAGGCCACTGGACGTTCCGGTCGCCGGTGGGCCGCTGCGAGACCCCGTCCACCACGAGGGTGCTATGGCTGATCGTCTGGGCCGTCCACTCGCCCTTCATGGGCGTCTCGTAGGGCATGCTGCCGACATCCGGTAGCCACTGGCGGCCTTGGGCGAAGAGCGTCAGTGTGAGCTTGTCAGAGTGTCCGTGGCCTCCCCCGTGGGGCCCGTAGCTGAGGGCTACAGCGGTCGACCCCGGCCGGGCCAGGAAGTCGGCGCCGGCCTGACGCAGGACGATGACCCCGGTGGCAGGGAAGAGGGAACAGCCGTCGCGGAAGACGCCCGTGTTGGCGAACCCGCCATCGGCCCAGGGGCTGGGACCCGGGGTTGGCGCCTCTTCGAGCTGCGGTGGGTCCCAGACCAGCCAGCGCCAGTCGGGCGCATGCCGGTAGACGCTGGGTTTCCCGGCCAGCGCCTGGCCGTCGCGCAGCAGGCGGACCTCCGCTCCCATGGCCTCGAGCCGGAAGGCATAGGGGTGGTTCACCTCCGGGCATAGCGATGCCAGGCTGAATGACGTGCGGTTTCCTGTGTTGCCCGGATCGACGTGGTAGACAACCCAGGCCCGGTCGTCGCTGCCGGAGTCGGTCAGACGGGTCATGGTCCACTCCAGCACCGCGTCACCGACGTCTGCCTCGCTCAGCAGGTAGTGATCGGGTTGGCGGACGCCGTGGTCACTGGCCAGGATCACGTCGCCGGCGGGCTCGAAGGCAGGGTCTGTACGCCGCCAGCGCACGGGCTGCCCGTTCAGCCGGACCTGCTCATAGCGGTACTGGTAGCGGTAGTAGTGCAGGAAACCCACGAGGCCCCGGTCCGCATCGGCGGCCCCCAGGGGCATGTCGCGCCGTAACAGCCATGCCAACCGCGGGTCACGGTAGCGCTGGTACCCGAGCAGGTGCGTCCACGTCGCACGCAGCGGCCCGCGGTCACTGTCGCCGAGGGCTGGATAGGAGGAGTCCGGGAAGGCGAGGTAGAGGGGCCCCTCGAACAGCAACCGCACGGACTTGGGCCGGTCGGAGACGTCGGTGACATAGTGCGCGTCCTCGTCCCGGCTGCGCTCATTGGGTACCTGCCAGGAGTAGGCGTCGACGCCACAGTGCAGCAGAGCCTCGGTCAGCGGCAGCAGGGCCGAGACGACGAACTGGCTGTAGCCGACGGAACGCTCCCAGAACAGCCCATCCTCGCGGATGTCGTGGCCGATGAGATGCCGCAGGCCGTAGGGGCTGCTCGTGGCGTACGCGACCAGTCCAGGGTCCCGCACGGCCAGGCCAACCAGGCCGACCGCCGCCAGGTGCCAGGCCTGGAAGTTGTAGCATCTGTAGTGCAAGTCCTTGATACGAGGGTCATTCTGGAAGTCCGTCACGACGAAGCAGGCCATCGCGGCGCGCAGCAGGTCGCCCTCGATATGCTGGCGTTGCGCGGCGGTCAGGAGGCCACTGTCGGCCACCAGGTCGTAGGCTTGCGCGGCGGGAACGAACCACATGGCCTCGTACAGCGGCGACTGCGAGAAGAGCTTGCAGCGCCGGTTCGTGAGTTCCAGCGAGGGATAGAGGTCAGCGTAGGCCAGCAGTCCGTCCCGGACCCATTCGGCATAGCGGGGCTCGGAGGTGAACGCGTAGGCGAGGGCCGCGGCGAGCATCCGCGAGGCCCGGTCCCAGTGCGCGGTATCGCCCTTCTTCGGCAGTTCTGCCCAGGCCGTCTTCATGGCCCCGTTCGCCTCGTCCACCAGGTTGGACAGGGCCAGGCGGGCCCAGGCGTAGCGCTCGGTCCTCTCGCGGGCACGGACGATGTCCGCCGGGGTCAGGGCCAGATACGGGTGGCGTTCCGGGATGGTGGGCAGCGCGTCCACGGGCGCCTCCGCGGCGGAGACCCAAGGCAGTAGACACAGCGCCAAAACGGCGACGTTCAGGGCAGCCCTGCGGTGTGTAGCGCACGGGTCCCGCCGTCTGCCTGCCACGTGGGCGATGTGCCTGTCCATACCGTGAGCGTAACACCGGCTCCCGTGGTTGTCTACCCTTG
>Ga0172371_10011261_pt1 | contig 11948 bp, 11 predicted proteins | sample Lak12m_FD_114543 | JGI IMG/M metagenome (GOLD analysis project Ga0172371, IMG submission 114543) | Freshwater microbial communities from Kabuno Bay, South-Kivu, Congo - kab_022012_12m | ecosystem: Environmental > Aquatic > Freshwater > Lake | place: Democratic Republic of the Congo: South-Kivu...
CAGGTCGGTGTGGACCTGTCCACTTTCATCGGCGCGCATGAATACAACCTGCGCCTGCCAACCTTCATTTCTCAAGACGTTTAGCATCAAGGCCTTCAAATCCTGTCCAGCGCGGCGCATGGGCGTTTCATCCATCACCACCACCAGCGGCGCTTCCTGACGAGCGCCGATGGCCTTCAGAATCGCCGTTGTTTTGAACAACGCGCCCGATTCAAAGATCATCTCTTGGATCGGCATTGTTTCCTGGGCGGGGAAAGCGGGGATTTTTTGAATGGCAGCCCAAAAGCTTTTTCCACCGGCTGGGTCGTAGGGGAGTTGGGTCATTTAAGGTCCTTTATCGAGCAGGAAACATTTGACGTGCAGCAATGGTTCATCGTTCATGTGCATGACCAATAAGATTATAATGGAATATGTTATTTGGAACATGTTTTGTCGGAATACAAGTCAAACGAAAGCAAATTTGCGATCGAAAGTCAAGAGATTGGAGCTTTGTCCGATGATGAAACCGGCGTTTATTCTGATGCTCACCTATAACGACATGACCGTAAAAGACGCATTGGAGATTTTCCGCCAGTGCAAGGACGCTCCCGTTGCCCATTGGGGTTTCAAAGACGTCGGCTTAGCGCCAGAGGCGATGAAAGAGCTGGTTCACGAAATGAAAAACGCCGGCAAGACAACGTACCTTGAGGTCGTCAGCCTATCCGAGCAGGAAGGGCTGCGCGGGGCCAGGATCGCTGCCGAAGCCGGATTTGATGTCTTGATGGGGACGGTTTTCTTCGACTCGATTCTCGATTTTCTAAAGGATAAACCTGTCCGCTATTACCCGTTCCCCGGGCGCATCTACGGGCACCCCAGCATTTTGGATGGGACGGTTGAGGAGATCGTGGCGCATGCCAGGTTCTTGGAGAGCAAAAACGCGGCGGGGTTGGACTTGTTGAGCTATCGCTATACCGGAGACGCCCCTCATCTCTTGCAAGAGGTCGTTAAAGCCACCCAGGTTCCGGTCGTTTCCGCCGGCTCGATTGATTCATACCGGCGGCTGGCAGAAGTATGGCGGGCAGGCGCCTGGGGATTCACCATCGGCAGCGCCTTGTTTGATAAGAAGTTCGTCCCGGATGGATCGTTCCTTGACAACACCCTGGCAGTTTGCAAGTGGCTAGAGGCAACCGGCGAAGCTGAAGCGGGTAAATACCTGGGACAATGACAGCCGGGCTATGGCAAGCGGCTGATCAGCGGCAGGTAGATGTTCGGGAGAAGCTGGAATTGATAGATTTTCTGATCGTTCAGGGTGAAGTCATCGTCGCCGCCCGCCGAGGGCTGTACGTCCAGAATGACCTCATACCAATCGCCGGAAAGATAGGCAGCCTGACTCAAGACCAGCAAGAAACTGTCGCTCTCGGCCTCGCGGCTTGAGAGCAAATGCAAGCGCGAAGTCGTCATGATCGGCGAGCTGGTACAGTCATCTGGGCTGGGGCAATGCCAAAGATTGACAGACAGATACACCCGGTAGTCTGCGGCGACAAAGGAGAAGTTTTGGAGCCGGTAGACCAGATTATATGCGCCTGCGCTGAGCAGTTCGCGGGCGGGGGTCACATTGCTCCAATTGGAGCGGACGGCCGGCAGCGAGCGCAGCGCGCCAGGCGAATCCAGGCTGGCGTCGGAGGGGATGAACTTGGCTCCGACCAATCCTGCATCTTGCAGCGGGCAGTAGGCCGTATCCGCTGCACCGCTGGGCTGGGTGGGGCAACCCGGCGCGCGCGCCTGGCGGGTCAGGTAAAGTGCCAGCGGTATGAAACTATCGTCAATCATGTCCATGACGGCGTTGGCAGAGGGGTGAAAGCCATTGCTGCCATCGCCGGGGGACTGGATATACATTGAGCTAGCGTAGATATCGTCCAGAACCGGCAGCTCGAGCATAATGGTCTGGATCGAGCGACGTGCGCCATCGTCAAGCTGCTTGAAAGTGGCGTTGTGGTAAAAGTCATATTGCCAGGTACGGGTAGAGGGGATAAACAGCCCGACGTCATCCAGCCGGTCGGGGTCGTCATCATCGTCAGGCGGATTGAAATCGCCGGCAAAGGGCAGCCCGTCTGAAGAGCCCCACGGTCCTGAGACATGGTCGGTGTTTCCATTATGATCCAGGTCATAATACCAGAACCGGGTGGAGGGACGGTAGAGGGCGACATCATCCACATCGCCATCGCGGTCGAAATCGCCAGCCAGCGGCAGGTCGCCGTCTGCGCCCCACGGACCAACCGGGGCGACGCTATCACCAACGCAATCGTGGTTAATGTCGTAATACCATTTTTGATCACTCGTGCAATAGGCGCCGGCATCATCCACATAGCCATCCAGGTCATAATCGAGCGCAAAGGGCTTCAGACAGGTTGTGCCATACGGGGAGCAGCTCGTATCGGTGGTAGCATTGTGATTGTAATCATAGTACCAGAGATGACTCGAAGGGCGGAAGATTGCCACATCATCCATCTCACCGTCTCGATCAAAATCGCCGGAAAACGGCCGGTCGCCGGCTTGCTGTACCCAGGGGCCAATTGGACCTTCATCGGTATCCGCGTCATGATCCCAATCGTAGTACCAACGGTACTGCGTAGCGCCGCTGCCACTACGGTACACCGCCACATCATCAACAGCATGATCTGAATCGAAATCGCCCGCCAGCGGCAAGTCGCCGCTGACCGCCCATGCCGTGTGCGATTCGTTGATCTCGTCGCCGGAACGGGTGGAGGTGTTTGACAGCCAGGCGGAGAACTGGCCGTTGCCGCCGCCCACCGGGACGCGCATCAGGTCATACAACGCCTGGTCGGTAGGGTTTGACCATCCCGCTCGCCAGGCTTCGGCGGCTTTTTCGATCATGCGCTGACCGGCATCGTCATCCTCATACCATTGGTTCCAGATTTCTTGACCGTTGCTATGCGCGGTGACCACATACGAGATGGTATGGTTTTGAATGAACTGGCGCAGGGCGTTCGCCTCGCTGGTAGAAAAAGGCGCAAAGCCCCGGTAGCGTGAGGAGCAAAAGACCTCGGCGGCAGCGTCATTGAAACCGCGCGAGAAGTTGCGCGCCGGATTCGCCCCCATATCGCACAGGCGGGTATCGGCGTTGTTACGCCAGCCAGTGGTGTAAGGGCTGACGTTAAAAAATTGAGTCGGGTCGCCGGAGCGCTGGTCGTCCAGGATGCGCCCGGAGGGATTGACCATCGGAATGACCCAGACATCCACACGCTGGAGAAGCTCTGGGACTACGGTCAGGGCATTGGCGCGATTGGCGACAAGATACTCGGCAAACTTCAGGCAGCTCTCGCTGGTAAGCCACTCCCGCGCATGGCAGCCGCAATCAAAGAGCACGCCGTTACGATCGTGGCGGTCTCCAGAGGCGGCAGGGGTGTCGGCAGAGACGCGCAGCGCATAGATCGGATAATCAACCGGGCTGCTGGGATGGGTGCGGTAATCTGTGGAGTAGCCGATAGTCTCCAGAGTCACAAACGCGCTGGAGGCGTCCAGCGCGTTCAGGGCAGATTCGGTCTCTACAAAATCGTGGTAATTCGCTTCCGTAGGGAAGGACGGAGCGCCTCCAACGGCGGAAGCCGAGGCAAGGATCCCCAGAACAATAGAAGCTACCATCGCGGTGAAATGGCGCATATCATTCTCTCCCAGGACAATTCTAGCATAAAATTTTCCGCTGCGCGGAGCTCTCGCCAGCGGCAAGAGGGGTTTATTTTTCACACAACGGAGGGTTTTTACTGGCGCAGTCCAGCATTATTTATTGTTCTGGGGGGGTAAATGGACGACGTTGTTTGCGGGGGTGAGCGGTCCGCGCAAGAGTTCTCCAAATGCAGCTCCACCCAAAATCAGCACGGCGCCTATGATCTGGAACACACTCAGCGTTTCCCCCAACAGGGCAGCCGAGAATAGAAGGGCGGAAAGCGGCTCTAAATATCCGCAAATGGCTACCGTTTGCACGGACAATGCCCCGATCGAAGAAAAATAAAAATAACAACCGACGCCAGTGTTCACAATCCCCAAGATCAGAATGGGGATCAGATTTCCACCGATCTGATAGATTGGAAAACCCTGCTTGAAACCTACGAATACTGCCACGGTGATAAAGCTTATGACTAACTGCCACATTGGATTTTCAAGGCCAGTAACGCTGACAGCCTTTTTATTGTAAATCACCATAAAGGCATACATAACTGCGGATAAGACCCCAAAAATCATACCCCAGGAAGCGCTCCCCTGTACCAACGCCTGCCCATTGACACACAACATTCCAACGATCACAGCAAGGAAGCCGAATAGTGTGACTTTGGCGATCTTCTCCCGGAATAGCAGCGGAGACAGAATCATGACCAGAATTGGGCCGCTGTAATACGCCAGGGTCGCCTGGCTAACCCCGATCTGGGCATAGGCCTCGTACAGGAACATCCAGCTTGTCCCCATCGCCGCCCCAGAGATGACGAGAAAAAGCAGGTGGGCTTTATTGTTCCAGACCTGGAGCTTCTGTTTCGACAAAAGGAAGATCAGGATCAAGGACAGACTGCCAATTAAGGTACGGGTGAAGACAATCTCATAGCTGCTTAGCGCAATATGGCTGGCTACGATCCCATTCAATCCGAACAGGAGTAGCGCCAGGATATATTTGAAATACGCCAGGGAATTTTTGGCCGGCATCGCGTCCATCTACCTTTCGGAGGGATAATATAGTCTATTGGGACATTTTCGAGAGCAGAAATCGCTTCCCCTGGCGGCCAAGCGATTTCTGGACTTTTTACCCTATCGAAAGAGGGAGCGACTCGTTTGGCATCGGGCAAAGGCGTCTCTGTTTGAGCCTTTTCAGCATTGGCTTACACTGCATGGCGCCGCGCAAGCGCCCTTGGGTACTTCAACTATAGCTCCACCGAGAATGCTTTTGAGCTTTCGCCTTTGCAAAACTTACGCGTGAGCAAGACCACTGGCTAATGAACTAATACAAAAACGGCGGCACTACCCGGCCGGTCACCAGCAGGCAAGCGGCGCTCAACAGGCAGGTAAGCGCCAGCACCAGCAAGGCCACAATGAAGGTCTGAAAGGGCGTCATACCCAGGATGCGCGCGGGGGGGTGAGCAGAAGGGGGCGGCGGAGGCGGTTCATCCGGCCCTAAAAAATCGTTCGCCTGTTGGCGTAAATCTTCCAGCATGATCGCTTCTCCTATCGCGAGGTATTCAGCTTACCAGCGGGCGCAGACGCAACTCGCCAGCCAGCAGGCTGGTTTCTTGCCCGGCCTGGTCTTGCAGGCGCAGCCGGCCCTGGTCGTCCAGGCCCAGCACGCATCCCTGGCGTGAGCTTTCGCCGGCAGGGCTGTTTTCAAAGATCGTCACCCATTCGCCCTTGAAGGCCAGGTAGCCATCCCAGGCAGCCAGGAAATCCGGGCTGTTCAGACGGCTTCTCCATTGTAGCAGATTATCCAGCGCCGCGTGCAACAACTCCCAGCGATCTACGGCGCGGCCCAGCACAGCCTGTACGCATGTCGCCGGGTAGGCCAGCTCTGCTGCATCTGGCGCTGACTCGGGTGCAACATTAATGCCGATTCCCAGGATGGCCGATTGCAACTGGCCGCCCAGCCAGGAGGCTTCGACCAGCACACCGGCCAACTTCTTGCGCTGCACCAGGACATCGTTGGGCCATTTGATCTCGGCCGGCAGCGCGTAGCTTTCACGTAAAGCCTGGCAGACTGCCAGCGCGCCTAAGGCGGTCAGGCGCATGAAGTCGGTCTCAGACCTGTCGGGTTTTAAAAACCCGACAGGTCTATCGAGGGTACGATCTTCACGGCCGGCGGAGGCGGCTCTCAAGACCAGGCTGAAGGCCAGCGCGGCGCCGGCCGGGGTGAACCATTTGCGTCCCTGGCGGCCGCGGCCAGCAGTTTGCTCATCGGCGACCACCAGCGCCAGGTCGGGCGCGCCGGCCTCTGCCCAGCGCGCGGCTGCGCTGTTGGTCGAGTCGATTCGCTCAAAAAAGCGCAGCGGGGCGGGCCATAGACCGGATAGGAAGGCAGATAGCGTCTGTGAGTCCATCATTGACGTAATAATCAGGCTGTTATGCAGTACATTATATCGTTGACGGCTTACCAGGCGATAAAAAACGGTCGTCATTTACCTGGACGATTTCGTTGAGCCTGTGATATACTTGTCCGCGCTCCCGCCTCTGGCGGGAGATGTTATGAATTTCGCCCGCGCCGGCGACCCAGGCGCACATCTCACACGCATCCCGACCAGACGGAGCGTACCGGCCTGCCGGCGCCGCTCTGGAATGAAGGATGCGGAGGACAAACGCAAAGGAGAATATTGTATGACCATCATATCCATGAAAGCGCTGCTTGAGAGTGGGGTACATTTCGGGCACCGTACCCACAAGTGGCATCCGGCGATGAAGCCGTATATCTTCACCGAACGGAACAGTATCCATATCATTGACCTGCAAAAAACGGTCAAAGCCTTGCAGCAAGCCTACAACATGGTGCGTGATACCACTGCCAACGGCGGCTCGGTGTTGTTTGTCGGCACCAAGCGCCAGGCGCAGGAAACCATCCAGGAAGAGGCGCTGCGCTCGGGCATGCCTTACGTGACCGTCCGTTGGCTGGGCGGCATGTTGACCAACTGGCGCACGATCCGGGCGCGCGTCAACGAATTGGAGCGCCTGGAACGGATGCGCGACAAGGGCGATTTTGAGCGCATCACCAAGAAAGAGGCTTTGATCTTAAGCCGCGAGATCGAACGGTTGGAAACGCTGCTGGGCGGCATTCGCCACATGGCGCGCCTGCCCGAACTGTTGTTTGTGGTTGACGTGCGTCGCGAAGAAACCTCCATCCATGAAGCCAACCTGCTGAAAATTCCGGTCATCGCGCTGGTGGACACCAATTGCGACCCGCGCAACGTGGATTATGTGATCCCCTCCAATGATGACGCCATCCGCGCCATCAAACTGCTGGTGGCAAAGATCGCCGATGCCGCCATCGAAGGCAAAGCCGCCCGCAAGGACCTGCCCGAGGAAGAACACGCTCCGACGCAGGTCGTGATGGCTGGGGCTGATGAGCCTGAGCTTTCCGATGAAGAACTGTTGGGCGCCGCCACGCTGGCAAAGATTTCCTCGCGCCTGACCGTCGCCGACCTGGATATCCTGCCAGAAGAAGTTATCGAAGATGCGGACCTGGAAGAACTGGCAGCGGAAGATCTTGAGGCGGAAGAATACGAAGACGAGGTCTTAGAAGACGAATCGGAAGAAGATGAGGCGGAGGCAGAGGCATAATCACTATGGCAATCACTACACAGCAAATTAAAGAACTACGCGAGGCTACCGGCGTTGGCATCCTGGATTGCCGCAAGGCATTGGAACAGGCCGACGGCGACTTTGACAAGGCGCTCGATTTCCTGCGCGAAAAAGGGCTGGCAACGGCAGCCAAGCGCGCCGATCGCGCGGCCTCCGAAGGCATGGTTGAGTTATACAGCCATGGCGGCGGACGGGTGGGCGTGATGGTCGAGGTCAATAGCGAGACCGACTTTGTAGCACGCTCGGAAGCCTTCCGTACCTTTGCCCACGAGATCGCGCTGCAAATTGCCGCCAGCGCGCCCGTCTATATCAAGGCGAGCGAAGTGCCGGAAGCGGTGCTTGAACACGAGCGCGAGATCGCCCGCAACCGCGCCCGAGAAGAAGGAAAAGCCGAAGCAAACTTTGACCGGATTGTGGAAGGCCGGATCGAGAAATTCCTGGATGAGGCCTGCCTGCTGCGGCAGCCGTATATCCGGGATGAGACGATCACGATCGAAAAGCTGCTGTTGCAGAATATCGCTTCTATCGGCGAAAACATCGTAGTGCGGCGCTTCGTGCGCTGGGAACTAGGCGAACTGATCCAATAAGAAGCAACCCCAGAGAGCCAACCGAATGGTTGGCTCTTTTTTTATCACTTTTGAAGAGGTCGAGGTAATGGAAAAAGTATTGAAATATAAACGAATTCTGCTCAAGTTGGGCGGCGAAGCGTTGGCTGGCGATGGCGGCTACGGGATTGACCCGGAGCGAGCCGAGGAGCTGGCGCTGCGCGTCAAAGAGGTGCATGAGCTGGGCGTAGACGTAGCCATTGTGATCGGCGGGGGCAACCTGTGGCGCGGGCGGAGCGGGCTGGATCGCGGGATGGACCGCGCCACCGCCGACTACATGGGCATGCTGGCGACGGTGATGAACGCGCTGGCCTTGATGGACGCAATGGAGCGCATGGGGCTGACCACGCGCGTTCAATCGGCGGTTGAGATGCACGCGGTCGCCGAGCCGTATATCCGGCGGCGGGCGATCCGCCACCTGGAAAAAGGCCGGGTGGTGATCCTGGGCGGCGGGACCGGCAACCCGTATTTCTCGACCGATACGGCCGCGGCTTTGCGGGCAATGGAAATCGGCGCGGAAGTGCTGATCAAAGCCACCAAAGTGGACGGCGTGTACGACTGCGACCCGATGACCAACCGGAATGCGGTTCGGTTCGATCACCTGACATATATCGAGACCCTCAACCGCCGCCTGGAGGTGATGGACAGCACTGCCATTTCCTTATGTATGGATAACGACCTGCCTATTCTGGTGCTTAACCTGTGGAATCCAGATGCGCTACGGCAGGCGCTTTTTGGAGAAAAGGTCGGAACCCTGGTCAACGGCTGATTTTAACCCTTCTCTCTCTTCACTTTTTCGGTTATCCTTATAGGCGAAACGTTCTACGATATTCGTCGTAATGGAGGCATCTATGCTAAAAGAAGTTTATCAAGAAGCCGATACGCGTATGAAAGGCGCCATCCATTCTCTCGAAGAAGACCTGGCGGGCATCCGCACCGGACGCGCCCACCCGGCGCTGGTGGAAAAACTGTCGGTCGAGTATTATGGCGCGCCGACCCCGCTGGTGCAATTAGCCAGCATCAACGTGCCGGAACCGCGCACTTTACTGATCCGGCCATTTGACGCGACCACCCTGCGCGCCATCGAACGGAGCATCCTAGCTTCTGATTTAGGCCTGACGCCCAATAATGACGGGAAGCAAATCCGTTTGAACCTGCCAATCTTAACCGAGGAGCGCCGCCGCGACCTGGTTAAAGTTGTGCATAACCGTCTGGAAGAAAGCCGCGTGGCAGTGCGGAATGTGCGCCGAGATATGATCAAGGACCTGCGAGAGTTCGAGCAGGAAAAGATGATCTCTGAAGATGATCTTAAAAAGGGCGAAGAAGAATTACAGAAGAAGACCGATCATTTTATTCAGGAAATTAACCAGATCGGCGAGCGAAAAGAGAAGGAGATCCTGGAAGGCTAGGGACGCTTCCTTATAATTGATGGTAACCATGGATAATGATACTCACGAATTAGCCGAAGTTATCCCGACTCATATCGCCATCATCATGGATGGCAATGGGCGCTGGGCGCAAGCACGCGGCCTGCCACGCATGGCGGGTCACCGGGCTGGGACGGAGAATCTGCGCCGCATCATTGAGGCCGCCATCGAGTTTGGCATTTCATACCTGACCATCTACGCCTTCTCGACAGAAAACTGGAACAGACCACAGGATGAAGTGCAGGGCTTGATGCGCATCTTCGAGGACGTCATAGACCGCGAATTACAGGAGCTTCACGACCAGGGCGTTCAATTGCGGCACATTGGGCGGTTGGAACCCCTGGATCCAGCCTTCCGCGAAAAAGTTTTGCATGCCCTGGAGTATACGCGCCAGAATAACCGGCTGGTTCTGAACGTGGCGTTCAATTATGGCGGGCGGGATGAGATTATCAACGCCATCCAACACATGATTGACGATCATCTCCAGGCGGAGGAGGTGACGGTTGAGCGGGTCAACCAGTATCTCTTCACCGCCGGCGTGCCAGACCCGGACCTGATTATCCGCACTTCGGGCGAACTACGTTGCAGCAATTTCTTGCTCTGGCAAGGGGCGTATGCGGAATGGTATTTCCCGGCAGTATATTGGCCGGATTTTGACAAGGAACAGCTACGCCTGGCGATTGAACAATTTAACCGGCGAGAACGCCGCTATGGGTGTGTGAAACCCACATCGGGCGATGAAGCCTGATATGTTCCTGAAGCGTACAGTTGTTACATTAATATTGTTGCCCATTGGCCTGGCTTTGATCGCCTGGGGGGGCTGGGTATATTATGGGTTCATCACACTGATCCTTAGCCTAGCGGCTTTTGAATATATTAAACTATTCCAGGCTGGCGGGTTTCGGCCGGCAAAAGTTCTGGCAATTGCCGCGACGCTGGTCATTGCATTGCAACGCGCGCTGGTGGATTTTGAACGCGCGGATCTGACTTTAAGCCTGCTGATCTTGCTGGCGATGGCCTATCACCTGATTCAATTCGAGCGAGGCAGCCAGCGAGCCGGGGTTGATTTTGCGATAACGATCTCCTGTTTTCTATATATCGGCTGGTTGGGATCGTACCTGATTTCGCTGCGCAGGCTGCCAGATGGGCTGTGGTGGCTGCTGACGGCGCTGATCGCCGTCTGGTTGGCTGATACCGGGGCGTACCTGGTCGGTTCACGGATCGGTAAGCATAAAATGACCCCGCGCCTGAGCCCCCATAAATCCTGGGAAGGATACCTGGCAGGCATCATCTTCTCGGTCTCTGGGACGGTACTGGCAGCCAGCTTCTGGCCGGTGTGGGGCGGGCCTGGGTTGGTAATTACCCCGCTCCGCTCGGCTTTGTTAGCGCTGGTCTTATCCGTACTGACGATCCTGGGCGACCTGGGCGAGAGCATGATCAAACGGCAGGTGGGGGTGAAAGATTCGGGCAACCTGTTGCCGGGGCATGGCGGCGTCTTCGACCGGATCGACTCATGGGTGTGGGCCGCGGTGATCGGCTATTACATGATCTTGTTGTATTTGTAATGGCTAACCGAAAACCGGAATTGGAGTAGTTCAATCCGGATTGACAGACGGTCTTTCTCGTGGTATTATCGCCTGCAATAACCTAAAAAGCCCCTGAGTGGCGCTCTTATCCAGAGAGGTGGAGGGACCGGCCCTGTGAAACCTCGGCAACCGGGTCTTGTGGCGGCTGAAATGCCCCCAGATCATTGGTGCCAATTCCGACAGATGGATGTTCTGGAAGATGAGAGGGCGACCTTTTTGTTCTCTGCGTTTTGCCCTTTCTTGGATACCGGAAGGGGCAATTCTTTTTATACGGAGGCTAATGGACCGATGAGTATCTCTTTTATGAATTCACCAAGCCTGATGTTCACTTCCGAATCGGTGACGGAGGGACATCCGGACAAACTGTGCGACCAGATCAGCGATGCGGTGCTGGACGCCTGCCTGGAACAGGACCCCACTTCGCGGGTGGCCTGTGAGACGGCTGCCAAGACGGGTTTTGTGCTGTTGCTGGGCGAAATCACCACCCGCGCGCAGGTCAACTTTGACGACCTGGCGCGGCAGGTGATCCTGGATATCGGCTATGACTCGAGCGAGAAAGGCTTTGACGGAAACAGTTGCGGCGTGCTGGTATCGCTGTGCAAACAATCCGGAGATATTGCCATGGGCGTCAATCGAGCTTTGGAGGCCAAGGCTGGCGAGATGAGCGAGGCGGAAGTCGAGGCAATCGGCGCTGGCGACCAGGGCATGATGTTCGGTTTTGCCTGCGACGAGACGCCCACCCTGATGCCGATGCCGATCTACCTGGCGCACAAGCTGGCGCGGCGCTTGAGCGAGATGCGCAAGAACAAGGTGTTGCCCTGGCTGCGACCGGATGGCAAGACACAGGTGACGGTGGAATACAGCTATGGGAAACCCAAACGGATTGACACCGTGCTGATCAGCACCCAGCACGCGCCGGATGTCACCCAGGAGCAAATCCACCGCGAGTTGATCGAGCATGTCATCCGTCCGGTCTTGCCGCCCGAAATGGTTGACGAGCGCCTGAA
>Ga0172371_10011262_pt1 | contig 11948 bp, 12 predicted proteins | sample Lak12m_FD_114543 | JGI IMG/M metagenome (GOLD analysis project Ga0172371, IMG submission 114543) | Freshwater microbial communities from Kabuno Bay, South-Kivu, Congo - kab_022012_12m | ecosystem: Environmental > Aquatic > Freshwater > Lake | place: Democratic Republic of the Congo: South-Kivu...
ATTCCACCGAGTGCTTCCCCTCGTTGGTGGCCGCCGCACGTCCATCGAGCGGGCACGTCGGCTTGCCCGCAGCGGCAAGCTCTTCTCCGGCACCCCGGGGAACGCGTTGACCGACGAGGCCGTCCGGTGGGGCAACACGGTCCTCGACCTGTCGGACACGGCGTTCCTGCCCGTGTTCCGAGCCCTACCGGGAGTTGTGGACCTGGATCGCGTGGAGCGGCTCTTTGGTGCCGAGGGCCCGGTTCATGGTCGATGTGCGATGGGCGATGGTCGAGATCTCCCTTGGACGGCGACCGCCAATCCTGCTGAGCAGGGGGCATCCGAGAGTCGAGCTCCCGGGGCGGCAGGAGTCGACGTGGAGGTCTTCGTCCTGGCCAACGCGACGCTGGCACGTTGTCGGTGCAAAGTCCGGTGCGTTCCCGCACCCGGCCTTCAGTCTGCCGATTTCAGGGACGTGGACCTGTCGGGGCTGAGGCTTCCTGCGGGCTCACGATGGCCGAGGCGAGCGATTGCGGTCAACACCTCGGGCAGCAGGGCAAGCGAGTGGACGCTTTTGTTTGCGAGAACTCCGGAGCTTTCGGTTCACAGGATGTTGTCCGGGGCAGTTGGGCAGAGCAATCTGCTTTCGGAACCCGAGGCAGTACTGCGCAGGGTAGCAAGGCATCTCCTTGGGAGGATTGCATGAACCCTCTCGACGTCCTGTCCATCGACGTGGATGCGGAGATACGCAAGCTGCCTGCGAACACGTTTCCCACGCATGAGGAGTACGTGGTGGAGTTGGTTCGGTCGGCGCTGGACCGCGGTGCAACCGAGGTGAGGGTCTTTCTTGGCCGCACGCGGGTCGAGATGATCGACAATGGGCGTCCAATCCCGGCTGCGACGCTGGCTGACCTCCGCGACGTGTTCGATTCCGACCTGCCGGCCGATCGCAGGCAAAGTGCTCTGGCGCCGTTCCTGGGGCCGGACGGGATAGGGCTGCTGGCCGCGTGGGCTCCGTCACCCAAGCACGTGCGCATCGAATCGGCCGAGGGAAGGCTGGACGGGGACACAGCGCTCGGCACTTGGTCTCCCCCTGGAGGGGGAACCGAAAGGGAGGGGCAGCCGAAGCCCAACCGGATCGAGATTCGGCGCAAAGGGAAGCGCGGACTCGAGGCGGAGCTACTGCGGGAGTTGGTGCGGTTCGCGCCGGCGACCGTCCTCTTGGGGGACAAGGAGCTGGTGAGCCGGGGAGCGGATCGAACGGCACTGGTTTCCGGTTCGGTCAGCGGGCCGCACCGCGGCCGGATATGGATCCCCATGTCCGGTGACGTCTGCCGGATTAACCTGCTGGACAACGGGGTGCGCCGGAAGCTGCTGGCGCGGCCGGTGTTTCCCGACGGGGTGGTGTACCACGCGGCGATCGAGTGCCGAGGGAAGGTCCCGGAGAACCTGGCGAGGGGGCTCAGGGAGGACGCACTGGAGCTGTACCGGCAGGTGGCACGCGGGTATGGCCACGCATCTCCAGCGGCACGCGAGCGGATCGAGGAGCTGCTGTTGCAGTGGTGCTCTGCACGAGGAAGCACGGAGTTGGTGGAGCACGTGGAGATGTTCCGGTGCGTGGGGCCGAGGTTGTTGGCGCTGGCGGAGGTAAGGGCGCTGGCGGCCGAGGATCGGCTGTACGCGGTGGATGCCGGGGACCGGCGATGGCGCTCGTCCCCCGCTGCCAGGGAACTCGGCACTTGGTTCCTCCCTGGCCTGCCCCGAGCGGAGTCGAGGGGCGGGGAAGCCGGATGGGAGGGGGGGACCGTCCTGGCGCTCTCCGCGCGTCAGCGGGAGTTCCTGAGCGGGACTGTCGGGCTGGTGCTCCAGCCGCCGCCGATGCGGGTCCGATGGAAGCGCCTGAAGTCCGCGTGGTCCAGGCTGAAACTGGCGCTTTGCGGTGCCACATCCAGGCTTGCGCCGTGGCGGCGCTTCATTGCGCCTGAGGCTCTGTCTGAGGGGGAAACGTTGCTGGCGAAGCTTGTCGGGCAGATGTTGGACACCGGTAGGTGCAGCTTCGCCGACAATCCCCCCGGCGTGGAACGGCGTTCCGGCGGGGAGGAGGCGGACCAGAGTCCTGCTCGATCCGCGGGCCGTGCCGGTCGGGCGATGGACGTGCGCTTCGTGTCGAACCGCCTGGGAGTGCCGGCCTTCGCCGTTCGGAGTGGAGATGGACCAGCGGTCCTGGCGCTGAGGCGGAAGCACCCTGTGGTCGTCGCGGCGGCGGCGGCAGTGCTGGCCGACCCGGCCAACGTGCACCTTGCCGTTGCGGCACTTGGTGCGGGTCTCGGTGATCGCTCTTGACGGATGGGCCACATGAAAGCCCGACTTTCACTTGACACGCCCCGTCTCGTACTATAGCGTTGGGTCATGAAAATCAGGACCCTCCAAGAGAAGCTGTTGGAGCTTGCTGGTCCATTTCCGGTGCTGTTTGTCACCGGCCCTCGCCAGTCAGGGAAGACCACTCTTTGTCGCGCAACTTTCCCCAACTTCCTCTACTTCTCGATGGAAGATCTCCAGACTCGAGATGAAGCGACCACGGACCCGCGCGGGTTCTTGAGGCGCATCGTGGGTGCCGCTGGGGTCATCCTCGATGAAGTCCAACGCACTCCCGATATCTTCTCCTACCTCCAGGGATTCGTTGACGAGAGGAAGTCGGGTCCGGTGGTGCTGACCGGGTCCCAGCACTTCCTGATGACCGAGCAGATCGGGCAGACGCTGGCCGGCCGCGCAGCGGTCCTCGAGTTGCTCCCGTTCTCCGTGGCCGAGTTATCGGAACGGACTGCCCTGACTCCGGACCATTGGGCGGCAGGTCAACGGCCCGCCTCCCCTACGAGCGACGTAGAGCAAGGCCCCCTGGTCTTCTCCGGGCTGTTTCCCCCCATCCACGACCGTTCCATACCAGCCGCAGATTGGCTGGCGAGCTACCTGGCGACCTACGTGGAGAGGGACGTGAGGACGCTGGGGGGAATCGGTGACATGAGTACCTTTGTCCGGTTCCTGGGGCTGTGTGCGGGACGAGCGGGCCAACTTCTCAACAGCTCTTCGCTCGGCACCGAGGCCGGAGTGAGCCATGTGACCGCACGCAAGTGGCTGTCCATCCTGCAAGCCAGTTACGTCGTGGACTTCCTCAGACCGCACCACCGGAACTTCTCGAAACGGCTGGTGAAGACCCCCAAGTTGTTCTTCACGGACAGTGGGCTGCTCTGTCATCTCCTCGGCATTCGTCGCTCGGGCGACTTGGAGGTCCATCCCCTCCGCGGCGCCATCTTCGAGAACTTCGTGGTGGCCGAGCTGCGCAAGTTGTTCCTTCACCACGGGGAGAGGCCGCCGCTCTACTTCTGGCGCGACACGCACGGCCATGAAGTTGACGTCATCATAGACCTCGGCGAACGGCTGCTTCCTGTCGAGATCAAGGCATCAGAGACGGTGACTTCCCATTCGCTGAAGGGGTTGGAGCACTTCCGGTCCATCTCTGGAATGCCGGACGCAGTGCTCGTGCACGCGGGACCTGACTCCTACCGGCATGCGGGGGTGCACATCACCTCCTGGCGACACTGTACCTGAGCAGTGCGGGCCCACCGTAACCAATTGAGATGTAACCGATCCGTTGGGCGCGTGATTGACAACTGCAGGGACGACGTTCCGCTTTGCTGAGACACAGGGCTGGAGGACTACGCCGTGTCGGGGGGCTTGACGGAAGGCTGCCAGTTCCGTTGGAGCAACTCGTCGAGTCGCGATGCCGGGTGGTCCTGGACCCGGGTCGGAAGCGCTCCATGACCGGGGCGCTGCGGGCCTTGCGCATTGCCAGGTGTTCGGCGGTGCGGACGATCCCCAGTGCGGGCACTGCTCTCCCTCCCGCTTGACCTTGTGCTCGATGCGGCGGTCGGGAGCTTCTTCCTTGCTTCCCGGTTCTCCTTGCGCTTGAGCGCCGCGGACGCTGCGTCGGCCGGTGTCTCGCCATTCTTCTTCTTCACTTCGCGAGACATCGGCGGCATCTTCGCCGAGCGCTTCCCGAAGGTACGGCCGGAGGGGCTACCCGCGGCATCCCCACCCGGACCCCGAGTCTGCCGCGCCCGTGACGCTGCCGGATGGGTAATTGCGGATCACGGCCGGAACGAGGCGGGTCCAAGAGCCTTGACTCTTCCCCCTCCGTGACTAATTTTCCAGCACTGTGGAGGTGTGTGATGAAGGTAAAGCGCAACATGATCGCGATCAACGAGGAGCTGTGCAACGGCTGCGGGCAGTGCATCAACGGGTGTCCGGAGGGTGCGCTCCAGATGGTGGAGACCCCTGACGGACTGAAGGCGAGGGTTGTGAAGGAGAGCTTCTGCGACGGGCTGGGCGCCTGCATCGGCGAGTGCCCGACCGGCGCGCTCAAGATAACGGAACGGGAAGTCGACCAGTACGACGAGGAAGGCGTCATCCGCCATCTCGAAAAGAACCGGCCCGAAGTCCTGGAGAAACACATGAAGCACCAGCACAATCACGTGGTCCTCCACAGCGGGCACCACGGCATTTCCGGATGCCCGGGCGCTCGTGCAATGCAGTGGGACAAGGACGAGGATGACGCTCCGTCTGCAGTCGGCCGGACCGCTCCTCCCGACGAGGCAACGGCTGAAGTCCGCCCGACTGAGACCGCACGCTCACAGTTGAAGCAGTGGCCCGTGCAACTCCATCTCCTCTCGCCCACCGCGCCGTACTTCCGTGACGCGGACCTGGTTCTCTCCGCCGACTGCGTGCCGCTTGCCTTCGCAGGGTTCCACGCGGAATTCCTCAAAGGGCGGTCGGTGGCCATTGCGTGCCCGAAGCTCGACGACACGACCCCCTACGTGCAGAAGCTCGCAGCCATGATCGACGAGGGCGGGCTGCGCAGCATCACGGTGCTCCACATGGAGGTGCCGTGCTGCGGAGGGCTCATCCGAATGGCGGAGCAGGCGATCGCCCAGGCAGGACGCAAGATTCCGCTTAACGTGCAGATGATCACGATCCGCGGGTCCAAAGCATAGTCTTGAAAGGCGAGCTGCTGTAGTATTCCAGCTTCGGAGGTGGTGCATGGACGCTGTCTTCCTTGCGCGGTTGCAGTTTGCGATTACTGCCGGATTCCACTTCATCTTCCCGCCCGTGTCGATCGGGTTGGCCTGGCTGCTTGTCATCATGGAATGGAAGGCGTGGCGTCGCTGCGACGACGACTGGGAGCGGCTGTCCCGCTTCTTCGCCAAGCTGCTGGCGATCACCTTTGCCGTTGGGGTGGCGACCGGGATCGTGATGGAGTTCCAGTTCGGAACAAACTGGGCGGTCTACTCGAAGTTCGTAGGAGACATCTTCGGCGCGCCGCTGGCTGCCGAAGGGGTGCTTGCTTTCTTCCTCGAGTCCGGGTTTCTGGGGCTCTACCTGTTCGGTCGCAAGAGGGTGTCCAGGCCGGTCCACTGGTTTTCGATCCTGATGGTCGCCGTCGGCGCTACGATCTCGGCGTTCTGGATCATCGTGGCGAACTCCTGGCAGCAGACCCCAGCCGGGTTCGAGATAAGGAATGGCCGGGCCGAGCTGGTCGATTTCGGGGCCGCGGTGTTCAACCCGTCGACCGTGGACCGGTATCTGCACACGATCGTCTCATCGCTTACGTGTGGAGCGTTTCTGGTTGCGGGGGTAGGCGCGTACCTCGTGATCAAGGGCCGCGAGGCCCGGCCAGCGTACAGGGCGCTGAAGCTTGCGCTCGCATTCGGTTTCATCGTGTCCTCGCTGAACCTGCTGCCCGTAGGACACGGCCATGCCAAGCAGGTTGCGAAGACCCAGCCTGCGAAGTTTGCTGCAATCGAAGGGCTGTACGAGAGCACGAGCCGAGCTCCACTGATCATGTTCGGTATAGTCGAATCCGGGCCGCCACCGAAGCTCAACTTCCCGCTTGGGATCCGCGGGCTGCTGAGCTGGATGGCGTTCGGAGACGTGGACGCTCACATTCCGGGAATCGACCGTTTTCCGCCCGACGAGGTCCCGCCTCTCTGGCTGACGTTCGTGTCGTTCCACAACATGGTTCTGCTGGGACTGTTCTTCATCTTCATAACGGGAGTCGGGCTCGTGTTCCTCTATTTCGACAGGCTTGGCGAGGCACGGCGCCTGCTGTGGGTGTTTGTGTTCTCGATCCCGCTTCCGGTTGCCGCGTGCCAGCTCGGCTGGCTGACTGCCGAGGTCGGGAGACAACCGTGGATCGTGTACCCGGTGCCGGGCCTGTTCCCCGGAATGAAGACCGCGGACGCCGTGTCTCCGACCGTAAGCAGCGGCGAGGTGATTGCGTCGATCGTCATGTTCACGGCCATCTACCTGCTGCTTCTTGCGGTCTACCTGTTCCTGATGTGGCGCGTCGGCTCCCGCGGCCCCCTGCCGCTTGAGAAGGCGCAGGAGGTGACGCCATGAGCATCGCGTTTCTCCAGGATGCGTGGTTCCTGCTGCTGGGGGTGCTGCTTGCCGGGTACGCAATCCTCGACGGGTTCGACCTGGGCGTGGGCGTTCTTCACATTTTCGCCAAGGGCGACCAGGAGCGCCGGGTACATCTGAATGCGATCGCCCCGGTATGGGATGGCAACGAGGTGTGGCTGCTCACCGCGGGTGGAGCGATGTTCGCCGCGTTCCCGCCGGTGTACGCGTCGGTGTTCTCCGGGTTCTACCTCGCGTTCATGCTGTTGTTGCTTGCGCTCATCGCTCGGGCTGTTTCGCTGGAATTCCGCGGCAAGGTGGAGAGTGCGCGGTGGGCCGCTGCCTGGGACGTCGGATTCGCTGCGGGCAGCTTCGTACCTGCGCTGCTCTTCGGAGTGGCCATGGCCAACATCCTGAAGGGGCTTCCGATAGACAAGGAAGGTTTCTACCAGGGGACGTTCCTCGACCTTCTCTCTCCGTATGCGGTCCTGGTGGGCGTGACCGGGGTTGCGCTCTTCGTGATGCACGGTGCGATCTGGATGATGATCAAGGGAGACGAGGTGCTCCACGAACGAATGCGGAAGTGGGCAATCGGTGCGTGGGCAGCATTCGCTCTGCTTTTTGCCGCATCGTCCGCGGCGAGCGCGCTGTTTGCCGGCGAGCGGATGACCGCGGGACTTGGGAGGCCGCTTGCGCTGGTGGCGCTGGCAGCGCTTGTAGCTGGGTTGCTTGGAGTCGTCTTCTTCGTCGTGAAACGGATGCCCCGCTGCGCGTTTACCTGCTCGAGCGTGACGATTGCGGCCATGCTGGGGATCGTAGGGTTGTCGCTTTACCCTGACCTGGTGCCGTCGACGCTGGACCCTGCGTACAGCCTTACGGTGCGCAACGCATCGTCATCCGCGGGCACGCTGTCGGTGATGCTCGTGGTGGCCCTGGTGGGCATGCCTCTGGTCCTGGGGTACACGATCTTCATTTACCGCAAGTTCGCAGGACGAGTCGTCCTGCACGACGAGAGCTACTGAGCCCCGGCTGTGCGTGATCTTCTTGAAGTGGCGCCGCCAGCTCACTCAAGACTCTGCCGATCCGTCTGGTTGGCCAGGATCCTGCAACTCGGCCTCAACCCAGTCTCCCGGTCCGAATCTTTGCACGCTCATGTAGAGACGCCCATCATCGGACAAATGGAACCACATCTCAAATTCCTGGTCCCTGGTCCCTCCGTCGACAAGTTCCATGCCCAGGAGCAAGCACCCGCAACTTGTTGAGTCACGAAGAGCCTCGGGCGCTACGCAGCCGAGATGATAGCCGCGCACATTCAGGTACCCCAGCCCGTCGTAATCCATCTGGTCGCCTGCGGCGTCGAAGTGGACTGACACGACTGCCATCTTACGCGCGGACCAATCGCATTTGCCGACCTCGGGGTCGGGATCACAGTCGTCGAACTCGAAATACGACAATGGCGGCAAGTCTTCCGCTCCATGGCTCACGTGGAGGGAGAACTCGAACGGCTGCACGCCGTTGGCCCCCGGATACCGACCGGACCAGTCGCCAGACCAGCGGTCGAACATGGTCTGAAAGGTGTAGGTGAAACCAAATTCCAGTGATGGGTCTGGTTGGGTCTCATCTTCTGTGAACGAGCCGCCGACATACAGGCACTCGCCCCAATTTGTACTCGAGCACGCGGCAGTTACGATGATTGCAAGTGCCCATCCAAGTTGTCTCATGTGCCCTCCTGCCACCCTCAAGGCATCACCCATCACGGACCCCAGATGATTCACACCAGCCACCAGGGCGTCAGGCGTCAACGAGTATCCCTTCTTTCATCCTGCCTCCGACGCCGTTGTCCTTTGGGACCACAATCTTCAAGTAGCACCCGCCCCCATCATTCCCGTCGCCCATCCCCCATCTGGAGAAGTATCCCGGGGAGCACTCATGTTCGCCGTGCCCTATGAAGAGCGCGGCATCCGCCCAGTCCGTTCCGGACGGCTCGACGTCACCGGCCGACGTGAAGTCGACCTTGTCGGACGTACTGGTTCTCCCAACCCCGCACCGTGTCGTAGTCGTACAGGGAGTAGAAACTGTCGAACCACTGGTAGCTGTAGAGGCCGACGTTCCATAGATCGTCCCCGGGACATTCCCCTGCGCCGCCATAATACTCCACGCAATGGGACACTGATTCGTCGAGCGCTAGTGCGACGTCACTGGCGAGGAATACGCCGGCAAGGACGAGCGTTTGCATCCAACCACATGCTCTCTGTTCGTGGGGCAAATCGAGTGGACGTCGATACTGGCGGGCCGACGGTTGATGCCGGGCCGGGACTTCGATGATCTGCAATCTAGCTTTCATCATTTCCGCGTCCCCTTCCAGGAATCTGCTTCGGACACCAACTTAAACTGTGCCGCGGTGGCGGAGCTTGTCAAGAGCTTTATTTGGCTGACCAGACTTGATCGGAGGAGACCGTTCCGCTTTGCGTCGCGGTTGTTTTGGGGGGTTGGTGCCGTCCTTGCGGGCGGTGGCCGGGGCGGCGAAGTTCGGCAGGGACTGTTTGGGAGGCCACGGACGGCTGTTGGGGGCAGACATCCGGGAGCGAGTGGGCGACGGGGCCATGAGAGGCGGTGCGGTGGCGATGGCCTCGAAGCCGGCCATGCCTCAGCAGCGCCGCCCCTGTCGCATCAAGGAACTGCCGGCACAGGATGATCCCCAGCCGCTCGTCCTGCTCCCCTGCAAGGCGCAGCTCCAGCGTGGCCGGCCCCGCCAGAATCACGCGAAGCACCCCGTCTCGCACCTCGACTTGTGCCTGCACTCCGGCGGTCCCCCCGCCCAACCAAGACCGCACACGGCGGCGGCTCACTGGGCACCGAACCATCTGGTGCAGCGGCCGCAAGCAGCACCGCTGTCAACCCCGCCAAGCCGCTCACCCCGCGTCACTTTCGCTGTGAGCCGCGCGCGGTGCGGGGTTGGTGGTCTGGTGAGTCTCGCGTGCGCGCACACGAAGTTGCCCGCCAGGGGACGGCGACATCGGTCGGCTGGTGACGGTTCACCACGGTACGTCTATCGCCACGGGCAGGCGACGGGCACGTGAGGGCCGCCGGAAGTGAGTACGGGACGAAAGCTGATTCCTATGCGTCAGGGGAGACCGAGGTCGGGTCCGGGTCCGCGAAGTGGGGATTCGAGGTGGCGGCGGACACGCTGACCGCGCGCCACGCGGACCGTACTCGATGGGTGGCGGAGCACCCCGGCGGTTGAGTCCGCGATGGCGCCCGAAGAGGGGCCGGGCGCTGACTTGCCAATGCGACCCGCTGCTTGAGGCACTTATCGCTCCTTCCTCAATGCCAGAGCCTGCGCACATGAACGCCCCTCCCTACGCTCTCCTTCTCCGTCGGCATCCGCACATCTGCGATCCGCCCTGCCCGACGCCCGTCGTTCTTGTTGCGGCGGACGAGTGGGAATTCCGAGAGCGAGAGGGAGAACAGCTTCCCGGCGCGTGGTCGGGTTCGGGGGAGTACCTCTCCGGGAACCGGATGACCGGTGCCCGCCCTCTTCTCGCTGCCATCCGTGGAACCATCGTTGTGCGTCGCAACGAGGTCGCTGTGAGATCGTGCTAATTGGTGTACTTTCAAGACCTGATGAACAAGAGCCGGCGGAAGACCATCATCGCAGTGACTGCGGCGATCATGTTGAGGGTGTCCCTCTGCTGCGCGGCCATCGGCTCGTTCCTGGCCGCCAGGATGGGCATCCAAGCAGCCAGCGGACGCAACCGGTTCTCCCGGTTCCTCAGGAATCCCGCCATCGACGTGTTGGCGTTTCTGCGCGCAGGCATCCGCTTCCATGCGTCCAGGATGAGACCGCTGCCCATCATAATCGACTGGACCGACTGGCCGGGGAGCTGGCGCTATCTTGTCGTCTCGGTCCCGGTGGGGACCCGTGGAATGGTCATCTTTGCACGGGGACTGCAGCTTCCCGTTCCGGAAGGGAGTCAAAACGCGATGGAGAACGAAGTCGTGGCGGAGATCCTTGCCGAGGCAGCCTGGTGCGGCGTCGATGTCTTGTTCCTGGCCGACCGCGGTTTCAGAAGGCGCTCGCTCCTCAAGAGACTGGAAGGGAAGCGTTCCGCATACGTGGTGCGTCTATGCGGCAAGCAAACGATCAACCGTAGGAGCGCCGGCGTGCTCCTCAAGGACATCATCAAAGGGGGACAGGCCCGCGACCTCGGGGTTGTCGGACTGGGAAGCCAGAAGCATGGCCGTCTCCGCGTCCGGATCGTCGCCGTCTGGGACAAGAGCCAGGAAGAACCGTGGCTGCTCGCTACAAACATCCGTGCTCCGGTCGCCGAGGTCGTTGCGCTCTACGACCGGCGATTCGCCGGCATCGAGCATCCCTTTCGCGACACATTGGGGAACAGGTACGGACTCCAGATGGAATGGCACAGGATTCCCAACGGGCCCAGGCTCGAACTGGCATTCTGCATGGCTGGGCTCGCTGCCCTCGGTTGGACGGCTGTCGGGGCGGAGGCCAAGGAACTGGACCCGACCCTGGCTTTTGCCTCCACGACGAAAGGGGACGGGTACTCTCTCCTGCACATCGGCCAGGAGAGATGCCGCGCCGGAGCGATGCCGAAGGTGGACCGTCGGTTCTTGAAGAGACACCTCCCGCTCGTCAGCTTCCGCATCTTTCCCATCGCAGCCGTCGGTGCAGTCGCCACGCCCAAGCCGTGGCACAAGTCGGTGCTGACAACGATGCGTCACACCGTCAGGCACGTAGCATCGCAACAGCAAGCTGGGAGACGGTCACCCCGCACGACCCGAGTGTCACCAAAGAAGAGAGAACAACTGGCAGCCATGCTGTCCTAGACGCCTACGCCCACATCCGCAAGCCACGCCCAAGGCGCAGTCCGGATGGGGAAGTCTGCCCTGACAGGCGCCATACCGCCGTCAGATCCGTCCCCGCGGTCGCAAATCGTGGAACCGCCCAGTTCGTTCCGAAGATGGCCGCCACCTCGGGCTACTCCGCACGGCGCAATGCGCCGGCGGCGCGGACCAGTGGAAAGAACCGGCCCGAAATCGACTCGTCGTCTCTCTGCCGTCCGGCAAGCACTGGACGCGGAGAACGAGGCAGATCAAGGCCCGCAGAAAAAGTGATCCAGGGTGAGCGCCAAGCCGAAGCCGCGCCGCAGCCGCCAAGTCGCAATTCTTGCAACCCGCCTCGTTTCAAGCCATGATGACTGCCGGGTATGTTTCACTCCACCTCCGCCTGTTCAAGGCTCAAGCAACCTCGATTAGGCGGCAGGTGGATCCTCCTGCCAAACTTTCTCCTGCCAGTTCTTCGCTCCCGGGGCCGCACTGCGGCATCCATGGCCGGTCGCAACGGGCACGCTGCGCCACGGCCTCGACTACGGAAAACCCGCAGTCCCCTTGACCAGTCATGTCAAGTCGCATCGCTTCCGGATTTTCGTCGATTTTGCAGACGCCTGCTGCGACCAGCGACTACCAGCCCCGCACAGATGCTGGCCCACTACTCA
>Ga0172371_10011263_pt1 | contig 11948 bp, 7 predicted proteins | sample Lak12m_FD_114543 | JGI IMG/M metagenome (GOLD analysis project Ga0172371, IMG submission 114543) | Freshwater microbial communities from Kabuno Bay, South-Kivu, Congo - kab_022012_12m | ecosystem: Environmental > Aquatic > Freshwater > Lake | place: Democratic Republic of the Congo: South-Kivu...
ATCGGCAAGTGTTTTCCAGAACTTCTGAACGAAACCGGCGCGGCCCGCGGGCGGGCCTCCCACAACACCACATGCCGCTCTCGTGGGAGCGGCGCCCTCGCCGCGATTGATCTTGTGGGAGCGGCGCCCCCGCCGCGACAATCTTGTGGGAGCGGCGCCCCCGCCGCGATTGATCTTGTGGAAGCGGCGCCCCCGCCGCGATCGGCGTGACGCGTCGCGCGCTATCGCTCGCGCCCCGCTTCGTGCAAGGTCTTCTGCACCGGTGAAAGCAGGTATTGCAGCACGGTGCGCGTGCCGAGCCTGATTTCAGCGTTGACCTGCATGCCCGGCGACAGGCGATAGCGCTTTCCCTGCGCCTGCATGAACGGATCGGGCAACTCGATCAGGGCGCGAAAACTCGAAGCGGGCTGATCCTGGATGCCGGCATTCTTCGCGTTCTTCTCCCCCGCCGGCTCGCTCGCGTCGGGGCTGATATGCCGGACGCGGGCAGGGAGCATGCCGTATTGCTGGAACGGGTACGCGGTGAGCTTCAGCATGGCGTCCTGCCCGGGCTCGACCAATCCGGCGTCGAGATGCGTTACCCACACTTCGGCCATCAGCCCGTCGCCGTCGGGCACCAGCGTCATCACCACCGTGCCCGGCGCGACCACGCTGCCGAGGGTATGCGTGGCGAGGTCCTTCACGATGCCGTCCTGCGGCGCTTTCAGTTCCAGCAGCGCATGGCGGTGCGCCTGCTTGTCCCAGTCCTGCCGCAGCTTGTGGAATTGCGCCTCGGCGTCGATGCGCTCGTTCTGCAATTGCTGGTGATAGCTCGAGCTGATCTGCGCGATCCGCTTCCCGACCTGCGCGATCGTGGCCTTGAGGCTGGCGATGTTGAATTGCTGCGCGCGCAGGTCCTGCTCCTTCTCGATGCGGTCGCGCTGTTTTTCCAGGTGCATCAGCTTGCCGGCGAAACCGTCGCGGACGAGCTGATCGTAAGCCGCCTCCTGTTGCGCGAACAAAGGAATGGTTTTCTGCAGCTTGGCTTCGACTTCCTGCGCGCTCTTCAGGTCCTGCTCGGACTTGATCAGGATCGCGCGTTCGATATCGAGCGCACCGAGATGCGCCTGGCGGCGCGCGTGGAGCTGCGCCTCGACCTGGGAAGCGAGCTCGGCCGGATCGTCGGCGAGCCGCCGCCACGGCGCACCGCCCAGTTCGGCATCGATGCGCCGCAGTTGCAGGCGCTTGAGCTTCAGTTCGTTCTGCAACTGCCGGCTGTCGGCCTCGGACACGCGCGCGTCCATGCGCGCCACGACCTGGCCCGCCTTGACCTGCGCCCCTTCGGTCACCAGGATTTCCCTGATCACGCCGGATTCAGTCGGCTGCACGATCTGCAGGTAGCCCTGCGGGACGATCTTGCCCGGCGCGACGGCAATGATGTCGAGCGGCGCGAAATAAGCCCAGAGCATGAGCGCGCCGAGCAAGCCCAGGCTGCCGTAGAGCACCGCGCGCGGCAGCGGCGCGGGCGCGGCATCACGCAGTTGCAGGAAGTCCGAGGCGAAGTGGGTCGAAGAATTCATGATCCAGCCTTTCCTTAGATGCCAGCGAGTTCATTTGTACTGTCCTCCAAGAGGACTTGCTTCGCGGCGTAGGAGGCCCGCCCACGGGCCGACCACTCTTCGCATTTTCACCACCTTGTCGCGGCGGGGGCGCCGCTCCTACAACTCCCCACAATACCGTCAGTCGCGGCGGGGGCGCCGCTCCTACATTAGACCGAGCAGGCTGTATCCTTCTTTGATGCCCTGCAGGCGCTGCAGCGCCTGGCCGCCCAGTGCGGCCAGGCCCGGAGTCTGGCCGAAGCCCTGCATCGATACGAGACTTGTTTCCATGCCGGAACCTGCACCGACGTAGGTAAATGGATTCCTCTGCGGCGCAGAACCGCTTGCGCCGGCACTGCCCTCCCCGATCCGGGAATTCTCGGCCAGCCAGATTTGGATGTCGTTGTAGCGCTGCGCAATTTGCTCCGGCGTCAAAACGTCCTCGGGCTGCGCCTCGGGGATATCGCCGGGCGGATTTGGCGGCGCGGAGTCCTGCGTCGACGGCGCTTGACCGTCTTCATCAGTTGGATTTTTGGGAGACCGCTGAGACGTCTCCCGCTCGCCACCGAGTTCCCTGGCGCGCGGCCCGAGCCATTCATCCAGCCAGGTCTGCAAGTTGGGTTGCGCCGGTTGCAATGCGGTAAAGAAGGAAGCCGGACCAGGCGCAAGCGCCGCCTGCTCGCCTCCGGGCTGTGCCTTGAAAATTTCCTCCGGTCTCGCGCTATTGCGCGATGGAACCGGTGCGGCCGCTGCATCGATGGCGCCGAGCACCAGCGCCGCCGCGGCAAGCGTGTCTTGTTCGCTTTGGACGGCGCCTGTCCCGGGATCTTGCGCTGCCGTCGCGCCTCCGCTAGGTGGCGTTCCCGCTCCTCCGTCATCGCCGGCAGGCACGCCCCCATCGTCCACCGCACCCGACCCGAAATCGGCCTGCGGATCAGGTACAGCGCGGCTCTCCAGCATGGCCCTGTCCCAAAGGGTGCCGTCGGCAAACTGCACGCGCTCGACCGCATAGCCGTCCTGCACTTGCCACTGGATGGCCAGCCGGTCATCGGTGTCGGCGAGCGCAAGGGTCAGGCGATCGGCGCTACTGAAAACCAGAACATTCTCCGCCGTGATTCCGTTGCCGAGGACGACCGTGTCGATATTGTCCGCTTCAGTGTCGTAGTCGAGCACAAGGTCGCAACCCGAGCCCAGGCCGAACTGATAGAGGTCGTTGCCGGCGCCGCCATCCAGGATGTCATTTCCTGCTCCACCGATCAGCGTGTCGCTGCCGGAGGCGCCGATCAATACGTCGTCACCGGCCTTGCCATCGAGGGTATTTCTGAATGCCGTGCCGCCAATTAGATAATCGTCTCCGCCGGAACCGAGTTGCCCCAGGGCATTTTCCGAGAATGGGAGAAATTCATCGTTGAGGAATTCGATCCGGACATCATCATCGTCTTCGTTTTCGCTCCGGATGTACGCATACCCGGTCAGATGCCTGAGGGTCAGCCCCTGCAAGGAGGCGAATTCGGCGGCGCCCAACACAATTTCATCCCCGCGATCTCCGTAACTTATCCGGTACTGGCCGCCTTCAAAAGACAAGCGGACGCTGTCGCGCAAAATCGGTTCCGGAGACCATACGGGGATTTCGGACGAATAGAGCACAAGCTGGCTGGACCCGTCGTTATCGACAATGGTACTTGTACCCGCGCCAAGTCGAAACAGATAGACATCGTCGCCCTCTCCGCCTTCCAGTAGGTCGTTCTGAAAACCCTCGCAGACATCGTTTCCCGCACCGCCTATCAGGACATCCGCACCCGCCCCGCCACGCAGCAAGTCATCCCCTTCGCCCCCGTCGAGATGACTCTCGCCCTGTCCGCCGCGGAGATTGTCATTGCCCGCTTCACCGTACACTTCACTGTGCCCGGACGCCGTCGCCCAAAATTTGTCGTTACCCTCGCCGCCAAAGGCAATCGTGGCACCCGTGCCGTTATAGAGGGAGTCATTGCCCGCGCCGCCGAACATCAGGTTCAACCCGGCCCCGCCCTCCAACGAGTCGTCCCCGTCCCCGCCGTCGAGCACATCGTGGTCTGCAGGCGAGCTGTTGCCGAACTGATCGCCCGCGGAGAGGAAATCGCCGTCGCCATCGCCGAACAAGGTATCCGATCCAACGCCACCGACGAGCCTGTCGGTGCCCTCTCCACCCGACAGCCAATCGCCACCCCCGTCGCCATAGATCGAGTCGTTGCCGTTGCCGCCGAAGAGGATATCGTTGTCGCCTGCCGCACTATCGTAGGCGCCGGGCTTCGCCGGATACCAAAGCCTGTGGGGGCGTGGATCATTCGGAGTCTCGTCGACCGGTTCGTAGCTTGCATCGCCGCCGATCAGATCGTCGTCGCCACCACCGGCGAGCAGGTCCCTGCCCATTCCGCCCATCAAAGTATCCCGATAGTCGCTTCCGGCCATTAAATCGTCACCTTGCCCTCCGGACAAAACCACACCGACAAACCAGGAGCTTTGCTCGCGCAGCACTCCGGCGATGACCTCCTCGGAGAGTTCGGCCTCCTCATACGCATATAGCCTGTCGTTGCCGTCACCGCCGACCAGCACTTCGATGCGGTAACCTCTCTCGATCGAAGCATCCGTGCGCCCCTCGATGATGTCGTCACCATCGCCGCCATCGAGGTAGTCGTTGGCTCCGCCTGCCTGTATTCGGTCCGCGCCTCCTCGTGCAAAAACCACGTCGACCCCCGTCCCGGCGGAGATAAGATCGTTTCCCTCGCTTCCCCACAGGCGATCATCCCTTCCCGCAACGGGCAACCACAGATCGGTAATTTCATTGCCCAAATCGTCGAACTGAACGGCTTCGGCGGGATAGGGAAAATAGTGGGTCGCCACATCGCCGAGTATCGTCCGGTCGGCGACCGTGTCTGCCGCAGAGGCCAGCAGGCGGATGCCGCAATCCCCGTCGCGGAAGTCTTCGATAATGACTCTCGCGCCGTCCGGCAAAGTGGCCGTCAGCCCCGCGTCTCGCGCAAAACTAACCGTGCCGCCGTCGGGAAGCCGGCCGCGCCACGTATTGGCTTCCACGGCGTCCGCAAACGCCGTGACTGCGAGGACGGTGCGCCGGCCGCTCGCAGCCTCGTAGACGATAGTGTCGTTCCCTTCGTGATCGAGGATGCTGTCTTCGCCGTCGCCTGCCCGGATGATGTAGACGTCGTTCCCTTCACCGCCCTGAAGAACGTCATTGTCTTTGCCGCCGTCCAGCGTATCGTCGTCCGCGCCGCCGGTCAGCGTATCCACACCCCCGCCGCCGATCAGCTTGTCGTCTCCGGCATCGCCCGTGAGCGTATCGCCCTCCGCGCCGCCTTCGAGGTAATCGTCTCCCCCGCCTCCCGCGAGCGTGTCCCTGCCCTTGCCGCCGTACAGGTGGTCGGCGTAATTTCCGCCTTGCAGGGTATCGCCCTGGTCGCCGGCAAAACTGATGCGGATTGGATTGGTCTGCTGCACGACATTGCCGCCCGTGACCTGGATGCTGTAGTCCTGGCCTTGCGAATTCTTGAGCGTCCTGTCCGCGTAGAGATAACTCTCGGCGCCGTTGTCCCTGCGCAGGATAGCAACGTCGTCGGCGATGCCGTTGGTGTTCTTCTGGTTCTTCCAGGTGAGGAATTGGGCGCGGTCTCGCAGCCACTCGTTCGTCAATTCGCCTTGCCCTGTGGCTGGATCGTACATGGCCAACTCGCCGTTGCCATTGCGCTGGTCATACAAGCCCGGCGCACCCGTAATCGCAAACGGAATCAATTCCTTGAGCGAATACCGATACGACATATCGCTTTGGGCAAGCGATGCCACTGCCTCGGCTGATTGGGTAGCCAAGCCGACTACGCCAAGCTGCCCGGTCCACGCTTGAAACGCGGCGCTTTCCCGAAGCCCGACTACGTTCTGGTAAAACGCCTCTCTTGTCGCATCGGTATCTTCCGCACCAGGAGCCTTCGTCACCGGCACTTGCAATCCCAGAAAGATCTTGCGCAATCCGTCGAGCGCGGACTCGAGTCTGTCGGCGTCGCGGTTCGCATTTGCGCGGACGATGTCGCGAACGTCGCCGGACTTCAAATTCGGATCCAGTTCCCCGAAGAGCGAATAGAGCGCAAGCGCGTCGACAACCGATTTCTGGCTGTGCGCATCGCCTTCCTCGAAGATCCGCACATTCTGTCCGCGACGCCCAGGTACGGACGAAACGATGTAATCGCCAACAAGGTTGGTTTGCCTGCTTGCGTCCAGGAAATTGCCAGGCGTACTGCCAAGTAGCCGCGCGATATTGTCGAGCAGACCGAGCTTTCCAAACACCCCCGGCGCATTGAATGTATACGCCGCAGCAACGTTGCCGCTGAATACGCGCCCGAATATTGTCGCAAGATAGCCGCCGAGCGAGTGTCCTGCGACAACCAATTGGTCCAGGTTGGGCCCCGAACCCACGCCGTAAACAATTCTCGACTGATCCCATTCCACGCCATCGGACGGCAAAATTGAAGAAGCCCTGATTTGCCTCGCGACGTTTCCCTCACCAGCCTGCAGGCGCAGCAAGTAGTTGGCCATGCTGATGATCTGAGAGCGAGCGGTCACGCCTATGGCCAATGCGCCATCGGCAAGAAAGTCGCCGGAATTCTCGGTGCCGCGGGTGATGAAATAGATCTGTCCGCTTTGCTTATTGCGAAAAACCGTGGCGGAAAAGCCGTTCAGTAGCAGGCTGGGGTCTGTGAATTGGTCGACGACTTCAAAGCTTCTGGTGAAATCATCTGCTCCACCCAAGGTAAAATCTTTATCTCTATTCCTCTCAGAAAGCTGTCGTTTGACTTCGCTTTCGTCGTAACTTCCGTCTGATCGACGTGAACTAGCAAAATTTGAATACGCTGCTAAAGCGATCCGAGCCACGTCAAAGTAGGTCTTAAGGGTGTCATTCGCCATACGACTCTCCGCTCATCTAGCGTCGAAGGCTGCGTTGACAGACACGGGACTTTTTCCTTCGCGCGTATCCGCGCCGCAATTTGTACCAGCGATCATTCCGCGAACATAGGTTGAATAATCAACTTCCGAGAGCAGCGGACGAAATATTATCGACCACCATCCTCCACCGCTTGTCCAATAATCCACTTCGGAACTTATTAGTTTTTGTTGTTGCTGGTCAAAAACCCCTGAGAATCGCTTCTCATGCTTGGTCAGGGGGAAAATGCCCTCCTCTAGGTTGCTAGATTGCCGTTGATAGCGATTACTTACGAGTGTACGCCCAGAGAACCAGCCTTCTGGTTCCTTGAATCGTCCATGATTGTCAAAATACTGAGATGGCAACTTAACATGCTCATATATATGTAAACCGACTTCGCTTCGCTTACAGAGCACATTCTTGTGATACCACCGATTTGCTATTGTGTCCCACGTCGGCAATAGCGCAAAAAACGCAATTGCCGCAACCGTGCCCGGCAGTGCGTATTTCCGATACGCCCATCGCATACCCTTCACGACAACCCACAAATAAAGCCCGATAACCAGCGCACCCAGCGGCAGCAGAATAATTCCCATCTAGGCTTCCCCCCGCCCCAGCGTCACCACCTCATCCACCTCCAGCCCCTTCGGCAATTGGTGCGTGATGTAAAGGATCATCACCCTCCCCTTGAGTTGGTTGATGGTGCGCGCGAATTGTTCCGCGGTGGGGTGGTCGAGGCTGCTGGCGGCTTCGTCGAATATGAGAATCTTCGGCCGCTTGAGCAGCGCCCGCGCGATGGCAATTCGTTGCTTCTGCCCGCCCGACAGGCCGGCGCCGTGCTCGCCGATCCGCGTCTGATACCCCTCTGGCAGATGGTCGATGGTGTCATGGATTTCCGCCCATTTGCAGGCCTGGACCACTTGATCGAACGTAGCATTCGGGTTGGCGATGATCAGGTTTTCGTAAATCGTTTCGGAGAACAGAACGGTCTCCTGCGGCACCACGCCGAAGTAGCTGCGCAGTTCGTTCGCCGACAGATGGCGGACGTCGTGGCCGTCGATCCTGATCTGGCCTTCGGTGGGCAGATAAAAGCCCTGCAGCAGTTTAGCGAGCGTGCTCTTGCCGCTGCCCGAGGGGCCCATGAGGGCGACGCAGGCGCCCGGACGCAGCGCGAGGCTGAGGTGCCGGTACAGGTAAGGCAAATTGTCGGCGTAACGGAAGCTCAGGTCGCCGATCTCGATCGCCCCCCGCCCGGCATGGTCGCGCGCGGGGATGATGGAATAGGGTTCGACGGGCGCGTTCATGATGTCGCCCAGGCGCTTGACGGCGATGGCCGATTGCTGGAATTCCTGCCACAGGCCCACCAGCCGCAGCAAGGGCTGCGACATGCGCCCGGCGAACATCTGGAACGCGACCAGCATGCCGATGGTGAAGCCTTCGTTTTTCATCACGATCCAGGCGCCGGCGACCAGGATCAGCAGGGTGAGGAGCTGCTCCAGCGCGTTGGCCGCGGCGTTATAGGTGTTGGAGAGCTGGCGCGTGTCGAAACCGGCGCGCAGGTAGCTCGACAGGTAGTCGCCATAGCGGACTTTCAACTGCGGTTCCATTTGCAGCGACTTCACCGTTTCCATGCCGGCGATGTATTCGGTGACGAAGGCCTGGTTGCGCGCGCCGAGCAGGAACTGCTCGTTCACGCGCTTGCGGATGAGCGGCACCACGGCGAGGCTCAGCAGCATGACGGCGGCCAATATGGCAAGTGCGATCAGCGACAGCAGCCAGCTGTAATAGAACATCACCGCCAGAAAGATCAGCAGGAACGGCAGGTCGAGGAACAGTGTCACTGCGGCGCCGGAGACGAATTCGCGTATGGTCTCTACGCCATGCAGGCGCGCCACCACCACGCCGGTGGGCCGGTAGTCGTAATAACGCGGCGGCAGCTTGAGCAGATGGTCGAACACCTGGGTGCCGAGCACGGCATCGACGCGGGTGCCCGTGTGCAGCACCAGATACTGCCGCACCCAGCTCATGCCGGCGTTGAAGACCAGAAACAACCCGAGCGCGACGCCGATGACAGTCAGGGTATTCACGCTCTGGTGCGCGATCACCCTGTCGATGACGATTTGGGTGAACAGCGGCGTTGCCAGGGCGACGAGTTGAATGGCAAAGGACGCGAGCAGGACGTCGCGCCAGATGTGCTTGTGCTTGAGCAATTCGGGGATGAACCAGGAAAAGCCGAAGGCTTGCGCACGTCCGGCGACGGCATCCGCATCGGAGGGCGGCCTGGGTTGCTGCGAAAACAGTATAAGCTCGCCCGCATAGCGTTGATCGAATTCCTCGGTGCGCAGGGTCGCGCCGGATGCCGCACCGGGCTCGAACAGTACGACGCTTTCGGCATCCGCCGCCACGACCAGCGCCAGGGCATGTGGAGTTTTCTTTCCGGTTTGGTCCGATTCAGGACGCGCTTCTGCTACGTCGGCGTCCTCCAAGCCTGGTGCCTGCGACTTGAGCACAGCAAGGCAGGGCAAGGGAACGCGCTGGATTTCGTTCGCGGCATTCGCATGCCGCTGCGCCTTGAGGCCCAGGGCCTCGGCTGCCTGAAGCAAAGTCGCCGAAGTGTGCGGCGGAGGAAATTGCTGCTCTACGAGTTCCGCGGAAAAAGGGATGCGCTTGAGCTGGCTGATTGCGCCGAGAGCCCAGATGACATGCACGCTAGCCAATGGCACATCGAGCGGCATCCGCGCCCCCGTACAAGTTTATGGCCAGTACTCGTATGGGTCAGATTAGCAAGAATCGTTTGCCATGACAAATCGCAGTTGATGGCATAGTTCATTCGTACTATTCGCTTGTCATATTGGGAAAACCGTGGTCTGTCCCCGGTTTCTCTAAGCCCGGCGCAGGCATTCGGCCAGGCTGGTTTCCCAGTCGGGCATGACGAAACCGAAAGCGCGTTGCAGTTTGGCGTTGGACAGCACCGAATTGCGCGGCCGTTTCGCGGGCAATGGGTATTGCTCGGTCGTGATCGCCTTAAGTACAGGCACACGGGCCGGGGCGAAATCGGATTCGCCCGCCTGCGCGCCCGCGGCATGCGCGAATATCGCCGCGGCAAAGCCATGCCACGAGGTTTGTCCGCCCGCGCTCAGGTTGTAAATGCCGCGTTGCGCGGCACAGGTCTCGAGAAAGCCCGGTTGGCCGTGGCGCAAATGCTTCAGGATGCCGCCGGTCGCCTCTGCGATAGCGCGGCTCCAGGTGGGCGCGCCGAATTGGTCGTCCACTATGCGCAATGCATCGCGCTCTTTTGCGAGGCGCAGCATGGTCAGCAGGAAATTCTTGCCGCGCATGCCATAGACCCAACTGGTGCGCAGGATCAGGTGCGGCAGGTCCACGGCCTGGATCGCCTGCTCGCCGGCGAGCTTGGTGCTGCCATAGACGTTGATCGGCCGCGGCGTGTCCTCTTCGGTGTAAGGTGCGCCCTTCGCGCCGTCGAACACGTAGTCGGTGGAGTAATGGATCAGCGCCGCGCCCGCGCGTTTCGCCTCCTCGGCGAGGATGCCCGGGGCGACGCCGTTGATGGCCAGCGCGCGCTCCGGCTCGGATTCGGCCTGGTCCACGGCGGTATAGGCGGCCGCGTTGACGATCAGGCCGGGGCGGAGCTCGCGCACCGTCCTGATGATCGAATCCGGCTTCGACAGGTCCATCTCCTCCCGGCCCACCGCCATCACCTGCCCGGCTCCGGCCAGGCAACGCAGCAGTTCGAAGCCGACTTGCCCGTTCCTGCCGGTGAGGAGTATCCGGCTCAATCGAATACCTCGGCCTCCGACAGCGGCGTTCCGGCGCTGTCCTTGGCGGCCAGGATGGGCGCGCCCGCGAGCGGCCAGGCGATGGCGAGTTCCGGGTCGTTCCACAGCAGGGTGCGCTCGTGCTGCGGCGCCCAGTAATCGGTGGTCTTGTAGAGAAACTCGGCGTAATCCGAGAGCACGGCAAAACCGTGCGCCATTCCGGCCGGAATCCACATCATCTTCTTGTTCTCCGCCGAGAGGGTTTCACCCACCCATTTTCCGAAGGTGGGCGAGCTGCGGCGGATGTCCACGACCACGTCGAATACCTCGCCCGCGACCGCGCGCACGAGCTTGCCCTGCGCCTGCTGAATCTGGTAATGCAGGCCGCGCAGCGTGTTCTTCACCGAGCGCGAATGATTGTCCTGCACGAACTTCGCGCTGACCCCGGTGGCCTCGGCGAACGCGCGCTCGTTGTAGCTCTCGAAAAAAAAGCCGCGCGCGTCGGCGAACACCCTGGGTTCGATCACCAGCACGCCGGCAATCGCCGTCGGAATGACGCGCATCAGAACACCTGGTCGCGCAGCACGCTGAGCAGGTACTGGCCGTAGCCGTTGTTGCGCATCGGCGCGGCCAGGCGCTCCAGTTGCGCGGCGTCGATGTAGCCGAGGCGGTAGGCGATTTCCTCGACGCAGGCGATCTTGAGCCCCTGGCGCTTTTCGATGATCTGGATGAAAGTGGACGCCTCGAGCAGGGATTCGTGCGTGCCGGTGTCGAGCCAGGCGGTGCCGCGGCCCATGACCTCCACCGTCAGCTGGCCCCGCTCCAGATAGCGCCGGTTCAGATCGGTGATTTCCAGTTCGCCCCGCGCCGACGGCTTGAGCGCGCGCGCAAGCTCCACCACCTGCCGGTCGTAGAAATACAGGCCGGTCACGGCGTAGCGCGACTTCGGCTGCTTCGGTTTTTCCTCGATGGAAAGCACCTTGCGCGAGCGGTCGAACTCGACCACGCCGTAACGCTCGGGATCCTGCACCGCATAGGCAAACGTGGTGGCCCCGGTGGGCCTCTCCACGGCAGTGCGCAATTTAGCCGCCAGGTCGTGGCCGTGAAAAATATTGTCGCCGAGGATCAGCGCCGAACGTTCGCCCCCAATGAATGAAGCGCCGATGATGAAGGCCTGCGCGATGCCCTCGGGAGCGGGCTGCACCGCATATGCGATCGTGATGCCCCATTTCGATCCGTCGCCGAGCAGTTGCCCGAAGCGCGGCGTGTCTTCAGGAGTCGAAATCACCAGGATGTCGCGCACCCCCGCCAGCATCAGGGTCGACAGCGGATAGTAGATCATCGGCTTGTCGTAGACCGGCAGCAGCTGCTTGGACACGGCGTGCGTCACCGGGTACAGGCGCGTGCCGGAACCGCCGGCGAGAATGATTCCCTTCATGCCTGATCCCTTTCGCGGTAATTCGCCGCGATCCACGTTTGATATTCGCCGGAAGCCACCGAGGCCACCCACGCCTGATGCTCGAGGTACCACTGCACGGTCCTGCGCATGCCGCCGGCAAACTGTTCGCCCGGCTGCCAGCCGAGTTCGCGCCGGATTTTGCCGGCGTCGATGGCGTAGCGCCGGTCGTGGCC
>Ga0172371_10011266_pt1 | contig 11944 bp, 13 predicted proteins | sample Lak12m_FD_114543 | JGI IMG/M metagenome (GOLD analysis project Ga0172371, IMG submission 114543) | Freshwater microbial communities from Kabuno Bay, South-Kivu, Congo - kab_022012_12m | ecosystem: Environmental > Aquatic > Freshwater > Lake | place: Democratic Republic of the Congo: South-Kivu...
AGGCTGAGCCCATGGCTGAAATGGCTGACCGACCTGAGGTACTATTATGAGGAGGATGCTTAAGAAGTCTCTGCGAAAAGGCTACACCACGGGGGCCTGTGCCGCGGCCGCCGCCAGGGCTGCTGCTACGGCCCTGTTAACGCAAATGCCTGTCAGCGAGATTACTATTATCCTCCCCGCCGGACAGCCGGCCTCGTTTAGAATCAGCCGCTGTGATTTCGATATTGATCGGGCTTGCTGCATGGTGGTCAAAGACGCCGGCGACGACCCGGATATCACTGATGGCATTGAAATCATGGCGATCGCGGCCTGGATGGCAAAACCGGGCATAAAGGTCGTTGGGGGGCGGGGAATAGGACATGTAACCAAGCCCGGCCTGGACATTGCGGTCGGCGACCGGGCTATTAATCCCGTGCCGGAAAGGATGATACGGCAGTCCGTCGAAGAGATTATGAAGGGTGCGCTCACGGGCAGGGGTATAGAATTGACCATAGCTGCTCCGCGCGGCGAAGAACTGGCAAAAAAAACTCTCAACTCCCGGTTGGGTATCATCGGAGGCATTTCCATTATCGGTACATCCGGGATAGTCATTCCATATTCCGCGAAGGCATACACGGCCTGTATTTCAAAATCCCTTGACGTGGCATCGGCCTGCGGCTGTGAGACCATAGTGCTTTCAACCGGCAGGCGCAGTGAAAAATACGCGCAGAGGGAATTGCGGCTACCGGAGGAATCATTCATTTTAGCCGGCGACTATATCGGATACTCGCTCAAAAATATTGCGCGCAGGGGTTTTCGCAAGGCTATTATCTGGGGCATGATAGGAAAAATGAGCAAGCTCGCCGCCGGCAATCTATATACCAATGTTAGCGATTCGTCAGTGGATATCGAACTGATGACCGGTGTAGCACGGGAGTGCAATCTCCCGGAAGATATTATAAGCGTCATAAGCAAATCGGTCACAGCCAATCATTTCCGCAAATTGCTACCGGCTGAATACGTCAATGCTTTCTGCAACGGACTATCTGGACTCGCAGCCGGAAAATGCTCCGCGGCCGTTGCCGGTAAGGTTATGGTAGAGTGTATAACCACAGACCCCGAGGGTACAGTCCTGGGAAGGTCCGATGCGCAAAGGTAAAGTCCAGATCATAGGAGTTTCGCCGGAGGGAGCAGGCAGCCTGAGTTCGGCAGCACATGCTGCCGTCAAGCGTGCTGAGCAGGTCTATGGAGGGGAAAGGTTGCTGAACCTGTTCAACTTACCGCACGCTGAGCCCATCGTAATAAAAAATAATCTTCCCCGGGTGGTCTCATCTATCAAAGCCAACCTGGGGCTTAAACGCATCGTGGTGCTGGCGTCCGGTGATCCCGGCTTTTTCAGCATAGCCAGGTACCTCGGGGAAAAACTGGGCAGGGAGGCAATTGAAATCACTCCCGCTGTCAGCTCCATGCAGTACGCGTTCGCCAGGATCAAAGAGAGCTGGGATGATGCCGCTTTCACCAGCGCGCATTCCGGGCCGATAGACAAAATCATAGAAAAAGTCCGGAGTTCGCACAAAATAGCCATCCTTACGGGTCACGAGAACACTCCGCGGCAAATCGCCGGGGCGCTTTTAGCGGCGGGCATCGACGATTGCCGGGTCCATATCTGCCAGGACCTGGGGACCGCCGAAGAACGGATAATCAGCACAAATCTCAGTGGCGTTAGCCGGCTGAAGTTATCCGCACTCTGCGTCATGATTCTGCTCAGGGATAACGTTCCTGCGGCCCAGAGCGCCCAGCAGCTTCTGGGGATCGAAGAGGCCGGGTTTCACCAGAGGAAGAAGGGGTCTCTCATCACCAAGCATGAGATAAGGGCGATCAGCCTGGCCAAGATGGGGCTGACCGAATCCAGCGTGATCTGGGACATAGGCGCGGGCTCGGGGTCGGTCTCCATAGAGGCATCTCTCCTGGCAGGCAAAGGCCTTGTCTGCGCAATCGAAAAGAACTCTGCCGATGCCGCCATAATCCGGCGCAATATAGAGCGCTTCAAACGGCCTAATATAAAGTTAATACAGGCGGAAGCGCCTGCTGCCCTGGATGAACTGCCGCAGCCGACGGCGGTTTTCATAGGGGGAAGTGGTGGAAAGCTGGAGCCGATACTGGATAGCGTCTGCGGGCGCCTGAGCAGGGATGGTCGGGTCGTCTGCAACCTGGCAACCATGGAGAACGTAAATCTGGCTGCGGGCAGGCTTAAGGCCAATGGATTTACGGCTGAGATCACCCTGGTTAATGTGGCCCGCAGCCGGGATATTGCCGGCCTCACCAGGCTTGAGCCTTTGAACCCGGTGTTCATCCTCACCGGAAGCAGGAGCGCAGTAAATAGTGGACGTAAAACGCAAAAGTAAGAAAGTGGGACGGTTCTACGGGATCGGCGTCGGTCCGGGCGACCCGGAGCTGATCACCTTAAAGGCCATACGCATCCTGTCCGGCACGCCCGTTATTTTCGTTCCCAAGAAGGGAGAGGAAAGCACCAGCTATGCACGGTCCATCATATCGGGACTGATCAAACCCGGCCAGGAAGTGGTGGAACTCGTTTTCCCCATGCTGAGGGAACGTGATGATCTGGCCCCTCACTGGCAAAAGGCAGTTCAGAGCATCTGGAACCGCCTGGAAAAGGGACAGGACTGTGCCTTCGTCAACCTGGGCGACCCTCTGCTGTATGGAACGTTCATTAATGTGATAGACGCGCTGAGGGCCGGCTGTCCGGGGCTGGAAATCGAGGTCATCCCCGGTATCTCTTCGATCTCGGCCGCGGCTGCCCGCGCCCTTGTTCCTCTCGCCATCGATAACGACAGGCTGGCCATAATATCCGGCAGGTGCAGCGACAGCTTCATCAAAGAGACTCTTTCTAATTTTGACACGGTCATCTTCATGAAAATATACAGGGTCTTCGATCACCTGCTGGCCATCTTCAAAGAGCTTGACCTCGTGCAACACTGCGTATACATCGAGAGATGCACTACGGCGGATGAAAGGATTGTAACCGATATCAGTAAATTAAAGGGACAAAAGCTCGATTATTTTTCGCTTCTGATTGTGAGGAAATAGGGGAATGGTCCAGGTGTATTTTATCGGCGCGGGTCCCGGAGATGTGGATCTGCTTACCATCAAAGCACGCAGAATCATCGAGAAAGCGGACGTCGTCATTTATGCCGACTCTCTGGTCAACCCAGACGTGTGTTCATTTGCCGGCAAGGACGCACGCATATATAAAAGCGCGGGACTCACGTTGCAGGAGACAACCGGCATAATAGCGGATGCTGTGAAAGGAGGAAAAACAGTAGCCCGTCTTCAGAGCGGTGACCCCTCTATATACGGGGCGATCGGCGAGCAAATGGCGCTGCTCGATGAGATGGGGATTGAGTACGAGGTCGTGCCCGGCGTAAGCTCCCTCTTTGCCGCCGCCGCACTATTAAAAATCGAATTGACCGTTCCCGAGCTGTCACAGACGGTCATTATCACTCGCATGGAGGGCAGGACGCCCGTCCCTGCCGCGGAGAATCTGCGCAGCCTGGCCTCTCACGGCGCGACCATCGCGCTCTTTCTGAGCGCATCGCTGGCTAAAGAGGCGGTTGCCGCGTTAATTGAGGGCGGCTATAAATCGAATACCCCGGCAGCCATCGTATACAGGGCCGGCTGGCCGGACAGCAAGGTGATACGCACGACCATAAAATACCTGGAGGAACAGCTCAGCAGCAACCGGATCGATAAGCAGGCGCTCATCCTCATAGGCAAAGCACTGGATAAAGGGCAGATAAACTCGCGTTCAAAGCTGTACGATGCGGATTTCAAACATGAGTACCGCAAGTAAGAAGGGGCCTGCCGTAGTCGCCATAACCAGGGACGGCGCCCGCATCGGGCGTACTATCAAGGCGCTGATGCCTGAAAGCGACCTCTACGTGATCGATAAATTTGTTGCGGAAAGCCCGGGTGAGATCTCTTTTTCCGTGCCCGTGGGCAAACTGATCGACGATATCGCCGGCGGGTACAAACAACTTATCCTGGTAATGGCCGTTGGGATAGCCGTGCGGCTGGTGGCCCCGCGCATAAAGAATAAGCGTACCGATGCCGGGGTTGTCGTCATAGACGATTCGGGCAGGTTCGTGATCAGTCTGCTTGCCGGGCATATCGGCGGCGCCAACGCGCTATCACTGAAAATTGCCTCGCTCATCGGCGCACAGCCCGTAATCACCACCGCCTCGGATACCAGGGGTTACGCCTCCCTGGATTTGCTGGCCGAGAAGTTCGGCTGGAAGCTGGAAAGTCGCCGGAACCTGACGCGGGTAAGCGCTGCGCTGATAAATGGTGACGCCGTCGCCCTCTTTCAGGACTCGGGCGACACATCCTGTTCTCCGGGAGACCTGTCTCCGCAGGTCCGCGTCTTCGACGATCTATGCGAACTGAAGGATTCAGGTCTTAAGGCTGCCATAATCATCACCGACCGCTCAGTGGCGAAACACCATCTACATATTCCATCTGTTGTTTTCCATCCTCGCAGCCTGGTGGTCGGCATCGGCTGCAATCGCGGGACACCGTGCGATGTTATAGAGCAGGCTTTAACCGCCCTTTTCTCAAAAAACGGGCTTTCGCTGCTGAGTATCAGGAGCCTTGCGACCGCAGCCTTGAAAAAAGACGAACCCGGCCTTCTGGAATTCGCGCGAAAATACGACCTGCCGGTCGAGTATTTCGATAAGGAAGAGCTGGCTGCGACCCGGTTTCCATCGGAGCCGTCTGCGGCCGCACTGAAGCATGTCGGCCTGCCGTCGGTCTGCGAAGCTGCGGCTGTCCTGGCGGGCGGTGGAAACCTGATCGTTCCCAAGGCCAGGTTCTATGGACAGGTCACACTGGCCGTATCACGCATTTCAGCCCACGGGGCTCAGCGGAAGGGCAAGTTGTTCATCGTGGGGATAGGCCCCGGTGATCCCAACCACATGACCGTGAGAGCGAGACAGGCCATCTCGCAGAGCGGAACCGTAGTCGGTTATAAAAAATACATGGATTTGTGCGCCCCTTTCCTGGCCGGAAAGGACACAGTATCCAGTGCCATGGGACAGGAAGTGGAACGCGTCAATCTGGCCGTCGACCTGGCCGCCGATGGCAAGGCGGTATCGCTTATCTCCAGCGGCGACTCCGGCATATACGGCATGGCCGGCCTGGCGGTTGAGGTCCTTCAGAAAAGGCATGCGGATATCGAGGTCGAGATCGTGCCGGGCGTGCCGGCCATGGTGTCGGCCGCTTCCCTGCTGGGTGCGCCTCTGAATATCGACGTGGCCTCCATCAGCCTCAGCGACCACCTGGTGCCATGGAAGGACATAGCGCGGCGTATCGAGAGCGCGACGGAAAGCGATTTTGTCATAGCCGTCTACAATCCTAAAAGCAGGGCCCGCAGGGGCCATCTTGCAAAGGCCAGGGAAATAATACTCGGGCACCGCCTGCCCTCGACGCCGGTGGGAATCGTCTCTAATGCTTACCGGACCGGGCAGACCGTGACCATCACCAGCCTGGAGACGATGCTGGACCACCCGGTCGACATGGACTCCCTGGTCATCATCGGCAACTCGACCACCGAGGTCTGGGGCGGCCGTCTAATCACTCCCCGCGGTTATAGCCGCAAATATAATCTGGAAGAAAAGAAGACGCGCAGTCGCCAGGCAAACGCAGGTCCGGGGCCGCGGTGAGAGCGGTACTTATAGCCGGGACGGCCAGCGGGGTGGGCAAGACCTCTGTTGCCACCGGCCTCATGGGAGCTTTGAGACACAGCGGGCTCAAGGTCCAGCCATTTAAAGCGGGGCCTGATTATATCGATCCCGGCTATCATAGCAGCGCCACCGGCAACGTATCGCGTAACCTGGATACCTGGATGTTGTCCGGCAAATCCGTGCTCGAACTGTTCAACCGGGCTGCGCACGGGTCCGACATCGCGGTCATCGAGGGCGTGATGGGGCTTTATGACGGCCGCACTGCTACAAATGACGAAGGCAGCACCGCCGAACTGGCAAAACTGCTCAGGGTGCCCGTGCTGCTGGTTGTGGATAGCCGGAAAGGAGCGCGCAGTCTCGCAGCGATGGTGAAGGGATACCGGGATTTCGATCCGGGGGTCGACCTGGCCGGCGTTATATTAAACGGAATAGGGAGTGACCTCCACCTTGACCTGTGTAAGGATGCCATTGAACACTATACGGGCATTCCCGTCGTCGGCTATTTGCCCCGCCGCCCTGATCTCGCACTCCCCGAGCGTCACCTGGGGCTGGTGCCGACAGCGGAAAGGCCGCCCGGCGATGAATTCATGGAATCGCTCATCTCGCAGTGCCTGTCCACGCTGGATATCCCTGCCATAATTCGTATTTCCCTGCAGGCGGATGTGCCGCAGATTGAGCCGTCACTTTTCCCTTCCACCAAAATGTCCGGGACAACTAAAATCGGCGTTGCCAGGGACCGGGCGTTCAGCTTCTATTATCAGGACAGCCTCGATCTCCTGGAGGCGTGGGGCGCCGCTATCGTTGACTTCAGCCCTCTTTCCGATTCGAAGGTCCCCGAAGGCGTTTCCGGACTTTACATCGGGGGAGGATTTCCCGAAATTTATGCGGCGGAGCTCGCCTCCAACACTGCCATGATCGGTTCCATCAGGGCAGCGGCGCAAAGCGGCATGCCCATCTATGCCGAGTGCGGCGGCTTGATGTACCTGTGCGAATCGATGCGCGATCTCGAAGGGGTAGAGCACCGTATGGCGAATATCATACCTGTTAAGGTACGCATAGATACGCCGCGGCTGAGTCTGGGCTATCGCACCGTGCGGGCACTTGAAGACGGCCCCCTGCTGCTCCGTGGCGAGACGGTACGGGGACACGAATTCCACTGGTCCGTGCTATGCGAAGCCGGCAAGGGAATGAATGTCTATGAGGTTGCTGAAACGGCGGGCAGGGAGGGCTTCCGCGTCGGGAATACCCTTGCTTCTTACATACATTTACACATGGCCGCCGCGCCCGGCATGGCGCAACGCTTTATTGAGTCCTGCCGGTCATGGAAGGGGTCACCACTTTAGTATTTTGCCAGAAACTCCGTCGCTTCCAGAGCGCCAGTACAGCGTCACAAACGTGTTCACTAATCGTAGCAGCGGTCAGGTAGACAGAGGGCGAATATCAGACAACGCTTGCTCATTTGATAGCATCAGTATAATAGCAAGCGATGGTTGATATATTGATACCTCTGGTAGCTATAGGCGTTACCGCCACTTGGGTCGGTATAGGTTTCTTAATATTAGCGGTTATTGGCAAGCCAAAACTCATATATGCCTATTTCTTCTTTATCGCTGCCATATTGCTTGTTTTAAGGATAGATAATAACCGTTTCCTGTAGTGCTATAGGAAAGATTGAGTACCTTCTGAAGTTCCGCGTATATATTGGAATTCTTTTCAATTTTCTTAACCATTTCCTCTAGAGCTGTTTCAATTTGTGGAAACATATCCTCCGCGATGGGTATGAGCTTGTCCCCGGCCTTAATTGCATTTATCCTCGCACTAATTTGGTCATGTGCCATCTTTAGTACCTGGTATGCGAAAGTCAGCTCCGGATCGTATTCGAAATTAATTATTCTCTGAGCTATACCCCATACGGCAGAAAACAAGTACAGCTTCTGATCGACGAACTCAGTCTTCTTCATCTGGTCAGTTGCAAAGACTATTTCTTCAACGAGTTGTTTCTTCATATTCGCAGATAGTTTCATCTTTTACCTCATCCTACGGCATTAAAAGAATTTATATCAGACGTGTTTTTATTATTTTCTTCCAGGCCAGAGTATCCTACGGTCGTGTCTATACTTGTTGTTGTACTGGTGACCAGCGGTTGTACAGGTTCTGCCCTGTCAGATATCAATGCCTCCGTATAGAACCTAAGTTTGAATCCGACCAATGCGAGCAAACTGCCAATGTGCCCTACTGTAGGATTAGTATCACCCTTCTCGAGCTTGGCAATATAAGGCTGGCTAATATTCAATTTATTGGCCAAGTCGCTTTGTGTGAGCTTCAACTTGCTGCGTGCAGCATATATGGCTAAAGCCAGTTCTGTTTTGGCCTGATCTTCGCCGTAGTATTTGGCGAATTCAGGGTCTTGCAATTCCTTTCGGAGAGTATCGTTCAAATCCATTTCTATATTCCTTTCCCTAGATATTCATGCAATAGCAACCGACAACGTTTAATATCGTCCGGTTGTATATTTTTGGTCTTCTTCCAGCCGCACAACAAAATGAAGGATCGCTTGCTGCTATCAAAATAGGTTCCGATTCTGTACTTTCCGCAAACCAGTTCGTAGATGTCTTTGTCCTGCTTTTCTTTCTTGCTGAGACTCTTAATTCTTTCCAGCATATGCGTACCCATTAATAGTGTCCCCTCTTGCCCGAGGGTTACTATCTTGGACCTAACCACAGCTCGATCCTTTACTGGTAAAGAAGTAATAAACTCCTCGCTTGGATTTTCGCCATCTAGTCTAATATATGGATCGCACTTCCACAAAATATTATAACCCCACAAGTTATAATGGTCAAGACATGATTGAAGTAATTATACCATAATACGAGTTTATCATATAGGAGCATCTTAATTTTCTCTTCGCCCCAGAACCGTAGTAATTCATATACTGCAGTGGTATACTCGCCAATATAGGGGGTGTGGTATGGACAAACCGTTTCAACGAAAAGGATCAACCAGCAATGCAGCAGTTGGAATAGCGTTTCAGCGCACTGCGAGAGCCCATCTTGTTTCTAATGGATATAAGCTGCAAGATGAAGCGCCCGTCGGAGTTGGGATTAACGGGAAGAAGCTACAATGCTTCGACCTGGTAGATAAGGGCTAGAAGATTCTAATTGAATGCAAATCGCATAAATGGACAGAGGGCCGGAGGGTCCCCCAGGCCAAAATGGCAGAATGGAATGAGGCCATGTACTATTTTTATTCAGCGCCAGCAGGGTACCGGAAGGTGTTCTTTACCTTGAAGGATTATAGCCCTACAAGGAAGGAGACTTTGACGGAGTATTACGTCCGTACTTATTCCCACATGATACCGAAAGACGTAGAAATATGGGAGTTTGACGAGGATTTGGCCGAGGCAACCCGAGTAAAATAGACAAGTTACCCCATAGCCCCCGCCCCAGCCCCTTTCCTGATACAAAAGCATAGTAGTAAGGTGACATTAAAATTCACGGCAGGCGGATAAGATGCTAGAGGATGTTGAAGGTACGATAGATATGCAAATGTTCTCATCTGAGGAAAAATTCAGAGCTTATTTAGATAAACAATTCGAGAAAGATAGTGGTAAGACTATTCTACTGCCTGCACGGGTTTATGGAGATATATCGCAATACATTACTCAACCCATGATTAATTGTGAAAAATGTGATGCTAGGTGTTGCATCAAACCAATCATAGGAGGGAAGGCCGATGGGACTATCACTGTTCTAAAAGAGGATCTTTATGCGATAAGAAAAATGTATGGCAGGGCTGCAATCAAGAAACTGAGACCATTGCTTGGAGATACCAAGTTTGGTCGAGGTTTCTTTCCACCATGTCCATTTTGTGTTGATAATCGATGCCAGATATACAATGCACGTCCTTATGTTTGCCATACATATCCGTTTACAATACGAAAAGCGAGTGACGAAAATGGATTAGAATACAAAAATATCATGGTGGATCCCGACTGTCCGCAGGCAGTTGGGTATGCCAAGACGGAATTTGTGAACTACTGGAAGCATTATAAAAACAAGCTAATGGCGAAGTCCCAGGGTGAAAAATAATTCACTAAGTTCTAAACTGAACGAGAAATGATGGAATATGATTCCTATACGCAAATACTGTATGCTCTAGCAATTCTCAAATTTTGAACAGGCGTGCGGTATTTTCCCTTGTTATCCGCGCCAGCTCTGCCTGGTCGAGACCTTTAATAGCGGCTGCGGCTTTAAGGCTGCGCACCACGTCGGACGGCTGCGAACGGTAGCGCTGCTCCCTGCCGTAGTAAACCGGGCAATCGGTCTCAAGCAGAAGCCGGTCGACGGAGACTTCCCTGACGGCGCGGCGGTGCTCGTCGTGATATTCGGCGGCAGGCGTGACCGAAATGTAGTATCCAGCTTCGATCAATTCCGTCAGGGTGCTGGAGAAGCCCGTATACCAGTGGAAGACCAGCCTGGTTATCCCGCTAGCCTTGACTTCTTCCAGCGCGTCCTTCCAGGCGTAGCGACTGTGCAGCGAGACCGGCTTATCATGCCGGAGGGCCTGCGCCAGCAGACGCCGCAACACCTCCTTCTGTGTGTCCTTGCTGGACGTTTTAAGCACCCGCTTGTCATAGTCCAGGCCGACCTCGCCCAGCGCTACGGCCCTGTGCAGGTTGTCCGCAATGAAATTTATATTCTGCTCGAGCTGCTCTGTATCCAGGCTGCCGATGGCCCAGGGGTGCAGGCCCAGCGCAGGATGAACATATCCCGGGTAGTTGGCGGCCAGTTCCAGGATTTTGTTGTTCGAGCTTAAATCCTGTCCCACGGCAATAATACCCGCCACGCCGGCGAGCTTCGCATTTTCGATAACGGAACTGCAGTCCTCCATCTCATCGAGATGGGCGTGCGTGTCAACGAGGACGTTCACCCGCGCTCCCGATAATGTCCCGGATGGTGAGTTTGTATATTTCCCCGGGCTGCAGGATGCCTCTCTCAGTGACCAGGCCCGAGAGCAGGTCAAGCGGCAACAGGTCCAATCCCGGCCCTGGCTCACGCAGCCCCGCTGTCAGCCCGCGGGCATCGATCTTGGATATCTCGCACGAGGCGTAGAAGGGACGTCCTTTGCGCCGCGCCATCTCCGCCAGTTCCAGCGAGGGTGTTCCGTTTATCACCCAGCCCTGCAGCGAAACACTGTCGGCCCCGCAGAGCATGACGTCCGCGCGGGCGGCCTGCCAGCCTATCTGAGAATCGGGGACTATTCTTCCGCTGATGCCCGACTGTTGAAGGCGTTGGAGCGTCAATTCACCATAGGATATCTTTCTGTCACGCGACTCGACTGCCAGCACCTTGAAGTCCCTGCCTCCACGCCTGGCCATCTCCAGGGCGCTGCAGACTGCCGAGCTGTAGCTGCAGGTCATGACGATACTACGCCGGGTGATAAGCCGGGACGCATTGCGGGCTGCTGCTGCCGCGGATTTTTGATGCTGTTTTATCAGGCGGTCGGCGATGCTGAAGGCAGCCCTTTTCAGCCGCAGCGGTGACCTGGCGGTCAAAGCGGCCGACACGACCTCGTCCCGGTAATAGAGGGCATAGTTGGCGATGGAGACCATGGCGGGGCGCGCCTCTAACAGCGCAGCGACGACACCGTCAAGCGATGCCAGGAATCTCTCCACGCCGGCAGCCTGATCAAGTGAAGCTGCCTCGCGGAGTATTTCCAGCGCCCGCTCCGTCAGCCATCCCGCTCCATGCTCCCTGTCCTTTTTGAGGCCGTTGATGCTTTTTTTAATGGCGGCGATCATAATTTCAGAATTATACCCTAATGCTGTGGACGTAGCTCATACATGCAGCTCGATAATATCATTGTCGCGCAGCACGTGCTCGGGCCCTACGCGCTGGCCGTCGAACTTACCCGAGCCCCAGAGCACGGCATAGCGCAGCCCCGATTTGAAATCCTTGTGCACGGCCTCGGCTGCCTCCCTGATATTTGCTCCTGCGGGCAGTATCACAGGGTCGGTCAGGTCCGCTTTGACGCCGGGCGACTTGGTGTGCACGCGCATGATATGGAGATGCGAGAAGATCCTGCGCTTGAGCTCCTCCAGGTTCTGCTTCTCGGCAGCGGATATCCTTATGACGTCCAGCCAGCCGCCGAACCTGGTATTTAATGCGTTTATTCCCTCGTCGTCGATATCCAGGTCGCCCACGTTG
>Ga0172371_10011267_pt1 | contig 11943 bp, 8 predicted proteins | sample Lak12m_FD_114543 | JGI IMG/M metagenome (GOLD analysis project Ga0172371, IMG submission 114543) | Freshwater microbial communities from Kabuno Bay, South-Kivu, Congo - kab_022012_12m | ecosystem: Environmental > Aquatic > Freshwater > Lake | place: Democratic Republic of the Congo: South-Kivu...
CCGGCACCTTGTGACGCAGCACAGCGACCAGCCAGTGGGTACGCGGCGGCGGCAGCGTGCTCGATGGGCTGGGGCTGGGCGAGCCGGAGTCGCCGGGCGAGGGGGTGGCGCTTGGTATGGCCGCCCGGCCCGAGCCTTCGGCACGCCGGTCGATGACCAGCCAGCCGCCGAGGGCCGCGCCGGCCACCACGACGGCGGCAAGAGCGCTCAGTAGAATGGTGCGGGTGCGCGGGCTCATCGGCAACAGAGTAACCGACCGACCGTTGCGATGCCACCGCCGTCCGCGTCATCGGTCCGGCCGCCGCCGAGGGATCCGAGCGGCGGCCGCCTTCGGCCGCGCCGGCTCAGCGCACGAGGACCCGACGAGTGGTGCTACCGGTGACGCCGGCCCAGCGGACGCGGTAGCGCGTGGTCTGCTTCGGCCGCACGTAGGTCGAGAACGCGCCGTTGCTGCCGCTGCGTACCGTCCGCACACGCTTCCACCCCGCGCTACCGACCTTGCTCTCCAGCACCAGGGTCTTCCTCGCCACCGTCTCGGTCGGCCCGCCGAGCGGAGCCCACGTCAGCATACCGCTCAGCTTCACGCGCGCGCCGCGCGGCGCCTTGCTGCGCGAAGCTTTGAGCGAGAGACGAGCTTGCCTGGAGAAGGCGTACCAGGCCGGCTTCTTCGTCCCGCCGGCAGTCTGCAGACCCGTGCTCCAGCCGCCGCTCCGTGCCTCATCGCGCAGGAGATACCAGAACATCGCCTTCACGCGGCTGTTCTTCGCCGCGTAGGCATAGGCCTTGCGGAGGTAGTCGGCCTGGCGCGTCGCGCCGACGCCCAGGCCGATGCCCGGGCAGTCCTTGGTGTTGTAGCCGTACTCGGTGAGGTAGACCGGCTTGCCCGGATACAGCTTGAGGATGGTGTTGAGGTTGCGCAGGCTGACGGCCCTGTCCGGCCAGCGCGGCATGCGGTCGGGCGCGAACCGGGAGCTGGTGCCGGCCTGATACGGATGGTGGCTGAGGGCGTCCATGTACGAGGCACCACCGAGCGCCTTGAGCTGACTCGCGAAGCGTTGCGGCGCCGTCCGCCACTTGTCGTTGGGCCCGTAGGGTCCAAAGGCGCCGCCGACCACGGTCGCCCCGGGATCGCCGGCGCGCACTCCCGCCTTGAAGTGCTTGAGCATGTCACGATAGCGCCGGGCGGCGAACCTGCTGTCGCTCGCCGTCTTCTGCGGCGCCAGGAACATCCAGAGGTTGGGCTCGTTCCAGCACTCGTAGGCGGCGACGTTGCTGCCGCAGAGCTGCACCACGTGGGTCATGAACGCCTGGAGCTCGTCGAGAGCCCCGGTCCTGGGCGGATAGAAGTCCTGGTACACGCCCTTGGCGAAGCCGGGCGGCGGGCTGTTCCACAGATCGGCCTGCGACGCCCAGCGCGGTGTCCTGTAGACGGTCAGCATGACCTTGAGTCCGGCGGCCTTGGCCGCCGCGCAGGCGGACGCCACGTTGGCGAGATAGGCCTCGTCGTAGCCCTCATCCGCCGCCGTCGGGGCCGACGGCTGGCCGAGCTTCCAGAAGACGTCGAACCGCACCCACGTTGAGCGCAGGTAGGTCTTCACATCCGCGATCGTGGCGGCCACCGCAGCGGGATCGGAGTACCCGGGATCGGGTATGGCAAGTCCGCGCGGCAGCGTGCGTGCCGCAGCCGTGCCGGCGAACGTCAGAACGAGCAGGAGGCAGGCTGCGGAAGCCAGCACGATGGTACGGTATCGACTAGTGCTCACGGACTGCCTCTCTGGTCGGGGTCACTTCTCATGTCGGCAAACGGCCCGCAGATGACAAGCCTTACGCCGGCAGGCGTGTACCGGTGCGCAAAGGCAAGTGTACCGCAGTGACGCAGCGGCGCAGTGAAGAGCGCCGCTGCGCGGCGGAGGCGCTGAGCACCGGACGATGCGGGCTGCGTCTGCAGACGTGGACGCAGAGTGCGGGGTCCACGTCCCGTAGCGATAGGATGGGCCGACTCATCACCACGGCACAGCTACAGTCGGATGCGTATCGGACTCATCAGCATCGGCCACCCGCGCGACAGCCTGTCTGGCTCCGGAGTGCCCCATCACGTCCTCTCGGCGCTCGAGCGAGAACCGGATGTCACTGTTGCTCCGGTCGTCGGAGTCCCGTCCGGGCAACGCGGGGTCGCCACCATGGCCCGCAGGCTGGGGCGCCTGACCATCGGCGGCGAGTACCTGTATGCGCGAACGGCCCACAACGCGGGGCGGATGGCCCGCGCGGCCTCTCGCGCACTTAAGGACCAGCCGCCCGACGCTCTGCTGGCTCTAAGCACGCTCCCGGTCGCTCGACTGGTGACAGACACACCCGTCGTCATCTGGGTCGACATGTCGTTTGCCTCCTTCGTTGACTACTACGACGTCTTCCATCGCGCTGCCCCAGTCTCCGTGGAACATGGCCACCTGCGCGAGATGGAGGCCTTCAGACGAGCATCCGTCGTCTCGTTCACCTCTCGCTGGGCGGCCGAGACCGCCGGTAGTGCGTATGGCCTGGACCGCTCCCAGATACGAGTGGTGCCGCGCGGCGCCAACCTTCAGTCCAGTCTCGACCGCTCACAGGCCGAGCGGCTGGCGACCGCCCGCGATACATCGACCTGCGAGCTTCTTCTCGTGGGCAGGGTGTGGCGGCGCAAAGGCGCGCCGCTGGCGGTGGAGGTGGTCAGGCTCGTGCGCCGAGCGGGTATCGATGCCCGCCTGCGGATCGTCGGATGCCGGCCACCAAGGTCCTTCGATCTGCCCAGACATGTTGAGGTGATCGACCCGATCGACAAGAGCTCAGACGGGGGCTTGAGACGACTCGCAGAGCTCTATGCGTCCTCACATCTGCTCCTGATGCCGAGCCGCGCCGAGGCGTTCGGCAACGTCACCCTCGAGGCGGCTCAGTTTGCGGTACCGACTCTGGCCACCCGCACCGGCGGGATCCCCGAGGTGATCGTCGAAGGGGTCAGCGGCCATCTGTTCGACCTCGATGCTTCAGCGGAAGAGTGGGCCGAGCGAGTGATCCGACTCCATGAGCAACGCGACGAGTATCTCCGCCTGGCATGCGCGGCTCACCGGCGATGCAGGGAGCGCTTCACCTGGGACGTGGTGGCACCGCAGCTCGTGAACATGCTCCGGGAGGCTGCCGGTGCCTGACGATCGTTCAACGTACATCGGACTCGCCGAGGAGACTGGACGCGGCACAAGTGGCGTAACGGACTCCACTGATGCCACTCAATCAGCCGCGTGGGCCGACGCAGGCCGCGCAGGGAGTGCGACCCATAGGCACGTTCTCGGCATGCGAATCGATGCGGTCGCGTTCGATGCCGCCGCCGATCGCATCGCGGAGCTGACGGCGACGCGCCACGAAGTGCCGGGGCGCGCGGCGCCGCTTGTCTGCGCGGCGAACGTCCACATGACCATGGAGGCATACGATGATCCCGAATTCCGCGACATCGTCAACGCCGCCGACTTCGTGGTGGCAGACGGGATGCCTCTGGTGTGGGCGCTGCGCCTTCTCGGCGTGCCAAGCGCCGAACGTGTAAGAATGACCCCGGACCTGCTGTTGGCTATCCTGACCCGTGCTGTCGGGACTGAATCCCGGGTGGGTCTGTACGGTGGCACCGAAGCGTCCCTCGTCCCAATGCAGACACGACTGCTGGAGGAGCACCCGGACCTCGACATCGTGTACCGGCACGCTCCGCCGTTCCGCCCGCTGACCCGTGAGGAGGATCAGGCGGTCATCGCCGCCATTCAAGCGGCGGACGTCGACCTGTTGCTGGTCGGCATCGGCTGCCCGAAGCAGGAGCGCTGGATGGCAGCGCACAGGACTGACCTGGACTGCGTGATGCTCGGCGTCGGCGCGGCCTTCGACCTCTTGGCGGGGAACACGCGAGAAGCTCCGCGCTGGATGCAGCGCTCAGGGTTGGAGTGGGTGCACCGACTCGCACAGGACCCCCGGCGACTGTGGCGTCGCTATGCCCGCAACAACCCACGTTTCCTGCTCCTGCTGGCGTCCCAGGTGATAGCCACCAGGCGACACGCCCGGTGTTCTGGCGGCAGTCGCGATGCTCCACGTGTCTGAGCAACCCGCGACACGTGTTGACCAAGCGTTCCACCGTCCGCGCTGCGGCGACGCCGTTCCCGCGACCGCAGGGAGGCGCTCCAGTAAGCCAGAACTGCTATCTTTCGTTTCATCACCACGACACGGTGACACAACGAAGGAAAGAACGTGGATAGAATAGGAGGTCGGCCGCTGCAGAAGAGGAGGGGACAGGCATGCCGGTCCGCGAAGTAGTGCTCAATCGCGATGTCCGCGCCCCCAATGCGCTGATGCCCGGCGCGCTGGCCAGTCACTATAACCTCAAGCGGGCGGCGCGTGCCGCACTGCTTCTTCTGCTCGACGTCGCCGCTCTTGCTTTTGCCTTGGTCACCGCCCATTCATTGTGGGACTCGTTCGGGGTCGGTATTCTCGAACCGTCGCTGACTGAGAAGCTGGTCGCGGGTCTCATCATCATCCTCACGATGGCCGCGTTCGGCCTCTATCGCTCGCGATCGCTCAGGCGCGGCATGGTCCCCGTGTGGCAGGCATCGCTGGTATCTCTGATCGTCATCGGGATAGCCATGATGATCGGTACGCACAGCGTGACGCCCAAGTCGGTGGTTCTCACGTGGCTTCTTTTCGTGGCCGCCGATACCGTGCTCCGCGGTGTCAGCTATGCGATCCTGCGCCGCGCCAGCCCGATCCCGCATCGCCGGCCGGCGCTCGTCATCGGCCGCCCCGACAGGTGCGAACGCTCCGCCGAGCTGCTCACCTCGTCGGCAGATGGCGGCGAGCTCAGCAGCGTCGGCGCCGTCATCGACGGACCGGTGCCCGACGGATGGCGGGAGCGTACGGGCCTGCGAGCGCTGGGATCGCTCGACGGTCTGGAGGAGATCATCGATCGCCAGCAGCCGACCGACCTCATCCTCGGCGATCCGGAGCTGATCCGCGACAGACTACGGAGCATCCTGGATGTGGCACGAAGCCACAACCTCACCGTGCACATGGCGGCTCCCGACATGGGCTTCGAAGGAGCGCCAGTCTGCTATGTGCCGGGGTTCGGCATGCCGGTCTTCGTCGTCGAGGAGTCGCGCGCGAGTTGTCGCGGATTCAGGGTGAAACGGGCACTCGATCTGACGCTCGCGCTTCTGGCGCTGCTCCTGCTGGCACCGCTCCTTCTCGCGGTCGCCCTCGCCATCAAGCTCACGTCGCACGGCCCTGTGCTGTACGCCAGCGAACGTGTAGGTCTCGGGCAGCGACGATTCCACTGCCTCAAGTTCCGCACCATGTACGCAGATGCGGACGTCCGACAGGTCGATCTCGAAGCCATGAACGAAGCCGACGGCGCCATCTTCAAGATCCGTGATGACCCACGGATCACTCCGATCGGCCGCTTCCTGCGCAAGACCAGCCTCGACGAGATGCCGCAGTTGATCAACGTCATCAGAGGCGAGATGAGCCTCGTTGGGCCACGACCGCTGCCGATGCGCGACAACGACCTCATGGAGGACTGGCACAAGCACCGGCATGTCGTGCTGCCAGGCCTCACCGGCCTCTGGCAGATCAGCGGTCGCAGCGAGCTGAGCTTCGACCAGATGATCGAGCTGGACCTGCGCTACATCGAGAACTGGTCGCTGCGCAGCGACTTGGCTATCATGGGCCGTACGATTGGCGTCATTCTCTTTGGCAGAGGCGCATACTGAGACAGTTCGATCCGCCGCTGGAGCAGTCGGCGATCATCCGAAACATAGGTCGGGCCGCGTACGACTCTTCCGTCCGGCTCTGCTCCGGTGCAAGAAAGGTCAACGCCGGCGCGTTGAAGAGATGGGGGTGCTTCTGCCCCGCAGCCAAAGGAGGGTAGACCGTGACGACGTCTGTTGTCACCGGGGGCTCGGGCTTTCTCGGGTCTCATCTCTGCGAGGCACTGTTGGAACGAGGCCATCGGGTCCTCTGTCTCGACAACCTGGACACCGGCACTCTCGAGAACATCGAGCACCTCCGCGACGTCGCCTTCGGATTCCGCAACGTCGACTGCGTGGAGTTCATCGACGTCCCTGAAGCGGTCGACTATGTCTTCCATCTGGCCAGCCCGGCCAGCCCGATCGACTACATGCGGCTCCCACTGCACACGCTCAAGGTGGGCTCCTATGGCACGCACAATGCGCTCGGCCTGGCGAAGTTCAAGCGGGCGCGCTTCCTGCTCGCCTCGACCAGCGAAGTCTATGGGGACCCCTTGCTCCACCCACAACCAGAGACCTACTGGGGCAATGTGAACCCCATCGGTCCCCGAGGCGTCTACGACGAAGCCAAACGATACGCCGAGGCCATGACCATGGCCTATCACCGCCAGCAAGGCGTCGATACCTGCATCGCTCGCATCTTCAACACCTATGGACCGCGGATGCGGCCGCACGACGGACGCGCCGTGCCGACCTTCATGCGCCAGGCGATCAAGGGTAAGCCGATCACCGTGTTCGGAGACGGCACGCAGACGCGGTCCTTCTGTTACGTCGACGATCTGATCGACGGCCTCATGCGGCTGGCCGAGAGCGGCGAACACGACCCGGTGAACATCGGGAATCCGGACGAGTACACGCTGCTCGAGCTCGCCGAGCACATCCGGGACATCTCCGGAAGCGACAGTGAGATCGTCTTCGAGGCGCTGCCGGTAGACGATCCCAAGATCCGCCGCCCCGACATCACTCGCGCCCGGAAGATCCTCGGCTGGGAGCCGAGGACGCCGCTCCTCGACGGGCTGGCGCGCCTCTTTCGCCACGAAAGCGAGCGGACGGTGCGGGACAGCAGCAATGGGCACCTCCCCGGACGCTCGCCTGGTCCCGCTCAAGGCAGGTGAACCGGGAGCATCGTGCGACGCATCCTCCTGACATGTGCTGCCTGTCTGCTGGCGGTGGGCACTATCGGCGCCGCCATGCCACAGGATTCGCAAGCCCGATCCATCAAGCGCGGGCTCTGGGACAGCACGTGGCTCTACGTATCGGGCGCGGAACGCACGGCCATCCTCGACGACCTGGACGATGGACTGCGCGTGCAGATCGTGCGCGTGGCACTCGCCTGGCCTTCGGTGGAACCGGAGCCGGGACGGTACGACATGGCCTATCTGCGGTTCCTCAGAGATGCGTTCGCCGAAGCGGATGCACGAGGCATCGAGGTCATGGTCTCTCTCTATGCGACTCCCAGGTGGGCGGCAGACAGACGATGGTGGAAGAAGCCGCCCTTCCCCGGCTATGGCGGCTACCAGAAGTTCAACCCGGTCAAGCAGGACTGTCTCGATGACTGGCAACGTACGGTCCGGTTCCTCGTCGGCTACATGAAGCCGCACGTCCGCTACTGGAGCTGCTGGAACGAGCCGAACATCTCGTGGTATCTGTATCCGCAGCGCACCGCGAAGGACAAGCAGTTCGCCGCTCACCACTATGCGAAGCTGCTGCGCCGCTTCTGGATCGCCGCCAGACAGGCCGACCGCCGCGTCGTCGTACTCGCGGGCGAGACAGCACCGGCAGGCTTCAACGACAAGCACCGCACGAGCCCCCTGCGCTTCGCCGACGGCCTGAAGTCGGTGCGCGCCTGGCGCTGGTTTCACGCCTACGCACACCATCCGTACATGCCGGGGGTACGCCGTTCGCCGGAGCAGAAGCCGTCATTTCCCCGCTACACGGTGAGCCTCGGCAACATCTCCGCTCTCTTGAAGAAGTTCCGCAGGAAGCCGTTCTACCTCACCGAATACGGCTATCCCACGAGCCGGGCCCGGGCCTGGGGCAACGGCTACGTCAGCAGGACCCGACAGGCGGCGTACCTGCGCAGGGCCTATCGATACGCTGCCCGTTTCAACCAGGTACGTGGTCTCGTCTGGTTCCTGCGTCAGGACACGTCACCGGACGGGACAGCAGCGCATCCGAACGCCGTCTGCTTTGGACTGCGAGACCTCGCCGGCAGAAAGAAGCCGTCCTGGTACGCGTACGCCGGTCTCGGCAGGTGAGGCTGTCGGCGCCGGTGGCTGGCGCGATGGCGACCGCGGAACGGTTTACGCCTCAGTCCGTTACGAGGGGCGTCGGGCTGGCGGTACCGCCGTACGGCCAGACGCGCAGGTCGGCGATGCCCACAAGTGGCACATGTCCACTCGGATCGACGACCGACACGGCCACCAGGTGGATGCCGGCCTCCACCCTGACGCGCCAAGTGGAGATGCGGAAGTCGATGCCGGCCTCCTGATCCTCCCCTTGCGGCACACCATCGATCAGCAGTCGGAGGAACGGGGTCGAGCCGTCACCGGCTCGCCCCCAGCTCACGGCCGACACCCCATACTCACCGTCTTCCGGGAAGTCGACGAAGCCGCCTACCTGCTCGTCGCTGCGCATTCTCCACATGGTGGGATTCAGCGTCGCAGTGGCCCATGGCAGCGGCTGGATGGATTCGATAGGTCCGGGGGAGGTGCGACTTGGCGGGATGTACGCGCCGCTCGGCGGGCCCAGGAGCGCCGCCTCGATCCTGGCAGACCCGGTGGCGGCTCCAATCAGCAGACCGGCGCCGGCGAACGCGAGCGCGCCCAGGCTCGCAAGAAGCAGTCCGCGCGCGACCCGCAGGCCGGTGACATGGTCGAGCAGCCGCCGAGCGGCGCCTGCTGCCGACCGGCGGCCGGCGTCTGTGGACGCCACGACATCGCGTGAGGAACGCACCTCGCTGCGCCTCAGCGTCGCCTCACGCAGAGCCATGGCGACGAGGATCGGCACAAGAGGGAACACGTACATCTGCGAAAACGCGTACGACGCACCGGCCGACTGGCCGATCAGGCACACCGTCACGCCCAGCACCGCCACGCCCGACCATCCTTCGCCCGTCCCGCTCCCGATCCAGCGGAACGCCAGCACGAGGATGAACGCCAGCGCTGCGGCCAGGAGCGCCGTCCCGACCCAGCCGAGAACGAAGAGCGGCCACGCCGCGCCACTGTGCGTAGACCAGTAGTCGCGGATGACCTTGTGCATGGACATGGCGCCGGAGTCCCTGCCGTAGCCGAGCCCAAAAGGATGCTCCGATGCCACCGCGGCGGCTTCCTGGATGGCGAGCACGCGCAGGTTCCGATTGACATCCGCCGCCTCGGAGGACGCACCAGAGGCGACGATCGACGTGGTCCGCTCGGCCAGAGCCGTGAAGGTCGGCGGAGAGAGTGCCCAGGCGAAGAAGAGCCCTCCGGCGGCAAGCCCCACAAGCACCACGCCGAGACGCAGGACGACACGCCGCCAACCGAGCGAACGGCGGACGATGACAAGCAACACGGCGACGCAGAGAAGGCCGAGGACGACGCCCAGGAGCTGGCTGCGTACCAGTGTCGCCAACGACGTCCCGAACACGAAGGCGCCGATCACCAGTATGGCTGCGCGGCGCCACGGCGGACTGTCGCAGACCATCAGGTAAGCCGCCGCCATCGTCACGCTCAACGCGTACCAGGGCATCGCCGACCACCATCCGAAGCCCCGGGAGATCACCCCGCCAGACACGGGAACGAGGCTCATGCCGTTGGCCCATTCCACGCCGAGCATGCGGGCGAGCCCGCCGAAGACCGCGGCGACGACCGTGAGCCAGAAGATGACCCACAACAGCAGCCGGACCTGACGGCGGCCTGCAATGAGAGGCAGCAGTGCGACGAAGGTCGCGAAGGCAAGCGTGAGGCGCGCCCCGCGCAGAACGCTCTGCAGATCGTTCCCGGCAGCCAGCCCGATCAGGATCGGGAGCGCGAGCACTACCACGATGGCGAGCATGGCGACGACACCGGGCGAGCGCCACAACTCGCGCCACATGCGTGCCGCCACCGGAAGGCCGAGAGCCACGGCGAGCAGCATCGGCAGATCGATGGGCTCGATCCGCACCGACCCGATGCCGAGATCGAGCTCGAACAGGGGTTGGTAGAAGATGGCCGCGACCAGAAGCGGAACGGCCGCCAGCAGCAGCCGCCAATCCTCTCGAACGGTGGTCAGGAACCGCTCGACGATGGTGTCCTCCTGATCGCTCGACTGTTCCGGGACGTTCCTCGCTTCTAGACTATCGTGAGATGCTGGGGCATGGGACCCCCCGCGAGGGCTGCTGATGAGCGGACCCGGTGACCCCGCCGACCGATCACCGCGATCCCGGCGCACACGCTCGCCGTCTTCACACGCGTCCACGCCGGATCACCCCGTCCAGCAGACGGACGAGCGCGCGAGAGCCGACGGCCCAGTCGAGCCTGCTCGCGTACTCGGCCCAGGAAGACCGGGCGAGCGTCTCGTACGCCTCGCGGTCGCCCAGGTGCTCCTGGATGAAGTCGGCGTAGCGGTCGGCGGTGTCGTCGAGGCTGAAGAGGGCGCCGTTGCGCCCTGTGCGGATGATGTCGGGGACACCGCCAACGGCGCGTGCCAGAGATGGGACGCCGTACGCATTCGCTTCGACGAACACGATCCCGTAGCACTCCTGCCGCGACGGCACGATCAGGAAGTGAGCGCTGCAGAGCTCTTCGATCAGCGTCCGATAGCCGGACGCCGAGGCCTTGTCCAGCGGACCGATCAGGCTGGTGTAGTCGGCGTGCTCCGACGACAGGTACGGCCGGCAGCCGACCACACGCAGATCGGTCCGCACGCCGCGGCGATGGAGCTCCGCCGCCACCTCAAGCGCCAGGTCTCCGCCCTTGCGCAGCCAGTCGCGGCCGATGAACAGCAAGCGGCAGGAGCCGGAAGCGCGGGCAGCAAGGACTTCATCGACGTGGGACTCGTCCGGCAGGCCCGGAAGATTGGCCCCGAACGGCACGACCGCGGTGCGGTCCGCTGCCAGACCGTACCTGAGGCGAGCTTCGTCGGCCGCCCAGCTGCTGGCGAACACGGCCAGGCTCACACGCTCCAGCGCGACACGCTCCATCCGCTCGGTGCGGTCGGCGACCGAGTCGTCGAGCCGGGAGAACTCGTCGTACCGGTCGCGGACCGACGCGAACGTCGCGTCGGCCCAGCTCACGAGCGGCTGAGGGCACTCGATGAACGGCATCAGGATCGTGCCCGGGGCAAGGACAATGTCGGCGCCCGACCGGACTATCGCCGATGACGCGATGGCCGCCTGGGAGCGCACCAGGAGAGAGCTCCTGTTCGGCAGCCCACGGATGCCGCACAGCCGCTGCGTCCTGCGCACCGCGCCCTCGTATGGGCGATGCCACCACGAGGCGAGCGGAGAGACCAGCGTCACGGCACAGCCCTCGGTGCTCCGGAGCGATCCGACCATGTTGGCCGGCGTCCCCGACCAGTGGCGGACGTCTTCGGCATCGTACTGAGCGACGAAGGCGATGCGCGTATCTCTCATAAGGGAGACTCTCCGTGGAAGGCATGAGCAGCGGGCGGGGCTCTTCTGACCGCGGTAGTATACTTCTGGACCATCGTGCCCTCCACTTCCGATCGCCCAGCTTCAGCTCCGGAGACAGGCGGCAGCGAACGGTCCGACATGTCGGGCGTCGCCGTCGGTCGCAACCTCCTCTCGAACCTCCTGTACTTCGCGGTGCTGCTCGGCGTCCTCATGTGGTACACGAGGTTTCTGGTCGACAACCTGGGACCCGCGCTCTACGGATTGATCCCGCTCAGCACGACGATCATCAACTATCTCAACCTCACGACGGTGGCCCTCAATGCGTCTGTCGGCCGCTATCTCACCGTCGACCTCGCCCGCGAAGACAGGGAGAGCGCCAGCGTCACGTTCAACACGGCATTCTGGGGGGCTGCGATCCTGTCTCTTGGACTTCTGCCGGTCGTGCTGGCGATCGCCTGGTTCGGCCCCGAGGTCTTCAACGTGCCGGCCGGCGCGGAGGGAGAGGCGCGGGCACTGCTGCTCGCCACCGGCGTCTCGTTCCTTCTC
>Ga0172371_10011268_pt1 | contig 11943 bp, 14 predicted proteins | sample Lak12m_FD_114543 | JGI IMG/M metagenome (GOLD analysis project Ga0172371, IMG submission 114543) | Freshwater microbial communities from Kabuno Bay, South-Kivu, Congo - kab_022012_12m | ecosystem: Environmental > Aquatic > Freshwater > Lake | place: Democratic Republic of the Congo: South-Kivu...
ACAACTTACAACTCACAACTTACAACTTGTACAATTGAGGCCGATGCTGGTGTATTATTGGTATCTGTACTTGGTGAAACATTGAAAAGTGGTCTTACGGGCATGGAGTGGGCCGCCGGAGTGCCAGGAACAGTTGGTGGGGCAGTTAGAGGTAATGCTGGCGCCTATGGTGGGTCGACAAGCGATAATTTGTTCAAAGTTGAAATTTGGGAAAATGGAGAAGTCAAAGAACTTACAAAAGAAGAGTGCGGATTTGGTTATCGAAAAAGTTATTTTAAAAGCAATCCAAACGCCGTAGTTTTGCGCGCGTGGTTTCAGTTTCAGCCAGGCGACAAGGCTATGATTCTCGCGAAGACACAGGACTATCTCACTCGTAGAAAAAATCGTTTTCCTCCATTTCCATCAGCGGGATGTTTTTTTGCGAATGTTCGGCTAGACAAATGGCCAGGTGATAAGTCAATTTTGTTGCCAAAATTTTTGGAAATTGGAGAAGTCCCGGCAGGTTGGCTTGTGGAGCAGGTTGGTTGTAAGGGCTTTAAAGTCGGTGGAGCAATGGTTTCTGATCAGCACTGTAATTTTGTAATAAATGTTGATAATGCAACACAGTCAGACATATTGAATTTAGTTGAATTAGTTAAAGAAAGGGTGTATAATAAATATGGGGTAGAATTAAGCGAAGAAGTACAAATTATATGATAATGAATATTAAAGCAACAAATATGGAGCTAACGGATGCAATCCGCCAGTATGTGGAAGAAAAAATTGGTGGCGTGACAAAATATTTTGAACACATCACCAGTGTAGACATTGATGTTGGTGTGGAGTCGCACCATCATCAAAAGGGCAAGATTTTTTACACGGAAGCAAATGTGCACACTCCGCAAAAAATGGTACGTGTACGCAAAAACGCAGTTAATCTATATAAAGCAATTGACAAGGTAAAGGACCACCTCAAAGTTGAATTGAGCGAAAAGAGTAAAAAAATGAAAGTTAGGGACAGAGAAGAACTAAGAGGTGTAAAGGGGTATGATGTGTAACTATGACTTCAAAAGAACTTCGTGATAAGTATCTCGAATTTTTCAAGAGTAAAGGCCATACAATTATTTCTTCGGCTTCGCTGATACCGGAAAATGACCCAACCGTGCTTTTTACTACCGCAGGAATGCACCCGCTAGTGCCTTATCTTTTAGGTGAAAAACATGCTGGAGGACAGCGTGTTACAAGTTGTCAAAAATGCGTGCGAACCGATGATATAGATGAGGTTGGGGACGCAACGCATCACACATTTTTTGAAATGCTCGGAAACTGGTCATTTAATGATTACTTTAAGGAAGAGGCGATAAAGTTAAGCTGGGAGTTTTTGATTGACAAAAAACAACTAGGCCTCGATCTTGAAAGGATCGCGGTTTCGGTGTTTATGGGTGACGACGATGCTCGATTTGACCAAGAGAGTTACGACCTGTGGAAAAAATTAGGAGTTACAGAAAAAAGAATTGCTAAATTACCTAAGAAGAATAATTGGTGGGGACCTGCGGGTCAAACAGGTCCTTGTGGACCAGACACCGAGATGTTTTATTGGGTCGGAGATCCTAATAAAGTACCAGCGAGTTTTAATGATGATAATGTTTTGTGGGTGGAGATTTGGAATGATGTTTTCATGCAGTATTTTAAATCTATTAGTGGTAAGTACGAACCACTAAAACAAAAAAATGTCGACACTGGCATGGGGCTAGAAAGAACTCTCGCAGTGCTGAGCGGCCTAAGTGACAATTATCAAACAGAGCTTTTTTGGCCGATAATTCAAAAGATTCAAGAAATATCCGGTAGAGAATATATTGAAAGCAATGATGTCATCAAATCAATGCGAATTATCGCCGACCATCTTCGAAGCGCGGTTATGATAATGGGCGATGACAGGGGAGTCGGACCGTCAAACACAGATCAAGGCTATATTGTACGTCGGCTCATACGTCGCTCTATTAGACATGGATTACAAATTGGCATTAAAGAAAGTTTTTGTCCTAAAATTGCAGGAGTTGTTATAGATATGTTTAAAAATGTATATCCAGAAGTTGAACGGAATAGATATTTTGTTATATCAGAAATTACAAAAGAAGAGAGTAAGTTTAGAAACACGCTGGAGCAGGGAATTAAAAAATTTGAGGATTTAAAATTGCAGATTTCAGATTGTAAAATTGCCGGTAACGTCGCTTTTGATTTATACCAATCATATGGTTTTCCTTTGGAGATGACTCTAGAACTAGCAAAAGAGAGAGGGTTGACAGTGGATACGGAATGTTTTGAAATAGAGATGAAAAAACATCAAGAGCTGTCGCGCTTGGGTGCGGAACGAAAATTTAAAGGAGGTCTTGCGGATAGTTCTGAAATTTCCACAAAGTACCACACAGCGACTCATTTACTTCACGCAGCACTACGAAAAGTGTTGGGAGATCATGTGGCGCAAAAAGGCAGTAATATTACGGCAGAACGTTTACGTTTTGATTTTTCCCATCCAGAAAAGATGACAGATGAACAAAAAAAGCAAGTTGAAGAATTAGTCAACAAGGCAATATCCGCTGATTACGAATTAGTGTGTCAAGAAAGTACTGTTGAGGATGCGAAATCAAAAGGGGCGATCGGTTTGTTTGGAGATAAATATGGAGAGAAGGTTAAGGTGTATTCAATTGGTGATGTCAGCAAAGAAATTTGCGGAGGTCCACACGTTGAACGGACAGGTGTGCTGGGAAAATTTAAAATTGTGAAAGAGGAAGCATCATCATCCGGTGTTAGACGAATTAAGGCTGTACTAGAGTAAAGAATGGATTGAAGGTCGGGGAATGTGTAGAAAGAAAATATGATTGAAAAAACACTGATATATTTATGGACATTGCGGGTTGAGTTTGTAAAATATTTTGTAACAGGTTTATCCGGCGTATTTTTAGACATTGGATCACTGATTTTGTTAAAGGAAGTTTTTGGCTTGGCTCCTGTTATAGCTGTGGTGGTTAATCAGGCCTTCATGCTTGCGTATATATTTCTTTTAAACAAGTACTGGTCATTCAGGAACAAAGAAGTTTTGCACCGTCAAATTGTCAGATTTTTAACATTAGCGCTAGTGAATTACTGCATATCTGTTTTTATAATGTATGTTTTTAATCACCGTATAGGTTTTGACTATAGATTGGTACGCCTGTGTACGATCGCGTTAATGGTTAGTTGGAATTTTTTTCTTTATAAAAATTGGGTTTACAAGTCATAAAAAAGTTATTCACACCCGTCCGGTGTTTGGCACTTGACAGGTACTGGCATATATTGTAAAATACTGCCAGATAATTTTTACGCTTATTCATGCCAAATAAACAAGATGTTTTAGAGGTCAGAGGCACTGTGGAGGAAGCGCTTCCGGGCGCCACTTTTCGCGTAAAATTAGAAAACGGCCACGAGATAATTGCTCATTTGTCAGGAAAAATGCGGATGAATCGCATACGTCTGGGGGTGGGGGATGAGGTTTTGGTGGTGCTGACTCCATATGACCTATCCAGGGGCCGGATTACTTTACGATATTGAATATCAACTAGTGTGGTGGAGCTTAGCCCTTGTTGGCAGAGCCATGATATCACGGCAGTAGTTGGTATTTTTAATTTTAATGCTATATGAAAGTGCATCCTTCAGTAAAAGTTCGTTGTGCAAAGTGCAAAACAGTCCGTAGAAACGGAGTGGTTTATGTTATCTGCGACAATCCAAGGCATAAACAACGCCAGGGTCGTCCACAGAGAACAAAATCAGCTTAATAATTATTTAAAATTATGCGTATTGCTGGATCAACTATTCCAACACAAAAGAAGATAGGCGTAAGTCTGCGCTATATTTTTGGCATTGGGCCGACATTGGCCTCCAAAATTTGTAATGCAGCTAAAGTCGATGAAAATATTAAAGTTAAAGATTTAACAACAGATCAACAAGACATTTTACGAATGATTGTTGAAAAACAATATAAAACAGAAGGGGATTTACGTCGAGAAATTGGAAGTAATATTAAGCGATTAAAAGATATAAGGTGTTACCGTGGCACACGCCATATGAAACACCTGCCAGTTCGCGGACAAAGGACAAAAACAAACTCTCGAACTGTTCGTGGAAACAAACGAAATATCGCAACGAGCGGTAGAAAACCGTCTGCACAAAAGACTTAATAGATAATTTATGGCAGAAGAAACAAACGCAAAAACAACAACTTCAAGTAAAGTTGTGAAAAAGAAAAAGGCAGTTAAGCAGGTTCCGCACGGAAGAGCATATATTCAGGCTTCTTTTAATAATACAATTGTCACGTTGACAGATCAAAATGGCGATGTATTGAGTTGGGCTAGTGCTGGCATGGTTGGATTTAAAGGTCCAAAAAAAGCCACACCATATGCAGCAAGTCAAGTTGTTAAAAAGGCAATTGAGTCAGCGGCCCAGTATGGTCTTAAAGAAGTAAACGTGTATATAAAAGGTATTGGCGCCGGAAGAGAAGGTGCAATTCGTGGTTTGAATACAAACGGTGTCAATGTGTTATCTGTAAAAGATATTACTCCATTGCCACACAATGGTTGTCGTCCTCCAAAAAGACGCAGAGTATAAATTTTAATTAAAAATCCGTAAATCAGAGTAGTATGGGAAAATACATAGGTCCAAAAAATAAAATTGCTCGCAGATTTGGCGCTAATTTGGGATTGAAATCTAATCCTACGAAAGTTGCCAGACGATTGAATCAAATGCCTGGTGTTCATGGTCCGCAAAAGAAAGCGGGGGCCGGATTGACATCTTACGGAAAGCAGTTGGCAGAGAAACAAAAAGCAAAGCTGATTTATGGCATGCGAGAGCGTCAATTTACTCGTTTCATTAAGGAAGCCACAAGACAAAAGGGTGACTCCAGTATTCACTTTTTACGAATGTTGGAAATGCGAATGGATAATGTGATTTATCGAATGGGTTTTGCCAACACACGCGCGCAGGCAAGACAAATGGTAAACCACTCAATGTTTTCTTTGAATGGAAAGCGCATGAATATTCCTTCTCACATTGTAAAAATCGGAGATGTTGTTACATTGAAAGTAAATAAGACAAAAAAGAAGTTGTTTGATGGTATCTCAGAGAGGCTTGCAAAGGTTGAATTGCCATCGTGGATTTCCGTTGATAGTGCAAATATTTCCGGAAAAATTCTCAGTCTTCCAAAGGAAGATGATTTTGAGCGTGCATTCGATGTCAAACTAATTATTGAATACTATTCAGCAAAGTAAAATAGGGAATTAAATTTTGATTCATAATTAAAATTACCCAAGGGGGGTTCCCCGCCCGAGAAATCGGGATTTACATAATTTTATATGGAACAAATTTTACTGCCAACAACAATAGAGTTTATTGATTCTGATCAACCGAATGCCGGGCAAGTGATTGTTACGCCATGTCATCAGGGTTATGGAACAACATTGGGTAACGCTCTTCGTAGAGTTTTGTTGTCATCTTTACCTGGTGCGGCTGTTGAATCTGTAAAGATACGAGGCGTGCAACATGAGTTTTCAGCCATTGAGGGTGTTCAAGAAGATATGGTGCAAGTTTTGCTCAATTTAAAACAATTGGCAGTGTGTTGTTTTGCTGACAATCCAGTTACTCTTAGTCTTTCAAAAAAAGGCAGGGGCGTCGTAACTGCTGGTGATTTTGGAAAGAACGCGGATATTGAGATCATGAATCCTGAATTACAAATATTGACAGTGAACGACGAAAAAACCACTTTGGAAATGGAAATAACGATTGGAAAAGGACGCGGTTATGTTCCGGTTGAGGAAAAGGATTCTAAGGCGTTAGATCTTGGAACAATATTGGTTGATTCATTGTACACGCCAATTAGAGATGTTGGTTATAAGGTTGAATTAACCCGTGTTGGTGACGTAACAGACTACGAGAAGTTGGTAATAAACATAGAGACAAATGGTACTGTTAGCCCGCGTGATGCGATTACTCAGGCAACAAAAATATTGATGGATCACTTGGCATTAATTTTGGATGCCGCACAGGGTGAGAGTAATCAAGAAAATTTGTCTGTTGAAGTGCAAGAAGAAAAAATTAATAATGATGAGGTTGTTGATGATGGTGATGATGTCGAAGAAAAGCAGGACAAGAAAAAGTCAACAAAAGCTAAAAAAGCAGTTAAGAAAAATAAGAAGGATAAATAAATTATGCGTCACAGATGTAAAAAAATCACACTTGGTCGCGAAGCCGGACCAAAAAAAGCTCTAATGCGAGGATTAGCCGAAAGTCTAATTTTGAACGGCCATATCAAGACAACAGAAGCGAAAGCGAAAGCATTGCGTTCTGTTGTTGAGCCGTTAATTACAAAGGCAAAAACTGGCACACTCGCCGCCAGACGTTCTGTTATTGGTGTTTTATACACTGAAAAGGCTGTTCAAAAGTTGATGAAAGAATTAGGACCTAAGTACAAAACACGCCATGGTGGATATACACGAGTAATCAAATTGGCTCACCGCTTGAATGATGCCGCAAAAATGGCAAGAATTGAATTAGTATAAACATATGACATGCACTAAATGTATAAAACATGAAATTGACGCGACAAATATTCCAGTCGGTCGATTAGCGACTCGAATAGCAGTTTTGCTTCGCGGAAAAAATAAACCCACATTTCAGCCGAACGTTGATGGTGGTGATTCTGTGATTGTAAAAAATGCTGCCAAAATAAAATTTACAGGTCGCAAGCTGGAGCAAAAGGATTATTATCGTCATACAATGCATCCTGGTGGAATAAAACGCACTCCAGCTAAAAAATTATTGGCAAAGGATCCGGGTGCGGTTATACGTTTAGCTGTGAAGCGAATGTTGCCTGATAATCGCCAGCGAACAAATTTAATGAAACGATTAACTATCCACGCATAATATGGTAGAAAAAAAAGCCACAAACTTAGAAAAAGCAGTTGGAAGACGTAAGACAGCGTCAGCCAGAGTAAGAATTACAACAGGGAAAGGAGATGTAACTGTAAATGGGAGAGATTATAAAAATTATTTTCCATTTGTAATTTGGCAGGACAAGGTTATTTCGCCTCTTAAAGTGGTTGGTAAAGAAAAAGATTTGGATATCTCAATTAAGGTTGAGGGTGGTGGACTGTCATCCCAGTCTGAGGCTGTTAGACATGGTATTGCTCGCGCTTTGATAAAGTGGAACGAAGAGTTTAGAAAAATTTTAAAAGCAGAGGGATTTTTATCTCGTGATCCACGAGCAAAAGAAAGAAAGAAATTCGGTTATAAAAAAGCGCGCCGAGCACATCAGTGGAGAAAGCGTTAAAAAAAGGAATACGGACGAAAGTCCGTGTTTTTTTATTTGCGTGTTTTCGTAAAGTTTGCTATTATTTATTATGGATAGATTTTCAAACACAAGGAGGAGGCGTCATGAATTCTAGGCCGATACATAATGACCGCATCATTCGTTGTTTGTGTGGGCACACATATCCGACGGATTCACCAACCTGCCCAAGCTGTGGAAAGGAAAACAAGCACCCGGATGTTGATCTTCAGATACAAAAGCTCGGCCCACCAAAGTTGGCTCACCAACACGTCTAGTCATGATGCCAGCAATTGGGGCCGGAATGTACAACTACTGTTTGTGCATTTCGGCCCACCCACCACGGAAGCTATGAACACAAAGTCTATTGCACAAAATACAATGTGGATGACAGTTGCATCAGTTGGGCAAAAGATAATATCTTTTGCCTATTTTACTATTATCGCGCGCAGTGTGGGTGTAGAAAATACAGGAAAATATTTTTTTGCTTTGTCATTTACCACAATTTTTGTTGTGTTTGTTGATTTGGGACTTACTAGCGTGTTGGTGCGCGAAGGCGCCAAGGCAAAAGACAAAATTCAAAACTATTTTTCAACTGTTTTGGCTGTTAAAATATTGCTTGGCTTTTTGACGTATCTCGCTGCTGTTGCTGTTATTAACATTATGGGTTATCAGTTTGAAACACGTCACTTGGTGTATTTATCAGCTGTCACAATGCTTTTTGATTCAATTCATCTTTCAATTTACGGCATGTTGCGTGTCTTTGGAGACCTGCGTTATGAAGCAGTCGGCACAATAAGTTCGCAACTTTTAACAATGGTTTTGGGCACAGTATTTATATTTTTTGATTTACCGTTGGTGTTTTTAATCGCCGCTTTTACTATTCCGAGTTTTTGTAATGTGTGCTATTCAGGAATTGTGTTGATAAAAAAATACAATATTAGTCCATTGCCAAGATTTGATTCGGTGGTATTTAAATTTATGTTCGCGATTGCGGTGCCATTTGCATTGACTTCAATTTTCACGCGCGTTTATGGATACATTGATTCCGTCATATTGTCAAAACTGGCCGGCGACGCGGCAGTTGGCTGGTACAGTATCCCATATAAAATTACGTATGCATTTCAATTTATCCCATTTGCGCTCACAGCGTCGCTTTTCCCGCGATTTAGCGAGTATTTTGTGTATGATCGACAGAAACTTGCGCGAGTATTTGAGAACGCGATGAAGTACTTAATGTTAATTGTTTTTCCGATCTCCATTGGCATTATTGTTTTGGCAAGAGATGTTGTTATGAGTGTATTTACAGCGCAATACGCAAACTCAGTTGTACCATTGCAGATTTTGATGCTTAGTTTGATATTTGCTTTTTTATCAGCGCCAATTACAACGCTTTTGAACGCTTGCAATAAGCAGGTAACACAGATGGTAATTATTGGCTGTGTGATGTGTGTGAATATTGCCTCGAATCTGGTATTAATACCGCATCTGGGTGTGACAGGCGCTGCCATCTCTGCGTTGTTGGGAAATTTTTTGATTTTTTTCATCGGGTATTTTTTTGTTCCAAAAATTACGAGCGTTTCGCATGTTTTTTTACTAAAATGTCTGGTTCAAATTTGTATTTCCGCGGTTATTATGGGATTGGTTGTGCACATGGTTGGTTTGAGAGCGAATTTTGTAGTCGCGATTGTTGTTGGCGCAATATTTTATTGCGCTTCTATATTTGTTGTTCGATCTGTGACAAAAAATGATTTATTGAGTATGATTAAATTGATTAAAAGTTAATTGTATATATGCGCAAGGTATTAATTCTATCTCAGGCTTTGCCGCCAAAAGCAAGCGGTGTCTCCACATATGTTGAACACATTATTAAGCTTTTGTCAGCTGAAAATGCCGTAACGTCATCATCTAAATCGTTTTTACGCGCAGCATGGGTATCAATGGCGCGTAAAATAGGCATTATTTTTATCAATGATGCGTGGCTGTTTCGAAATACAGCCACATTGATGCGAAAATTATTTAAGATGCCGTTTATAATATTTTCGCATGGCTCTGACATTAAAGAAGCGGCTGGTTCTAGGTATAAATTATATAGATTGTCTCGCGTAGCAAAAATGGCGGAATCGATTGTTGTTGATAGCGAATATCTCAAAAGCCACTGGCTTAAATATTTACCTCAGTTAAAGGACAAAATTATCGTGGCTTATCCATGTCCTGATCCAGATTTTTTTAATGCGCCAGACGCTGAGACCATTAATTCGTTGCGAAAGCAATATGCGTTAGAAGGTAAAAGGGTACTTTTAACCATTAGCGCGTTGACAGAAGGAAAAGGAATTCCGCATTTACTGCGAATAATGCCTGAAATTTTAAAATTAGTGCCAAATCTGGTTTGGATTTTAATTGGAGACGGTCCAAAAAAACAAATCGTGTTGGAAATGATACAACGAAATAATTTACAAAACGTAGTCAGATTTTTGGGCGAAATCCCACATAACGAATTAAAGAAATTTTATTATTTATCAGATTTATTTGTATTATTAACCCACCCAGATGAGGGAAAGGAAGAGGGTGTGGGAATGGTTTTTTTGGAGTCTGCTGCTTGTGGTTTGCCTGTTGTGGCTGGTAAAAGTGGCGGCGTTTCGGAAGCAGTGCGAGATGATGTGACTGGAATATTGGTTGATATTTATCAGGGTGATAGGGTGATTATGCAGGATATTGTGGGTTTATTACGCAGTCCAGAACAATTAAAATTGTTGGGAGAAGAAGCGAGGTTGCATGCACAATGCGATTTCAAGTGTGAGACCATCTTGGCGAAAATTAAACAGTGGTTATGATAAGCGTGATTATTCCGGTGTATAATGATTGGGAGCGATTGAAAAAGGCGCTGGATTCAGTTGCCAAGCAAACGTATGAGGATGTTGAGGTGATTGTTGTGGATGACGGTAGTGATGAAAAATCACAAATCGCAGATTTCAAATTGCAGAATGGTGAACAAGCTAAAATAGTGAGACAAGAAAACAAAGGTGCGCCGGCGGCGAGGAACAGGGGATTTACGGAAGCAAAGGGTGAGTACGTTATATTTTGGGATGCGGACGTTGTGGCTGAGCCAATTATGCTGGAAAAACTCAAGCATGCGCTTGACAAACATCCAGAGGCGAGTTTTGCATATTGTAATTTCAGATTGCAGATTTCAGATTGCAGAATAAATATTTTGAAATTTGCATTTTGCAATTTGAAATCCGTTAGATCACAGGCTTTTAATTTTGAAGACTTGAAAAGGGGTAATTATATTCATACCACATCATTGATTCGCAGAAGTGATGTGATCAGGTGGGATGAATCAGTTAAGCGTTTTCAAGACTGGGATTTGTGGTTGACTATAGCTGAACTAGGTAAAATAGGTGTTTGGGTTGATGATTATCTGTTTCTTGTTTTGGCTGGTGGAAAAATAAGTTCCTGGTTGCCATCGTTTGCTTACAAGGCGCCGATTAGATGGCTGCCGTTTGTAAGGAGGGTTGTAAAAAAATATGAAAATGCTAAACAAGTAATCGTTGGTAAGCACGCTCTATCAAAAAATAACCATTGACAATTGTTGGATTTGTGGTAATATATATACAGCTTGTTGAAGCTGTTTTTTTGTTTAACGCTCTTTCAGGAGGAGGGATGGTATGGCAAATGTCAGTCCGAGGAGAGAGGCAATGGAGGTGGTTCGGACGAGGATCAATGTGTTGGGGCTCGCCACGAGTGCCTTCCGGATCGAATGCCGGAGAAGAGAATCCGGCAGTGGCTGGGAGGCCGTCGGAGTGAGCTCTGCCGACAACAGTGTCCTTGTGGACAATCGCGGAGAAATATGCCAGTTCTACCGCCCTATTCTGGGCGAAAGGTAGGACTGACACAGACCTCGCGGATCGGTTGCTCGAAAGGGCAACTGATTCGCGAGGTCAAAGGAATCTTTTCAGGTATTCAGCTTATTGAATACTTGATAAAGAAGTTTGGTGATTTGTTCAAATATATTTGTCTGCTTAAGCGCTATGGTTAGAGTGAAAACAAGAAAGAGAATTCCAAACACATGAAATAGCGCGGCGATGGTGATATTCATTACTATAAACGCGACTATCCCAGCAAGCAGTCCAACATCAAAATCATGCCAATCGGGTATGTTTTTTATTTTTTTAACAAGTAAAAATGCTGTGTATAAGTAAATGCTTAGCAAGATTAGAGCGCCAGTGATTCCTGTTTCAGCAACCATCTCAAGATAACCCCAGTCATAGTGCGATGTTGTTTCTTGTTTATATGTCAGCGAGTTGTAAAATGTTAGAGAGCTTCCAACACCAAGCCCGACAATTGGGTGTTGCTTAATTTGCTCCCAAATAACTGGAAGTTTCATCATGCGTGTGGCTGAACTTATTTCAATTGTCGGATTAACAAAGCTTTGCAAGCGTACGCCAAACTGCTCCCAACCAAGCGTCTTCCCCTGGCTTGCGATTAAGCTAATGCCTGTGAATAAAGCGACAATCCAAAAAATTACCAATGCTAACTCAATTGCCCACTTCTTAAATTTATGTTTGTATTTTAGTACTAGTAGTCCAATCAGGAGCGCAAGAAAATAT